>SAMEA3387474__coassemble_1544_pt1 | contig 14691 bp, 11 predicted proteins | sample SAMEA3387474__metabat2_low_PE_013 | metagenome-assembled genome bin SAMEA3387474 (sample SAMEA3387474) | Felis catus | biome: Faeces | place: United Kingdom | collected 2012 | reverse complement strand
CATTGCTGTACTGTGACTGTTGAATTTTCATATGTTCCTCCTACCATATTGTCGGCTCACTTCCGTTATAATACGGATAATAATATTTTGTGTCCCTGCTATGCGGCCTTGTAAATGACATACTGTTTGAACCAGATGCATATTCATAAAAATAGTTAATATGTTCAATATCTACCAACTTTCCCGTATCCGGATTTATAAATACAGTAACAAAATTTAAATCTTTATACAAGTTATTTGATGCATATGCCCCGGTACAGCGACAATGTATCTTATAAAAATTTTCGGTAGAATACAAGGATAATTCCAAAGCATTTCCAGTTGGTCCAACCCCCTTAGAACCATAAATATAATTTACGGCATCGGGCATTGTCATTCCATAATATATTGTCTGTTCTGCATCATCAAACATAAACTGGTTCTGATAAATTTTAGCTCGCAAGTCAGGAGCATTATTCATTGTAATATCATATTTCTGCGTACCTGCAGAAGTTGAGGCATCGACCTTATAATTATAGCTAATATCTATCGGATTTCCATTTACATACATCCTACCGCCATTTGCATCAGACTGAAAAACAATTTTTGCCTTTTCATTTACCATATAATAAAAAGAATTTGGATCGTCTGCTATATTTACAATCTTATTTAGCTTGATACTATAAGAACTATTTGCATCATATGTTCCATCTGTGCTACGCACTACAAAATAATATGTTCCAGCATCAAACTGGTACATATCCTCCTTCTTTGAAATTTTATAAATTTTACCTGATCCATCTACCTTTAAAAATCCAAATTCATACTCCCCAGTAGTTGCTGTCATACTCATCAAAACAGGAGATGTCAGTGTAAAGGTGTAGTAATCCTGATCATAAGGATTATCTATAATTCCAGTAATTGTACTGTTCACACTTACTGCAGCCGCATTAGATAAAGTATCATTGACTTCATTACTCATATCCTGTGTTGTATAAAATGCAAATGCAAACTGTCCATTTTCCTCATAAGCACTGACTGCAAAATAATAGATACCAGGATCAAGAATTTGGCTGCAATACTCATTCATACCATATCCAGACGTTGCACTGCCTCCTATTACATTTAATTCATATGTATCCTGATTTAATTCAAATAAATATACGTCTCCATCTACTTCAGGTACAGTTTGCAGTTCTATAGATACTTTACTGCTCTTGTCGAGGATGAATCCGTACCATCTCATTTCACTTGTCTTTGTCAACTCTCCCTGAACAACATTTCCATGTTCTACAAGATAGGCATTATTGGGATCCGTATTTTCCTGACTCTCAGTACTTGAATAAGTATCCATAGCTGTACTTACTGTCAGATCCTCCCCAGTATATATTCTGTCCATATTATTCGGAACACACTTTTCTTTAGTATCTTCTTTCTGCTCCACTTCCGGATATGCCTGGCTTATATCAAATGCTGATGCCCCTAATGCCTCTATTGGAAGATTCGTATTTCCATCCTGAATGGTGTCACTATTCATTTCTTGCGCAGTTATAGAGATTGAAGAAGAAACCATGCTCAAACCTAAAATAGCCGCTCCTAAAACTCCCGTTAATCTTTTTACAAAATATTTCATATAAAACTCCGCCTTTCTCTGTTGTTACTTCCACTTTTTAAGCAAAATTAACCACTGCAATTACTACACCATATCCATCACCTCTTTCTTTTAAAATTCATCAGTAACTATTCACCTCCTCTGCATTTACATCAGGCATGACTGTTCTGTCACATTAGATATTCTGGTTGATACTCATTAACTGCCAAATCTCATATTTCTATTCGATTATTTACTCATCTCTATATCGAAGCCTTATAAAAAAACATTTTTTCTTTATTTAATATTAACATGAATTCTATAAGGAATCAATTTATTTCTGTAGTAATTTCTAAACATTTCTTTGCATCTATTATGTTTTTATAAATATTTCTGATTATTCACCATAAATCTTTATATTTTATCTATTATTATGCTTTTTATCTCATTTTTTAACAAATTATCCAAATTTCCATAAATAACTTTGCATTACTGTCGTGACACACCTTTAAGGCAAACACAAAAAAATATCCATCAAGGGATTTTCGTTCCTTGATGGATATTTTTTATGCGTTTGCCCTATCCTGCATCACTTTAGCGGTTGACGTACTCCACAAAGCGCAGAAACGCCTCGCGTCCCTCATTGGTACACTTGTACACACCGGCATCCTCAAGCACCTCCATAAATACAAGCCCGATCTCCGTCTGGATGATCTCATGGAGTCTCTCCGGCGCGATCTCACCGTCGAGTGCACTGCCCGGCGTGAAACCGTATTTTGGCAAAAACTCCTCCACCCAGTCGGCGTGCTTTGCCAGCACCTCATCGGTGCGGATGGATGCCCCGTCGAGGATCGCCTGCTCCAGATCTGCCATTTCATCCTTTAAGCGTGCCGGAAGAACCGCCAGCCCCATCACCTCGATCAGACCGATATTCTCCTTCTTGATATGATGCAGCTTTGCGTGCGGATGGTACACGCCGAGCGGATGTTCCGCTGTCGTGATATTGTTGCGCAGCACAAGGTCAAGCTCATAGTCCCCGCCCCTGCGTCTCGCGATCGGCGTGATCGTATTGTGCGGCTCGCCGTCCGTCTCTGCAAACACAAACGCAGCCTCGTCCGTGTAGCCTCTCCACGCGGACAGAATCTTATCTGCGAGCGCAATCAGCCTCTCTTTGTCCGCCGCGCTGATGCGGATCACAGACATCGGCCACTTCACGATCCCCGCTTTGACGTCCTCAAAGCCCGCAAAGGAAATCTCACGCTCCACCGGAGCCTTCGCCATTGCAAACTCATAATTTCCGCCCTGAAAATGATCGTGGCTTAAGATTGAGCCGCCGACGATCGGCAGATCCGCATTGGATCCCACAAAATAATGCGGAAACTGCGACACGAAATCGAGCAGCTTGCCAAAGGTCGCGCGCTCAATTTTCATCGGCGTATGCTCTCCGTTGAACACGATACAGTGCTCATTGTAATACACGTAAGGCGAATACTGGAAAAACCAGTCGCTCTGGTTGATCGTCACCGGGATGATCCTATGGTTCTGTCTCGCCGGATGGTTGATGCGCCCGGCATAGCCCTCGTTCTCCTTGCACAGCAGGCATTTCGGATAACCACTCTGCTTCGCCAGCTTCGCCGCGGCGATCGCCTTCGGGTCTTTCTCCGGCTTTGAGAGGTTGACCGTGATATCCAGCGTTCCATACTCTGTGTCCGCCGTCCACTTGAGATCCTTTTTGATGCGGTATCTGCGGATATAATCACTGTCACGGCTCAGTTTATAAAAATAATCGGTCGCTGCCTGTGGGGACTGGTGATACAGCCCATAGAACGTGCGGACAACCTCACTGGGTCTCGGCATCAGCACACTCATGATCTTTGTGTCGAACAGATCCCGGTAAGTGATCGTGTCCTCCGGCATCAGACTGTGCTCTGCCGCATAGGAAAGCATCTCTGCGAGAATACCCTCGAGCGCTTCCTCCGCCTGTTCCTGCGTCATGCGCTCCCTGCCCGCATACGCCTCGTACACGGTGTCGTCCAGCTCCTCTAAACCAAAAAGCTCCAGCAGGCAGTTGACTGTATAGCGTTCATCCTCCGGCGCAAGCAGTCCCGTCGCAAGCCCGTAATCCGTCAATTCTAAAATACGTTCCTGAATCATATGTATCTCCTATGCAAGCTTTACTGGGCCGTCTCCGATCTCTACCACATAGAAATCTGCCGCATAGCCAATCTTTTTCTGATAAGCCGCACCAACCTTCTCAATAAATTCCTCAACCGCATCCTCTTTTACGATGCTGACCGTACAACCGCCAAATCCGGCGCCCGTCATGCGGGAACCGATCACACCGTCAAGCTTCCACGCTTCCTCCACCAGAGTGTCAAGCTCAATGCCCGTCACCTCGTAATCGTCGCGCAAGGAAACATGGGAAGCGTTCATCAGCTCGCCAAACAGCTTCACATCATTGTTCTTCAGCGCTTCGACAGCCTTTACCGTTCTCTGGTTCTCGTATACCGCGTGCTTTGCACGTTTTCTGCACACTTCCTCAGAAATCGCATCCTTGTACTGTTCAAACTGCTCCTCGGTCAGATCGCCCAGCGCCTCGATCGATACAACCTTCTTCAGTTCTTCCAGCGCGCGCTCACACTCGCTGCGTCTCTCATTGTATTTCGAATCGCCAAGTCCGCGTTTCTTATTGCTGCTGCTGATCACGATCTTTGCATTTTCCAGCTGGATCGGCGCATACTCGTATTTTAAAGTCGCCGTGTCAAGGAAGATCGCATGACCTGCCTTGCCCATCGCGATCGCAAACTGATCCATGATACCACAGTTGACGCCGTTAAAACGGTTCTCGGAAAACTGTCCGATCAGCGCCAGATCCTGGTTGCTCACCTCAAATCCAAACATATCGCGGAGGATAAATCCGGTCAGCACCTCCAATGATGCGGAGGAGGAAAGTCCGGATCCATTCGGAATATTTCCAAACAGCACGAGATCCATACCCTGCTCCACTTTCATGCCCTTCTCGCCAAACGCCCACATCACACCCTTCGGGTAGTTCGTCCAGCCCGCCTCTTTCTCCGGCACCAGATTCTCCACGGAGGATTCGATCACGCCGACAGAGTCAAAGTTCATCGAATAGAAACGCAGCTTTTTGTCCTCTCTCTTTCTCGCAACACCGTACGTTCCGATCGTCAGCGCACACGGAAATACATGACCGCCGTTATAGTCGGTGTGCTCGCCGATCATATTCACGCGCCCCGGCGCAAAATAGACACCGATCTCCCCTTCGTCGCCAAACAGCTCCTTAAATTTTGCAAGTACCTCTTCCCAAATCATTTGATCTCCTCCTACATCATTTTTTATTGGTTCTGCCGCCATGCACCGCTGCGCCATACATATGCCCCATCCATACAGAAGGCAGCAGACTTTTCTTGATAATATCATTATAACGTATGTTTTGCGCTTTGCAACGGTCAGCGGATAAGCTGCAACAAAGTGAGAAGAAATCCGCAACAAAAATACATATTTTTTCTGCACTCCGGAGGCATCCCGTGCTATAATAAAGACAATTTCCACGGCGGGCGCTCACACGCCCTTATAGGAGGACCACTATGATCTATGAAATAACAAAACCCGCATCCGCGGCGCCGCTTTTTTCCGGCTGCCAGGAAACCATCGTCCGCTCCTGTCTGGAAGGCGTCATGGGACATCTTTACTCCACATCAGCGGAAAGCCCCAAAAGCGCGGCAGCAACGCTCGGCGACTTCTGTTTTCTGGCGGGAACACCGGACAGAGAGCTTCTCTCCGGCCAGCCGGACCGGTGCGCAAAGGACACGGTCATCCTTGTGCCGCAAACGCCGGAATGGGGCTGCCTCATTGAAGAACACTATCAGGAAAAAGCGGTAAAAATACAGCGCTATGCCACAAAAAAAGAACCGCGGATTTTTGACCCCGCTGCCCTGCGCAGGCTTGCCACATCCCTTCCCCCGGAATACTCCCTGCGCAGGATCGACGAGCCGCTCTTCCACTACTGTCAGGAAAACGACTGGTGCGCGGACTTTGTATTCAATTATAAAAATTATGCCCAGTACCGCAAACTGGGACTGGGCGTCATGGCTTTTTACAAAGGGGAAGCCGTCGCAGGCGCTTCGTCGTACAGCAGCTACCACGGCGGCATTGAAATTCAAATCGACACAAGAGAAACGTACCGCAGGAGGGGACTGGCAGCCGCCTGCGGCGCAAAGCTGATACTCGCCTGCACAGAGCGCGGGCTGTATCCGTCGTGGGACGCCGCAAATCCCGCGTCTGTCGCGCTCGCAGAGAAACTCGGCTACCACTTTGACAGGGCATATACCGCCTACGAAATTTTGTGAAAGTCCTTGACTTTTATATCGTACTTCGATATACTTTTTATATAGAAGTGCGATATATCGCACTGAAACTGAAAAGAGGTGTGTGAAATGGATCAGCACATCAAAAAAGTATATGTTCCCATGACAGAAACTGCTTTTTTCATTCTATTGTGTTTGCGAAAACCCAATCACGGATATGCCATTATTCAAATGGTGGAAAAAATGACAGCTGGCGCTGTGAAACTTACGCCCGGCACGATGTACGGAAGTTTATCAAAAATGGAAAAAGACAATGTCATTCGTTTTATTCGCGAAGAGGAGAAACGAAAAATCTACAAAATCACAGATTTAGGGTTAGAAGTTTTACAGATTGAGCTGAAACGAATTGAACGCTTATACAAGATCGCTCAGGAGGAAATGTAACATGGAAGTAAAAAAGCACTTCAAATATTTTACCATATTTGAATATGAAAAAGAGCAGGATTATTTGCGAAAAATGCAACGGTCAGGCTGGAAATTTGTCAAAGTAACGGTCTTTGGGAGGTATTATTTTGAAAAATGTGTTCCCCAGGATGTGGTATATCGGCTTGACTACACCAAAGACGGACTTACCTGTAAAGATGAATACCTGAAAATGTTTGATGATTGCGGTTGGGAATACATACAGGATTATGCCGGCTACAGCTATTTCAGAAAAGCAGTTGCCGAGGATGGTATCGCAGAAGAAATTTTCTGTGATGAAGAATCAAGACTTTATATGATGCAGCGTGCATTGAAAGGCAGGATGCTGCCGCTGTTAATTATATTCTTTGCAACGATCTTACCGCAGTTTCTTATCCATCTTTTTCTCACTCATAACTATTTTGTTGCATCTTTTGCTGGCAGCGCTTTTGTACTGTATCTTGTGATATTCGCTGTGTTCTTTGTGAAATACAATCGGTATAAGAGCCGCATAAAATAATTTGACCTCCTTATGTCAGGAAAAATGCCGGAAGAACAAACACAACAGTTCTCCCGGCATTCTTTCTGTCAAAATCTCTTTTATTTTATTATGGCTGTGGCTGCTCCACCGGCGGCTGCGCCGCCTTGAGCTGTGCGAGCGCCGCCTCCGCAGCGATCAGCGTATCAATATTCGTCACATAGCCCTTTGCGCTGTCCGGCAGTGCATCATAGAGTGTTCGCGCGCTGACGATCACAGTCTCGCTCTCGAGCGTCACCGGACCGATCGAGTCGATCAGACCGACCACCGTCGCTGCATCCGCCTTCTGCACCGCCTCGCTCTCCGTGCCCGGAAGCGTGTAGACAAGCACCGGATAGCCCTGCTCGATCGTCTCGTAAATCGTCTTTGCGACCGAGCGTGGGAGATTGATGCAGCCATGCGAGCCGTTCGTCTTGTAGATATTGCCGCCGAAACTGCTGCGCCATGTCGCGTCGTGCATACCGACGTCGCCCGCATAAGGCATCCAGTATTTTACCGGCGTCGCATAGTCCTCGCCGCGGAGCACCGCATCCGTCGTCTTATAAGTCAGTCCAAACGCTCCCGTCGGGGTCGCGTGTCCTTTTGACAGATTTCCCGATACGAAGTCGCTCTCGACAACCAGATTTCCATCCTTGTAGAGGAACAAATGCTGCGCCGTGAGGTTGATCTCCACATAGGAATCACCGTAATCATTCTCCCCGTGGCTGTTTGCCGTCTGCGCATAAACCGGCTCTCTTGTAATATGCTCTCCGGTTGCAAGATCTGCCAGTATCTGCTCCACCTCCCCGGCATTGTCGATCTTCCATCCGTAAAAACCATTTGAGATCGTAACCGTCGTTCCGTAGGACGTCTCAAACTCCTTTGGGCGGTATGCCGTATTGTGCTCCTTTGCAAGCCCTTTGACATAGTCGAGCACCGCGTCCTCATCCACGGCGATCTTACCATCCTCATCCTTCAACCACGTATGGATCGTTGCGGCGTCCAGCACTTCCTTTTCCTCGCCAAACTCATAGGTGACCACGGTCTGCACGTAACGGTTCAAATCCTCGATCAACGCCAGCAGTTCCTCATCATCATCGCCAACCGCAGGCTCCTCGTAACAATGCGCCTCGGAGAGATCGAGCGTCTCATCCAGACTGGAAACCGCATCGACGACAGCCTGATAAAACGCCTCCTCGTCAATCTTCGTGCCGTAATCCGCAGGCACAAGGGTATATCCCGTCTCGCTGTCATATTCCGAATAGGATGCGTCCGACGGCTCACGCTGCTCCCCGCTCATAAACGGCAGCCTTGCGATCTCCTCCGCAAGTGCCTCCTCGTCAAAGGAAACCGATTTCTCCAGTTCCAGCTCTTTTCCCTGAAACAGCGTCACGATCCACTCGTAACCCTTCTGCTCCTCCAAAAGTCCTGCAACCTCCCCCTGAAACACCGGGGCAAGCGCAATACTGCTGCCCGCGATCGTTCCGGACGCACCCCCGCGCCCGGACAGTGCCAGTGCATATTCCCGGATCTCCTGATCGATCAGCTTTTCCACACCCGCTGCGCTGCGTCCGCCCACGGAAATTCCGTCTATCTTTGTACCGAAGCTGAAATGGCTCTCAAAAAATAAGGCGAATCCAATATAAATGACTGCTATTACCGTCACCGCCGCCACCGCGGCAAGTCCCGATTTTCGTTTCTTACTCTTCATATTCCAATCCTCTTCTATCAGTATATTCAAATCTTCTTCTCTTGTTTCTGAAAAGACACTCTCCATTATAGGGCACTTTTAAACCTTGTCAACAGATTCGCGCAATCGTAATACTTATGTAAAACATTTGCCGCCTTTCCCCGTTTAAATGCACAAAAAACCCGTATGTTATTTAATCTTTTCTTAATTTTTAAATAATCTTTCTTAAAAAGAAGATCCTCTGATTGTCTCGCGAAAATCACTGTGCTATAATCGCAGACATAATAAATTTGTTGAGAAAGGGTGACTGCAATGACAGCATCTGTACATACAACGATCCGTGCTTTTTTAGAGAAAAATAAACACGGGATCCTGCTCTTGTATTTTGCGATCTATCTCCCGTGGTTCGGATATCTGGAAAAGACGGTGACGACACATTTTCATGTGATCCATATGGCGGTGGACGACTACATTCCGTTTTGTGAATATTTTATCATTCCGTACCTGCTGTGGTTTTTCTATGTCGCATGGGGCGTCGGATATTTTTATCTGAAAGACAGAAGTGAATATTTCCGTCTCTGCTCCGTGCTCTTTACCGGAATGACCATATTTCTGGTGATATCGACCATCTATCCGAACGGACACTATCTGCGCCCGACGGAATTTGCGCGCGACAATATTTTCACGGATATGGTGCGGCAGCTCTATGCCACGGATACCTCCACCAACCTTTTCCCGAGTATCCATGTCTACAATTCCATCGCCGTGAATATGGCTGTGTGGCATTGTGAGAATTTCAGGAAAAATAAAATGGTCCGCTACGGCTCTGCTTTCCTTATGATAAGCATCGTCCTGTCCACCATGTTCCTAAAACAGCACTCCGTGTTTGACGTGCTCACCGGCATCGTTATGGCGGTCTTTATGTACCGCGTAGTCTATGTCTCTGTCCCTGCACATATGCCGCTGGCACAGAGGCGCCCGGTACGCAAGCCGCGCCGGATCTGAAGAATACAAAGCCGCATCTGAAATATGAGATAATCTGTCGCTTGTACAAAGAAACAAATTGCTGGTAAAGTTCGCCGGAGCAGGACATATCACAAACTTTTTAGCGGCTCTAAAAGGGCATCCGAACAAACTCAATAAAATCGCAGCGCCGAAAACTCGATTCATTCTGTAATTCAAAAGAGTGCAGAATGAATCTCAAACAATCGGTCGCTGCGATTTTATTGAGTTTGTTCGGATAACCCTTGTAAGAACCGCACAAAAGTCCGTGAAATATGTCCTTTTCTCCGGCGAACTTTGCGCGCAATCCATTCTCCTGTACAAAAAGCAGCCCGTCTCATATTTCAGACGCAGATTTATATTTTTCACCACAGATGAAACACCTGTATCGCGGTCTTCATCGCCTTATAGCGCAGATTCTCAAGCTCTGCGGCTGCATTTTTCAATTCCTTTCTGATCTCGATATGCTGCGGGCAGTGGCTCTCGCACTTTCCGCATCCAATACACTGGGACGCGCTGCTCGTATCCTTGCGGAACGCGGTACACTGCAGATAATCACGTCTGCCAGATTTCTTTCCCTCGGAGTACATCGCGTTATAGCAGCGGAACGTTCCCGGAATGTCAACACCTTTGGGGCACGGCATACAGTAGCCGCATCCGGTACAGCCGACCTTCACATTTTTCTCGATTTCCAGCTTCACCTGCGCGATGAGTTTCTCCTCCGCCCTTGTCAGGCAGCCGACCGGAGACTCCGACGCCGTTTTCACATTCTGCTCCACCATCTCCATCGAATTCATCCCCGACAAAACGCAGGTGACCTCCGGCTGGTTGTAGAGCCACCGGAACGCAAGCTCCGCGGGCGTCCGCTGCTCTCCCTCACCTCGGAAAAGCTCCTTCGCAGACTCCGGAAGAAGATCGACAAGCCTGCCGCCGCGCAGCGGCTCCATGATGATGACCGGAAGCCCTTTCGCGTGCGCGTAGCGCAGTCCCTCGACTCCCGCCTGCGAATATTCGTCTATGTAGTTGTACTGGATCTGGCAGAAATCCCAGTCATAGGCGTCCACCAGTTTCTGGAACATATTGGTTTTTCCATGATAGGAAAAGCCGATGTTGCGGATCTGCCCCGACGCCAGCTTGCCCTCGATCCACTCCACCATGCCAAGCTTTTTTAACTTCTCCCATGTCGGAATGTCGGTGAGCATATGCATCAGATAATAGTCGATATAATCCGTCTTTAAACGGCGCAGCTCCTCCTGAAACATTTTCTCCACGCCGTCCACCGACTTGATCAGATAATGCGGCAGCTTGGTCGCCAGATAGACGTCCCCACGGCAGTGGTTGCGGCTTAGGATCTCGCCGACCGCAACCTCATTTCCCAGGTACACATAGGCGGTGTCCAGATAGTTCACTCCCGCGCGAATCGCCGCCATGACCTCCTGCTCCGCCTTGTCAATATCCGTCGCGCCTCCCTTTTTCGTAAAGCGCATACAGCCATAGCCCAACACGGAAATATCATTTCCCTTTTTATCCTTCCGATACTGCATCATTTAATTCCTCTAATTCCTCCAGCCAGATTCTCGCGCAGGCATCCGACGGCATACGCAGATCCCCCCTCGGGGAAACCGCCACGCTTCCCACCTTCGGCCCGTCCGGCAGGCAGGATCTCTTAAACTGCTGCGCAAAAAATCTGCGGTAGAAAATTTTTTCCCATTTTAAAATCGTTGCATTGTCATAAATCCCCGCAAATGCCACTCCTGCAAGACGAAAAATCTTTTTCGGCGGGCATCCCTCCCGCAGCATATGGTACAGATAGAAATCGTGCAGCTCATACGGTCCTACGATGTTCTCCGTCTCCTGCGAAATCCTGCCGTCCTCCGGCGGCAGCAGCTCCGGCGACACCGGTGTGTCCAGAATATCCAGAAGCACCCCTTTGAGCGCCACATCCCCGCAGGTATCGGCATAAAACTGCACCAGATGGCGCATGAGCGTCTTTGGCACGGAGGCATTGACCGCATACATCGACATATGGTCTCCATTGTAGGTCGCCCAGCCAAGCGCAAGCTCCGAGAGATCGCCCGTCCCGATCACCATCCCGTTTTCCTTGTTCGCCAGATCCATCAGAATCTGTGTGCGCTCTCTTGCCTGACTGTTCTCATAAGTCACATCGTGCACCGCCACATCCTGCCCGATGTCGCGGAAATGAACCTGCACCGACTCCCTGATATCCACCTCGGTAAAATCCGCGCCAAGCGAACGGATCAACTGCACGGCATTGTCATAGGTGCGGTCTGTCGTGCCAAAGCCCGGCATCGTCACCGCTTTGATATTCCCATGTGAAAGCCCCAGCAGATCAAATGCACGCACCGTCACGAGCAGCGCCAGCGTCGAATCCAGCCCGCCGGAAATCCCGACCACGGCGGTCGTGCAGTTTGTGTGTTCCAGACGTTTCTTTAAGCCTGCCGCCTGCATCGCCAGGATCTCCGCACAGCGCTCTTTTCGGTCCGCCTCATTTTGCGGGACAAACGGCAGCGCCTTTACCGGACGCGTCAGCGCCGTCTCCTCCATCACCAGCGTAAACGGAATCACCTGATAACCATCCTCCCGCATGGTAAAGGTCGTCATCCGCCGCCGCTCCGCGGCAATCCTTGGCACATCGATCTCGGAGACGGTGATGTCATTGGTAAAGCGAGGCGCCTCCTGCAGCAGACGTCCGCACTCGGCAATGAGATTGTGTCCGGAATAGACGACATCCTGCGTGGATTCTCCTTCCCCGGCGTCCGCATAGACGTAACCGCAGAGAAGCCTTGCAGACTGCCCGCAGACCAACGCTTTCCGGTAAACCTCTTTTCCCACCGTCTCATTGGATGCGGAGAGATTCACAAGCACCGTCGCTCCGTTTCTCACATGGCGGATCCCCGGAGGCTCCGGCGTCCACAGATCCTCGCAGATCTCGACTCCGACCACAAGACCATCCACTCCCTCGCAGGAAAACAAAAGCTTTGTGCCCATCAGCGTCCGCTGCCCGCAGCAGACCACCTCCACAGCATCCTCCATCCCCTGTGCAAAATAGCGCGTCTCATAAAATTCATTATAGCCGGGAATACAGGTCTTTGGCACAAGTCCGAGGATTGCTCCTCCCTTTAGCGCAGCCGCCACATTGTATAGTTTTCCCCTGTGGGAAAATGGCAGTCCGACAAACACCAGCGCGTCGCGTCCCTCCGTAAACGCCCGTATCTCCTCCAGCGCCGCAAGCGCCCCGTCCAACAGGGTCTCCTGCAAAAACAGGTCGCCGCAGGTATATCCCGTAACGCCAAGCTCCGGCAGAACGATCACCTTTGCGCCCTGCTCTGCGGCGCCACGGATGCCCTCGCAGATTTCCTTTGCATTATACACGGTGTCCGCTACCCGGATTTTGGGCGTCACTGCCGCTACTTTTATAAATCCGTCTCTCATTTTCTCATTTCCTTTAACTCATCGACGTCAAAATGATATGCCTGATTGCAGAACTGGCATTTCACCTCGATCGCCTCGCCCTCGTTGATAATATCGTCCAGATCCTTGCGGCTTAACGTTGCGATCGCCCTTGACACACGCTCCTTTGAGCAGTCGCAGCAAAATCCCGCCTCGATCCGGTCTGTGATCTCAAGCCCAAACTCTCCGAGTATGATCTCCAAAATCTGTTCCGGCGTATTGCCCTCCTCGAGCATCTCCGTCACGGACGCAAGCTCTGTGATCTTCTTCTCCAGACGGTCGATCACCTCGTCGCTCGTAAACGGCATCAACTGGATGATAAACCCTCCCGCCTGCTTCACCGAGCGGTCCCTGTCCACCAGCACGCCGAGTCCGACCGCCGACGGGATCTGCTCTGAGGTCGCAAAATAATACGTCAGATCCTCCGCGATCTCCCCCGTCTGTAACACAGTCTGCCCGACATAGGGCTCTTTTAACCCCATATCCTTGATCACACGCAGCACTCCTGCGCCAAGTGCACCGCCGACGTCAAGTTTTCCCTTCTCATTCAGTGGAAGTTCCACATCCGCAGCCATCGGAAATCCCTTGACGTGCCCTCCGGAATCCGCCGTGACCGTCAGTCCCTTCGCCGGACCGCTGCACTGCACCTGAACGGTCAGGAGGTCTTTTTCCCCTTTCATCATCACGCCCATCATCGCAGCGCCGGAAAGCAGCCTCCCCAGCGCCGCCGTGATCACCGGGCTCGTCCCGTGCGCGCTGCGCGCCTCCTCCACCATGTCTCTCGATGTAATGGCAAACGCCCGGATCTGGCTGTCCGCCGCTGTCGCTCTCACAATATAATCGTTACCCATATCTATTCCTCTCTCTTTCCATGCTCTCTGGCAATGATATAAATCCGTTCACTCTCCGCGCGGACGGGCTCTTTTGTAAATGCGTCGTACGCCGCCACAAATTCCATCCCCGCCTCCTCCAAAAGGCGTCTGACCGTCTCGACCGGATATGCCCTCTGGTAGTGTGTCTCCTCGTATTTGCGGTACAGTTCTCCCTCCTCGCGGATAAAAAGCGTCAGATCGTACTCGTTGACGCCGCTCTTATCGTCGTAATAATTCTCCCAGATAAAACTGCCCTCGTCGCGGTTTTCGCTGATGGTTGTCTCGCCCAGCAGATCCCTGTATTTGTATACGGTATTCAGGTCAAAGATAAAAATCCCTCCCGGGTCAAGATAATTGTTGACCAGCCGGAAAACATCCAGCAGATCGCTCTCCTCCAGGAGATAATTCATCGAATCACAGACGCTTATGACCGCGCGCACCGTACCGTACAGTTCAAAGGAGCGCATATCCTGAAGCAGATATAAAATACCGCTCTGCGCACCGCCGTCCCCCGCACTGTTCTCATACTCCGCTTCCCTTGCGATCTCGAGCATCTCCTCTGCGTTATCCACGCCGATCATGTCATAGCCCGCGTCTGCCAGCAGCCTTGTCAGCCTGCCGGTACCACAGCCGAGCTCCAGCACAAGCCCGTCGCGGACGCCGTACTCCAAAAGCAGCCCCCTGATATAGCCGCACCACTCCTCATAGGGAACATTATCCATAAACAGATCATAGACTCTTGCAAAACTGCTGTACGCTTCCACCCTTCCACCGCTTTC
>SAMEA3387474__coassemble_1536_pt1 | contig 14760 bp, 15 predicted proteins | sample SAMEA3387474__metabat2_low_PE_013 | metagenome-assembled genome bin SAMEA3387474 (sample SAMEA3387474) | Felis catus | biome: Faeces | place: United Kingdom | collected 2012 | reverse complement strand
AGACAATACAATGCTTGCGGTCAGAGCAAACAACAGCAAAAACAATCTGATTCCTCCAAATAACAGTTTCAAAATCATCAATGCCGCATGAAACAACCCCTTCCATATGATAAATAAAACCACACCCGTCTTTCTTAAAATCGTTCCTGCCATAACCGTTCCTCCTTTCTTCATCCCCATCCTGAAGCAAGACCAATGGTTTAATCAACCTATCTTTTACTAACACAGCTCTTGCTCTGTTTTCTTCACTGGCTAACTCCACCAGCTCATTCAGGAACTCAATCAGCTCTCGCTTTATCATTGCCATACTCCTTCCTCCTCCAACAAAAAAAGCAGGACCAAGTCAACTTTATGCACATGGAACCTGTCCACGCAAGAGCCAATTTAGTCCTACCTAAATATCAAAATATTAAAATATTAAGTTATCACCTCTTTCAAGGTACACTTTCATACACCATCAAAATACTTAATGGTAATTTAGTGTCAAGTTGCCTGATTTTCAGTTTCCAGATTAAAAATGAGCTCATCCTAATCATTTTTTGCTGTTCTCACAACAGTTTTTTATTAGGACTAAATCAGCGGAAACCCTTGAATTTACTGGTTTCTTACTAACTTGACACTATAATACCATTATCCCCAAGCTGCGGGTTCGGCCACTGCGCGGTCTCCTGCGTGCTGCCCGCCGGCGTCACGTTTCTCCGCGCGCCGCGGATCAGATACGCCTTTAGTTTTTCGCCGTAAAGGTAGACGTCGTTGCCACGGATGATGCCCCACTCCATCAGAAGCGCCACACCGCCCGTCACAAACGGCGTTGCCATAGACGTTCCGGTGCGCGCCGCATAGCCCCCGCCCGGCGCGCACGAGGTGATCTCCACCCCCGGCGCGACAATATCCGGCTTCACCTGGTTCGTCTCCCTGGTATACCCCCTGCCGGAAAACGATACCGGCTGCAAAAATCCTGCATCGTATGCCCCGACCGAGACAACCTTTGCCGCCGTGGACGGGATCGTCAGCGTCGTCTCGGCAACCGGACGGAAAAATCCCGTCCCGGCATTTAACACTCCCCCTGCGGGAAGCCACATATCATAGCGCCCCGTCACGATATTCTGCGGTATCAGCCTGATCGCCCAGACGCCCGCATCCATATAATCCGTGACCGGAAGAAATTCAAAAAAGATCTCCTGATACGGGCTGTACGGGCTTGGCTCTCCGTAGTACAAAAGGATTTCGGTGTTTTCGACCACAAAACGCTGCGTTCCCTGTATACGGGAAATGGGACCTGTCACGGTACCGTTTGGATGCACCACCGCGACTGTCATCTCATCCGCATAGGACTTCCAGATCTGTAAGTTCAACGCCGTCTCGTAGGGGCTTACCGCAAACTCCTCCTCCGCCGTCTGCCCCATCGCAACCGTTCCCGCTGTGTGGACGGCTGCCGCCCCCTCATTTCCCGTTCCGATGACAATACTGCTGCGCCAGCGGTTTGCCATATCGTCCAGATAGGTCTCGATCAGGGAGGTGCCGGAATGACTGCCATAATTATTTCCAAAACTCAGATTGACCGCCAGCGGTCTGCCGTATTCCTCCGCCTTCCGGAAACAGTAATCCACCGCCTGCATCAGCTCCGTTGTGCGCGGAAAACCGCCCGCCTGCGGCGTGCCAAGCTTTACGGCCAAAATCCTGCTCCCAAACGCCACGCCCCGGTATCTGCCCTCTGACGCTCTCCCGTTTCCCGCCGCGATCCCAGCGACGTGCGTCCCGTGACCCGAGACATCGCGGCTGGGACAGACCGCAAACCGCTCACGCTCCGTGGGCTGCGCCAGCGCCTCATTGATCGTCTCCATCGAAAACTCCGTGCCGAGAGAAAATCCCCCGGGCGCAGAAAGAAACTCCTCCGCCCCCGGCGCTTCCCCTGGCTGCCCAGGCGCCTGCACCCGCGCCACTGTGCCGGAGGGGATCGTCTGGTCCCACAGACTTAAAATGCGGGTTGTTCCGTCTGCATTGCGAAAATCCGGATGCGCGTAGTCGATGCCGGAATCGATGACCGCCACGATACAGCCCGCCCCCGTCAGATCATCCCTCCTGCGGTTTAAATTTCCCGGCGCCGCCACAGAAGGCTCCCGCCCGCCAAACACCGCGCCCGTCTGCAGCGGTGTGATGCAGGACGCGCGTCTCCCTCTGTCGACGGCAAAAAACAGACTTTTCGGCTTCTCCATGTACTCGATCTCTGCAAGCGACGCCACCGCCGACACGATCGATTCCGGCAGAAGTAAAATGGCGTACTCATTCTGCAGGTTTGTGATCCGTATCCGTGGGTATTCCTCCGCAAAATATTCCCGCAGCAGCGCAGAAAGCTGCTCCGTCGTTCCCCCGTACTTTACGATGACCTCCCAGGTGCGCTCCTCCCTGTTGTAACCCACGTCAAGCTCCAGTGATTTCTCCCTCTCACGCTCCGTCGCATCCAGCGCCAGATTCAGCAGATTCTCCATTTTTTCATTATTCATCCGCGGTCCATTCCAAAACACACATTTTTTTATCCTATGCGGCAGGATGCCGCCGCACACAAAAACATTTCTTCCGGCATTTTTGCATATACTGCTTATAGCTTGAAAAGGAGTATATCATTTATGTGTGGAATTTCCGGTTTTTGTAATTTCGATCAGGATTATCGCGAAAAAAAATCCTTCTGGGAAAAGCATCTGATCCTGATGCAGCAGACGCTCGCACACCGCGGGAACGACGGCGCCAAGCCCTGTCTGTTTGCACACGCAGGACTCTCCCATGCCCATCCCGTCAGCCGCGATGCGAAAGGCAGCGCACAGCCCACGATGCGCAGGCAGGATTCAGACGCCTGTGCCGTCGCCTGCAGCGGCAAAATCTATAACGCCGACGAGCTCATTCCCGAATTGACGCGCGCAGGCTGCGTCTTTCGAACCTCCTCCGACGCCGAGGTGATCCTCTGTGCCTATCTGCACTACGGCACAGACTTCGTCTCCCGTTTAAACGGCGTCTTTGCCCTCGCCATCTGGGACGAGGAAAAGGAAACCCTTTTGCTCTACCGCGACCGCGCCGGCATCAAACCGCTTTTCTATGCGGTCAAAGACGGCACGCTGCTCTTTGGCTCTGAGCCGAAGACGCTTTTTGCGTATCCCGGCTTCTCCCCTGCCATCACGGCTGACAGCCTGCGCGAAATCCTCGCGCTCGGTCCGGCGCACACACCCGGATGCGGCGTTTTTAAGGACGTCTCCGAAGTGCTCCCCGGCCACTATCTGACCTTCACAAGGGAGGGGATCCGCCAGCATCTCTACTGGGATCTGACCGGCAGACCGCACACCGATTCCTACGCCGATACCGTGGAAAAGGTGAGTTTTCTCGTGCGCGACGCCGTCCGCAGGCAGATGATTTCCGATGCCCCGGTCTGCTCTTTTCTCTCCGGTGGCATTGATTCCTCCATTGTGACGGCTGTCGCAGCCGCCCGGCTGCGCGAACACGGTGAAACGCTTCACACCTTTTCCTTTGATTTCACGGAAAATGAAAAATATTTCCAGTCCAACGCCTTCCAGCCGGAGCGTGATCTTCCCTATGTCAGGCTCATGTCAGAGTATCTGCACACAGACCACACCTGCCTCGAATGTGATCCCGCGACGCTTGCGGATGCGCTCTCTGCCGCCGTGGACGCAAAGGATCTGCCCGGCATGACCGATGTGGACGCCTCCCTGCTCTACTTCTGCTCGCTCGTCGCAAAGCAGAACAAGGTGGCGCTGACCGGGGAATGTGCGGACGAAATTTTCGGCGGCTATCCGTGGTTCTACCGCAGGGAGCTCTTAGAGCGCGACGGTTTCCCGTGGGCTGCCGATATGGACGCGCGCACGGTTTTCCTGAATGAGGATCTCTGCGCCTCCTTAAATCTCGCCGAATACGCGCATACACGCTATGAGGAAGCCCTCGCGCGCGTGCCGCTCCTCGACGGGGAGACCGGAGAGACAAAAAAACGCCGCCAGGTCGCCTACTTAAATATCAAGTGGTTTATGCAGACACTCCTTGACCGCATGGACCGCGACGGTATGTACTCCGGTCTGGAGGGCCGCGTGCCCTTCGCGGATCACCGCATTATGGAATATGTGTTTAACGTACCGTGGGAAATGAAATACCAGAACGGTGTGGAAAAAGCTCTGCTGCGCGGCGCCTGCGCCGACCTGCTTCCGCCGGAGCTCCTTCACCGGAAAAAGAGCCCTTACCCGAAAACCTACCATCCGGCGTACGAAAAACGTCTCGCCGAACGCCTTACGGCGCTTGTATCCGATCCCAACGCCCCGATTGCTCCGCTGATCGACAGGAAAAAGGCGCTCGCCTTTATCGCCTCCCACAAAGAGCTCGGCAGACCGTGGTTCGGACAGCTCATGGCAGGACCGCAGCTTATGGCATATTTTATCCAGATCAACGACTGGATGAAAAAATATCACCTGACCGTCTAACCGGACGCCAGACGACGGAAGCCGGGAAACGTTCTTACTCGTTCCCGGTTTCCGCCGTACTTTGATCCGCTCTTGTCTTTGTCGCTCCTTTGACCGCACCGCAGAGTTTCCAGGCAAGAAGCGCACAGAGCGTTCCCACGACTGCGCCGCCGAGCACGTCCGTCGGGAAATGAACCCCCACATACAGACGCGAGAACGAGATCAAAACGGCGAGCGTCATCGCCGCGATCCCCGCCTTTTTCGAACACATCAGCAAAATGACCACCGCCGCCGCAAACGAACACGCCGTATGACCGGACGGAAATGAAAAATCGCCCGGCGCCTCAATGATCCTATGTAAACCCTCGACAACTTCATACGGTCTCGTGCGCGCCAGCAGATTTTTTAAGACAAGGTTCGTGGCAAGCAGATTAAAGATCATCGAGACTGCCATCACAAGCCCGGTGCGCCTCTCTTTCGGCAAAAGCAGCAGCACAAACGCACACGCAATCCATATCCAGCCGCTGTCGCCCAGATGCGTGATAAATTTCATCAGCGGGGTCAAAAAATCGCTGCGCAGATATTCCTGGATCCACAACAGTATCGGTCCTTCTATTTGTATCAGTAATTCTTCCATTCTTTTTTCCTCCTACTCTCCTTTGATCCGGTGGTTTCATCATCTCCAGCCGTTTTCGGTAATGGATGTTCCCATTTCCGAAGATACGGGAACACGCAGATATTCGTCGGAAAACACACTTCCGTCCCGCGATTCATAGAAAACGTACTCCTCACTGACCGCCTCCATCTCTCCCGTCTCGCTGTTTCGCCGGTCAAGCCTTTCGTACATCACGATCGTATATTCTGCATCTGTCTGTACCCCTGCCTCGGAGCAATACGCCAGAATCTGCTCCTCCTCCAAGTGTACCTCATCCTCCGTCAGCTCCTCGACCATAGTAAGGCTTCCGTCGATATATTCATATGTCTTATAATAATGTGTACAACATCCACCTCTCTCCATTCCATAGATCTGCTTTTTCTCCTGATCAAAGTACCCCAAAATGAGCGCGCTCAGTTCCGGGGAATATTCAAACTGATGCGTCTTTGGATTCCAGATCAGATAGACATAATCAATGGCATAAGTTCCATCCGGCATATCATACTGGCGAATATCCAAATATCCGTCAAAGTTCACATCCACCAGCGAAAATCCTAATGTATCCCCTCTCGAATCAGGAATCATTGTCACACCGTTATCCCTCACATCCTGAATGACGATATTTTGTATTTCCCTTCCATTTTCCGTCACCCGGATCGTCTCCACATGGTAATCTGTGGAAGACTTGTCCCGCCATGCGTCTATGGTAAAAGTAAATTCCGGCAAATCCTCCCCTATTTTTTCCTGAAAAACCAGCGTAAGGTCTAAAGCTGTTTTTTCTATCGGCTTTCCGACCGGCGCAGACAGCAGTTTGCTGTTTTCCGAAACTTCGGTTTCTTCCACCGGACGTTCCGCAGAACTGACGGTCTCCGTTACATCAACGCTTCCGGTTTCACTGCCCCTGCACCCAGACAGAAGCAGCATCACTGCCAGAAGCAACGCAATGATCCACTTCATATTTCACCTCATTCCAATCTTCACTTCACCCAATTCTAAGTTATGTTACTCAATGATAAGCAAATGATTTTGTAATACCCTGCCACATTTCGGGCATTTTTCTTTTTGGAAAATCAAAGGAATATCAGGATACTTGTTTTCACACTGCTTGTAAATTATTGAATCAACCTCCACCATTGGCATGACGCTTGGCTTATTTATTATGTATTTGCACTCTTTGCACATCCATGTATCTCTATAATGAACGTGGTAAAATTGATTTCCGTTTTTATAGCAATGTACCGGTACCCATTGAAATCGTTCTACTTTAACGGGCAAATTTACAAATGCAAGATATATTTTACTTGTACCAACTGCCCTTGATATATTTATAAAAGGAACTATATCCTTATTTAATTTTTTCAAGTATTTTAAAAGTTCATTATCTTTTAGAATGTCATCAAACTTCGAGGGGGAAATTATAAATGTTTTTAAACCATCTATAAAACATACATCTGCACAATAGCTTTTCAAGCGTTCCATATCATTCCCCCTACAGTTTCCGATTTTTTGCTCCATTCAGCTCCCCGATTTCCATATAATAATTTTTCATTTAATTTCCTCCGGAATGAGAATGCAGCGTTCCACACTGACGTAAGTTCCAATATCTCTTTCCGTAAATGTGATCGTCGGCAGTCCCCAGAAATATTTATAAGAAAACTCCAGACCGTCAAATGTATTTTTTCTTATTCTTACGGATCTCAATGCTTCATTCACCCGGTTATCCAGTTCTATCGTCCGGTCCAATGAAGTCTTTATCCTATCCGGATCGGCGCTGCTGTGTATTTCCAGTCCGCACCAATTTTCCGGATCATAGCTGGAAACATTTCCATGATACCCCTCGTATGACAAATCATAAACTCCATGGTATACTTCATTTTTTATTTTATAAGTTCCAACCGGAAGATCCTCCCCGATTTTATACATACCATTAGGATACACAAAGCTTCCTTTACCTTCTCCTATCCCCTGGTATCTGATCGGTGAGATCTGGGGCTTATGGTCTGCCGGAAACACAATGTAGTCTTTTGTAGTTAAAATTTTTGTGTTCGACAGCGTAAAATATACAAAACGTGTGTTAGGAAACGGGAGATACCACACCCTGTCCACCATCAGAGATCCCCCCTGATTGCCAATATCAACTGCAAAATACTCCCCCTCCGGGATATCCTCCCCCACCCGATAGGAGCCTTCATAATATACCCCATTTTTTTCTGCTGCCGGAGAGGGGCTGCCGCTGTCTGCCAGCGCCATTTTATCACCATGAGGAAGCCTCACATGCTCCCCCTCCGACAGATACAGGTAGGACACCTCGGTATAGCGGTCCCAGTAAAGGTCCTCCCACATCTCCCCGCTCTCATCCTGCCGCCCAATCCAGATATCTTCTTCCGAAGCTCCCTTCCAAACAATATACAAGCCCTCTGCTATATCCTGTCCGACAAGATAGGTTCCCCCGGTGATCCAGTCCGTATCCCACATCTCTGCTTCCCGGATCATACGTTTTTGTTCTTCCTCGTTTTGTTCAACATAAGACCAGTAACCGAGAATTTGTTCCTCCAGTTCGCGGATATCAAAACTGTGGAATGCCTCATAATCATCTGAAACCCCATCGCCCGTTGGACTGGAAAATTTAGCACCAATCGTACACCCTGCAAGGTTGAAAAATACGAACAGACTTATGGCGATCATGGATTTTCTGCACATTGTTTTCATGATTTTCATTACCTCTCCCTTCCGGAATACTTATTCCGGTTCCCAAACAGTCCAGATAAATTTCAGAGATTTTTAGCATAATCAATCCGACACGAAACGATTTTTGCCAGTTTTTTCAGCTTGTCCAATTCATCCTCCCGGCAGGGAAACAGTACATAAGAATCACTCTCTATATCAATGTCTGCCAAACACATACCTAATGACTTCCATTTTCCATCAATGATCGCACACCATTCACTGACATCAGCATTCTTATCAAACCATTCGACCTCTAATGGTAATGCCGCATCTCTCATTCCCTTTAATTCTCTTACAAAATATAAGAAATCTTCTAATTCATCTTTCCAGTCCCGTTCACACACATACTGATTTTCTGCCAGGATATCCACCATAGATATCCATCGAATTTCTCTTAACGATATCTGGTCAAAATCTTCTATTCCTCTTTCTAAAAAAACATTCCTATGTTTCTTAAAATATGCTTCACTATCTGCTAAACAGTCAGCTATCCTTTTGATCACCGCACTGTCATTTTCCGAAATAATAGAGGCAATTGTCTGTATTGCCATTTCTTTCGATAGAATCTCCTTATCATTATTTTCCTTAGATTCATAGCTTAACTTCTTGTCGTTCTTCTTAAATAACCCAAATAATCCCATGATTTTTCCTCCTTCAAAGCTCTGATTTTCCGGTCTGCCGCTTCCACTTACATGATTCGCCCCAACATAGCCGGGGAAGTAAACTTTTCATTTACAGATCAAAAAGTTTACGGATAATTTCCTCATTTTCCTTTTGCTTTGTAATATATCTAAAATTAGCCTTTTCTTCGTTAAGCCCTATTTTAGTTCGATCTGGAAAACTTTCTTCAGAGCAATCCTTGTTATCACAATAATAGAAATGAATTTCTCTTCTAAGTTCAATTGTCCATCCATTAAATTTTCCCAGATTACTCACTGCTGTTGAACTCCTCTTAATGTGCTCTGAAAGTTCACCACATTTAGGACATGTTAATCCCTTTTCATGTTTACATGTATAAATTATCAGGATTTTTTTCTCATCCAATTTTTCATGTTTTATGTAATCCAATTCAGAATCAATTGCCCGCACAAAATCCTGCGCATTAGTTATTTGTAAAGAAGGCGCATCTGGCATACAAGACGCAATTTTTATATTTTCTTTCATGGGATCGTCTAATAATGCAGCAGCCTCTTTTATGTACCACTCCCAAAATTCTATCTGTCGCCTTTTTCTGGTTATCTCGTCTGTTTCCATATCCTGATACTTCCACATCAAGCTTGCACAATAAGAAGTATCATATTCGTCAACCTCTAAATCTCCATTTTCTAAAGGTATATCTTCATCTTCTTCCTCTAGTGATGACTCATCCTGCAAAATCTCCAAATACTTGATTGCTTGTTTTAAATAATAGATATATATATTTTCTTCTTTCTCTTTCTTTATCTCTGTCTCACATTCCTTATAAAATTCCATTATCTTTTTTTCAATTTCTTCCTGTCTCTCATGCAAAAAGGCAGCCAATACATCTTCTGTCTGTTTCATCAGTTCTTTGGAGATCGGAGTGCAGGTTTCCCAGCTTTCCTGTATCTTTTTTAAGGCATTTAACTCTAATTCCAGCCTTTTTCTCCTTCCTGTCTCCTCTCCGTATATGCTCTCAAATTTATCCCATACCTTTTTCCTGCTGGTTGGGCTTAATTCTCCGCTGTTTTTCAATTCTTCAACCAATTCTTTGTAAAATTTTTTCATTTTTTATTCACCTTCTTTATGAAACCGCTTCATTTGTGAAACACAGTCTGCAAATAAACTGAACATTACGGTTCTCTTGAACTCAGCTCGTTAGACATATCAGCGCAATCATCAAAACTTTTTATTCTTCATTCGATTGTCTCCTTTGTCAATTTCCAACTTTTACTTCTCTCAAATCTCCGATCAATGGGAGGTTATATTTCCATTCAAACCCATTTACCACTGATTTTTGAAATTGAAAATTTTTAACGCTAAGTTGTGGATGCTTTTCGTAATCTACTATTTCTTCCATACATATCTTACAAATTTTCTCTCGCTGACCTCATATTTTTCCTTATCTAACAATGTACAATGCTTAAGTAATTCAAAATCACTATCCCGTAAAATATCTTGCTCTCTTATATTAGGATTATCCTCTGGCACATCCTCAAATCCATTCACCCATAAAATACCACCGTCATTTATCCAAGTAAGCAATATCGGATATATCTCTCTTGCCATTCTATAATGGTTGACAATTACAGCATCTACTTTTACTCCTAACTTTGATACCTCATCTTTTGCTGTAATATCCATCAGTTTTATTGCAATTTCTAATCTCTCGGATGTTGCAAAAGACTTCAGTCTATTCAGTGCCTCTGTGCTAAAATCTACTGCATATACTTCATATCCTTTGCCAAATAAATAGCATTTCTACCATCCCCGGATGCCAAATCAAGAATTTTGTTACTTTCCGCAAAATATTTCAAGTCTAATTTTAATTTTGCCTCTGGTGACATTAACGCATTCTCTCTACTTCTAAATCGCTCATCCCACCATGTTGCATCCCCCATATATTCCATTTTACCTGCAAGCATATATTATTCTCCAAATTCCCATTTGTTCACAAACGCATAGATTCTATTTTCCTCTATGAATTTAATCTATAAGTTACCTCTAACCGATACCAGTTGCTTTTGATTTCCTTTATTCCAATCCTGCCATGCTGATACAGCTTTTTTCCGCGACGGACTTCCTATATGAAGCCGGCTTGGTTAATCCGGTATGGTAATGATATACTCCTCGTCGTACTTATCATTTACATCATCATATGTAAAACGGATCTGATTTTCTGAAAGCCATTCCGCTTCAAACCCCACCGTTTCCATAAAACCAGCTCCTTTGTACTGCCATATCTTTTTATCCCACAAAAGACCCGGTTTGAAAATCGACGGTCTGCTGGCAAAATCATACTTTACGATAATAGAGTTTGTTCCCTGCGGCGATGTAGATGCATAGCCAAGTCCGGGATCATACCCGCATGATTTGCAACTTTGCAAAAGAAAAATAATAAGTACAAGACAAATCAAACAGCGAATATACTTGATTATTTTGTGTTTTTCCGCTCTCATCAATTTTTATGGTTCCTCACATTTAAATAATTTCCAGCCAGCCAGTGTCAGCCCCACGGCAAGCACGAACCAGAGCAGGGCGGCGGCTCCGAAGCGGATCAGAAGCAAGGTGGAATGGTGTTTCCCCTGCCACTCGTTGTTAAAGGCATAGAACACGCCGTCCATATCTGCCCCGTATTCCGCGCAGATGGCGGAAAGGTAGTTCCGTGCGGTGTTCGTCATGCCTACTTTCTGAGCGACGGGGAGCGTGACACTTTCTCCCTTTTCGATTGCTTTTGCCGCTTCCTGCGGAATCTGCGCCAGGATATAGGTATGATCCGGAAGCTCCAGCAGATAATATGGCAGATAGTTCCCCATTAGGTCAAATCTGGATGTGCTGACCTGATCCCTGCGGCTGCCGGTGGTTGTCCTCCCTCTGTAGGTGCGCGTATTGTAGTGGCTTACCCACGGTTTCAAACCGGAAACATCAGTCTCAATAATGCCCACAGGCTCCGCCGTCATATATTCCACTTCAAAGTTAGTTTCTGTAAAATCCGCTGCACCGGTCAGCCGTGGAACGTCCGCACCCGCTGGGGAACCGGTAAAGTCTGTCGTGATATTTTGTTCTATATCGCTCATTGTAACCGGTCGCTCCTTTTGTCTGAAAAAGGCTTCCGGGTTCCAGCTCTGAAAAATCAGGGCAGCACAGATCAGAGCGATAAGGACACTGACAGTTGTGATGATTTTTGTTTTTTTCATGGTTGAAATCTCCTTTCGTTTACAGTGTTAAGAGAGTCTCTATCCGCTTCAGCAGTCTTAAAAATATTCCCTCTTTTATTGCCAGTCCCCATAGTCCATCGCAAAAACGTTCTTGACGGACATAGTGGGTTAAAATTGCTTTTACCATTTTAAAATCAGCAGTTAAAAGCACCATTTTCCAGTTTTTGGCTTCCTTTCCATTGGCAGGCAGTTTCTATATGGATCGTTTCAAAGTACGATATGTAATTACGGATATTCTCAATTTCCATATCCAAGATGAAAGCATCTGCGCTACTGCCAATATCATTCTGCTGTTCTATGAAACCCCTCCATTCTACTATATCCAAATTGGCTATATTCTCTAAAGACTGCCATAGTAATTCGTATCAATACTCATTTTTTTAATAAATTCAGACAAACTTTCTGCTATTTTATCCGCTCCAAAAAATATTCCACTTTCTATTCCGTTCTGCAATTTCATCGTAATATGACAATTCGCATCTACTTCAAAAAAAACAAATCTATTTTCGCTTAAAAATTCTCTTTCTTCTGCATACTCATAGTTTCCTTCCGAACAATAAAAGTCAGCTATATCACTTGGACTCATTAACATATTTATAAAATTTTTAGATTCGTCCCCAAAAAATCCCCAACCGATTTGTCGATAAAATTCTCTAAGAGAATCCGGAAAAATTTTTTTCATTCTTATTTCTGCTTTGTTGATTTCATCACTACCCACAAGATAGAACACCATCTTTTTCCCGTTTTTTATGCCATCATTTTCAACGATATAATCTTTCAAATAATTATACATCTTACTTTCTCCTTCTCCAAAAATATTTTCAGGAAGTTACCTTCCCATTTAGCATGATTCCTTTGCTTTACAACATTTCCCAACCACCCACACCACAAGGCACAGCACCAGATAGCCACCAGACAGCCAAACCATCCACAGATACCGCTTTTGTTGTCCTGACACATAAGTATCCGCCGTCAGTTCTGCGTCCACGGTCATATATTTTCCGGTTTCCCTGATGGACAGCACCCGGCGATCCACACTTTCCCCTGCGGCGAGGATCTGATTTGCATAATCTTTATCGTTGCCGGTCTCCACTTCCCATTGATAGCGCGTGCCGTCCGAAGTCTGATAATAAACCACATACACGGTTTTCGTAGGGTAGAGCCGCTTGTCCCGCCCTGTGGAGGTATTCTCCACCGAATGAGGCAGCACCCGGTAAGGGGAAAAAGTATGTACGCCCATATCCTCATAATCGGAGGCGGGACGTATCGCAGTGATCCCCTGCACTCCCAGATACAGACTGCATACGGCAGGAATAATCCCCATGATACAGATTGTAACGACAATGCGCCTGAATCCTTCTGCCCGTACTTTCGTCTTTGCGGGACGGGCGGCAGGCGGTTCTCCATCTACGCTTCTTTGCACATCCCTGACTGCTCCTGGAAAATCAGTGGTGACGTCATACCATCCGTTGAAATCTTCGTACAGACATCCTCTGTCATAGCAGGCGAGGAACATGGAAATTCCCTGTTCTACGGAAAATATCTTCCTCAGTGCTTTCCATTGCCCGTGCAGCTTCAAAATAATCGTGACCGAGCACATTCCTTCCGGTACATACCATGTGCAAATGTCGATGCGGCATTGTTCTGTTTCAAGCAGCAAAAATGACCAGTTTCCGGCTCGAAATTGACGGATCATCTGCTGAATATCGCCCTGGTCTGCCTCCTCATTGAGAAATTCAGTCTTTTGGACTGAGTTCGCAGCTCCAACTTTTCGTGTGCGTGTATGTGTACCGGTACCAACACCTGGAGTTATCGTATTGGTTCGCCGAAACCGCTTCATGCACAAAAAACCAAGCCCTGCAACCGCACAGACCACGGCAAAAGCAACTATTACAGATAAAATGAATCCGTCCTGTAAGCCTGAAACGTAAAATATATTTTTCATGGGTGGCATCCTCCTTTTGATGGTTTGTAAAGTCCCATAATCTTATATTCTTTCAAAATCCGGATTACTTTTTCAAACTATTTTGCATCTTTCCTGCTCCATCCAACTCCCCAATAAACCGAAATTAGTCATCTTCATAATTGTCAATTGCATTATTCAGGCAGTCTATAAAATAATCTTCAAAACAAGTTTGCTTCACAAGCATACCATCGTCATCATAATGGCTCCATGACACAATATTTCCATTATCAGTATTGATACATACGACATATTCATCACAATTCTCAATCACTAACAGATTTGTGGGTAAGCCATATTCTCGTTGCTTTAAAGTTTCTTTAACAAACAAGAGATTGCCAGTGAGGCTGCATCCTAAAAATTCAAAGAAAAAACCACCATGACCGTATTGGTTCAAAAACCATAAATAGCTCTCCGGTATCTCAAATCCTAAGACCTGTTCTGCTTTCTTAATCTCTTCGTTCGAAGGTCTTACTAACAAGAATGCGTCCTGAAATACTTTCTCATTATCTTTCATAAGAGTTTCGATTTGTTCTCGTTTTACCTGCATTTTAATAACTCCTAACTTCCGATTTTGCCTTGTTCAACTCCCCGATAAATGGGAGGTTATAGCTTCTGCCACTGAATACAAGAAGGTTTTTCATAAGTAGTACAAAATTCCCTAACGCATGAGAATGCACTTTTTAAACTGATGACTGCATTAACATCTGGTTTCACTGTTCTCTTGTGCCGCTGTCTGTACGAATTTTAATACCTCATCTGCTGATTGAAAAGAAAAATCCCCTTTACTCGTACTAACAACTATCATATTTTCCTCCATAACCTCTGATTTATCGTTACCTGTTTCCTTTTTGTTCTTTGTATTGTGCCATGATCATTTACTCATATAAAATGAAATCTTCTTTTCCAAATTTTCTAAAAGCAGGTTTGCCATTTAGAAAGTCTCTCCGTTGTTTAATTCGATCCACGACCATTTGTTGTGCATTTTCTTTTGAAGTCAGATATGGAACTATTTGTTCTAAACAATATTGGTACAATTTTTCGTGCCAATCACTATAATAACCG
>SAMEA3387474__coassemble_1535_pt1 | contig 14819 bp, 12 predicted proteins | sample SAMEA3387474__metabat2_low_PE_013 | metagenome-assembled genome bin SAMEA3387474 (sample SAMEA3387474) | Felis catus | biome: Faeces | place: United Kingdom | collected 2012 | reverse complement strand
TCCCTATGCCTTTCTGATGGTCATATGTAATTGCAGTTTGTTCTTCTTATGTGCGACTAACGGATTTCATCTGGATTTTGAAACACACATTCTTACTTATTTACCCGATTTACAATGTAGTCTTCTAATGAATCTGCAATCTTTTTGGGTTGGGAATTAGGATCGGTTCGATAAACTGCTCCTGCAGTATCCTGCCAAATAATAATTCCATCCACGCAGGTATTTTCAATCACATACATAGTGTGAGGAACCTTAGAATTAAGTTCCCACTCTTTTTTGGTCAAAGACACTACGTTTCGATGTTCAGATTTAGCAATACCAGACAGTTCGATACCATCAGCCATAATTGCTCCAAAAGAACCCAGATATTCTTTGTATTCGTTTGCAAAACTGACTCTAAGCTGAAGTTCAGCATCAGCAATTTGGCTTGCAGTTGCCGACTTTAACGGCAATAAACCAGAAAGGGATTTTATTACTTGAATTATATTTGCCATTTCACTCACTCCTTACTATTTCAGCTCTTGCTTTCCAATGAGCTTTTCTTTCCTGATCCCAGGAATTACCTTCTCCATGGACCTCTGTCTCCTTCGTATTGTCATGCCAAAGGCTTTGATTTTTTTTGCCATCCGCATAATCGCCGGTACGATGCTCTTCCTCAGTAAGTTCGACAAGCGGCGAATCAGCCTTCTGACCAAGATGATGTAACTCGAGCGGTTTTCCGCTCGCGCTGTCCAAAGGTGCTAGTCCACGGGCAATCCTGTCTCTGTTAGATACTCCATCTTCGTCTGTGTAATCAATATCAATATTTTCTTTGATTAAGCACTTGCGACCATTGATTTCGACCTCGATGAGTCCGCCATCCTTTAGGATTTCATATTGCTCCATATTCTGGATTTTGTCAACAACTTCATCACACCAGCCGTTTTCTTCTTTTATTTTGGTCCTTTCCTCTTCGGTCAACCCTTCGGACTTTGTTTCAGATACTTCAAACGCCCTCTGTTCCAGGAGCGCAGAACGAGAGGTTCTTTCGATAAATGGTATATCAGGTGAATCAATAATCTGCTTTTGACCCGATTCCAGATCCGTTGGCAGTTCTTTGATGTCTTTCAACTCATCCATATTGATTGGAACATCTGGTTTTTCAAGCAGTTTTTTTGTAATAGATTCAATACCTGTCATAACTCAAATCCCCCCTTTCACTATTTTTTCAATTTCACAGACTACCTCATCAGAAGCGTTGATAAAATATTCCCGTACCGTTCCTGCAACATCTGTGTTGTTTTTTCGCGTGCGTCTTATAAGTGCTGCAACATTGGTTTTTGCGTATTTTACCAGATCTCCGGTATAGAGATCCTGCATCAAACTTTTCATTTGAACAATTTTTTCTTTTGTAGGGGCGTATAATGTTTTCTCAAGCAGAGAAACAAACCCGTTGTCTGGCAGATATTTTGTTCGATAAATGCCTCTGACCATCATAGAAAGAATTGCTTCTGTCAGATAGGCTGCGTTTATATGGGCTGTATCGTAGGTTAAAGCCAAAGTAATATCATTCCGTTTTATCTCTCTTCCAAGATCGTTCATTAGCTTATCACAAGCAGCAACGCAACAGTCCGCATTTTCAACCATCAACGTATTTATAAACGCAATGGCGCTTTGCTTTATGGAAGTATCGCTGCCAAAAAAGCTCCGGATGACGCTTAAGTTGATTTTTTCAAATCTATTGGAATTGCTATTGTACAATTCTTCATCGCTTACGAATACATCAAGACTTTGCTCCTTGCCATCAGACGAAATGAAACTATCTGTGATCTTAGTTGGAACAGGAAGTGCCATTCCTTCTTTATGGCAGTATGCATAACCAGTCTCCAGCGAACCAAGCTGTATGATGCCATCACCAGTAATGCCGATCGTATTGGCAATAGATTGCTGATCATCCGCTGATACTATCCGTTGAACAATTTTAGTCGAGGAGTTTTTGATAACCTCGGGAGCTAACTTTGTCGGTATCTGTTCAGCAACAATCACGCCCTGACCATAGGAACGCATTTCTGCAATCATATTTGTGAAATGCTCAACAGCTTTCCCCTTTGGATTGCCAGCCGTTTCTGTCGAACGTTCTGTTTCAACATTTTTTAGCAAACGATGCGCTTCTTCGATAACTAACAAGTGTTTCAATCCACTTTGCTGATTACCGGAGATTTCTTTTTGCACCTGACGATACTCGTTTATAAATATGACAAGCAAACCTACACTGAACGCTTTGTCCGAATCATCTGCCAGTCCTTCCAGCTCAAACACAACATTCTTTTCCATAAGTTCACTAAAATCAATAAACTCACTTGTATTGAAAGTATATCCTTTAGCCCCGACACACAAATTCTCCAGCCGGACCTTCATAGCAGTTTTTACATTTCCTGCAACTTCACCGTCATATTTCAGTTCTTCATCAATATATCGGGCAATTTCATCCTTTAGTTCCTGCATTGTAGGGAACAGGTATTTATGCGACTGGTTGGAGTATTGTTTTTTTGTATATTCAATACTAAAAAAGTCTGTGGCGCTTCGGCTGTTTGAAAGCATGGGATGGTATCCCAAAGTCAAATCCCAACCCTTGTTACGATAAACAGCGTGGAGACACTTTTCAAAAATATATGGCATTGGACCATAAAATGAAAAAGATGCATTAAACAAGTCCTTCAAAAAGTCAATATGCATTTGAGGACTGACACCCGGCATAATATAAAAAGGATTGATTTGAGGAGCGTTAATTTCCGGCTTGCCAGGAGTGTAAACCGTAGTGTGTAACGCAATATTTCTATATTCCTTTTTGGCAGACTCTATCACAAGAAACGGCTTTCCTGCTTCAACGAGAATCTTTTTCACCGTTGTTGTTTTTCCACTTCCGGTAATACCACAAACAAAGGTATGTTTATTCAGGTCTCTTTCACTTAATGCAAATGGCATATTATTTAACGGACGTTTTCCATCAACCACATGACCAATTTTGATCTCATTGTCCGTTGACCGATTCGCCAGCATTGGAAACTTTTTTTCAAGGCGAAGTTCAAAGTCCGGCACGCTCTCGGTTGGTACAGTACACAACAATCCCAGCTCAGCAGAGTTTATGTAGGAACACAACGGATTCTGTGTTGTATGATCGAGAAATGCCGGAATACGCAAAACTTCACCGGATGACTTCTGAGGTTCAAATGCCAGCATTGGAAGTTTTGTGGAATCGAGTTTCGACAATTCACCACTCAAACACGCCCGGATAATGTCACGTGCTATTTCGCTTTCCGCAGAATATGTGATAGCAGTCTGCCAAATACCGCTGTTCTGTCCACCTTTTAAACGTTCAATCGCATGATCGGCATAGTTCATTAACTCCAATGCAAAACCATTTTGAATATCTCCGGAAACAGACTCACCATCGGTAATGGCTTTAGAAATGGACTCACTGTAACCCTCGGAATGAGATTTACCCTCTCCTGCGATGTTTCCTATAATCGTGCCCAATCCACCGCAAACGGCTCCACCAAGCGCAATTCCTTGCATTATTGCATCCGACCCTTTTAAGAAATTACCTATCAAAGCTCCCGCGACAGCGCCAACACCCGCGCCTGCACCGGAACCAACCTGACCGGAAATATTATTTCTCGTATCGTTTACAGTTTTTGATTCGGAAGTGTTTTCTGAATAACTGCTGCTTCTCGTCATACTTCTCTTGCTTACTGCAAAGGCTTTATCTCTTACAGAAATTAAATCAGAAATATTCTGTGTGATAATCTCCTGACTTATGGGCTTAGCAATAAACAGCAATGTGTAGTTCTGTCCATTAAGACTTCGCATAATGGAAGATAAACTAAAGGTCTGCTTTTGTTCGTTGACAAACAGCGAAGGAACTCCTGCCAAAATGCCGTAACTCATATCGGAGTTACTTTTCGCAGTAAAGTCCGGTACCATGGAGTCCAACTCAATGCCGGAAAGCATACCCTGAGTAATAGACTTTACAGCCTCAACATCTTTCTTCTGATATACTCCGATTACGAGATTCGTAACCCCGTCACTGCTTACAAGCCCGTATGCGATCGGAATATCAATGGCATATAAAGCCGTAAGCAGCTTTTCAAAACGTTCGTTGACATTCTCAAAGACTTTTTCCACGGTGTCAGCCGTGTATCTGGCAATGCGAAAGAACGTCATGCCCTGAAGTCTGAACGTACTGTTGGGATCCAGCAATTCTTCAATATTGGTTTGATCTACAAGGTAGGACGGATACACGAGACGGAGAAACTCCGTCGTCTGTTCACCGATGATCCTGCTGTCATTATGAAACTCCTGCAGAAATGTCTCCTGCTTTTTTATCAGTTCGTTCGTATCCATATCAAATACCTCACATATCCCGCTTGATTTCTTCCACCCGCTTGTCAAAGAAACATTCAACCTCGTCAAACCATTCTAAGAACTGTCTTTTCGTCTGAACGAGATAGTTATCCAGCACTTTTGCCAACTCTTTTTTATTGCGAGCAGGTTCGACAGCGTAATAATCAGCCACAGCCGCACCGATCGAAGCCGCAATCAATACACCGATAGGAATAGGCACAAGGCTTGGAAGAGGGAGACCTTTGATCAATATGACTCCGACTTCAACAGCACCGCCAACGGCAAGTGTTGCACCTCCGACTTTCAGCGCCCGGATCTCTCTTGATGCTTCTTTGTAATTTATAGTAGTATTCGGCGTGAACTCACACTTCCCCAGAATCTCCCCGCGAAGATCTGCCTCAAAAAATTTGTTCTGCCTGGAAATGTCGGAAAAAAATTCCGTCTTCATCAGCGAATCAGACAAGTGAAACAGCATATCACTCAAAATTGACTTACTACTCCGTGCCAGTTCGGAACTAACACGTTTTGTAACAGTGGCGATCGCTTCATTAGAAGTAGCAGATTCAGAGACAATTCTTTCAACTTTTTTTCTTAGTTCGTCGAACATTCCGTCTACTTTCGGTTTAATTGTCGTGCTGTACATACTTTAAAATACCTCCTCTGATTTTTTCTGTTTCATCTTTTGCAGACTTCAGCTTTCCTGACTTTTCAACCAGTTCTGCAATAATATCCCGGATCTGCTCAGCATTTTTTTTGGCTTCCATAATAGCATCCAACTTGGCTTTCTTTACCCTTGCATTCTTAGAGAGTTCACTTATATACTGACTCCGGATATTCTCAACAAATTCTTCGAGATTGCTAATTAAATCTCCCTTCACATCATTTAAGCGTCCTAAAATATCGTTTTTCACAAGTTCGAAATGCTTTGGCTGACTATACACAGAATAAGTGTGGGACTTTTTGAAAGTTGCACCCTCCTCAACCTCCTTTGTTTCTGAAGCCTTTGACACCGTGTTTTCTTTTATTTCCTCAAAAGTCTCCTCGGTAAAATCGGGCTTTAAGTCTTCATATGTAATTGAACTTTTATCACTTAATGCCACCAGTTCTTTGTCAAATTCTTCAACAGCTTGTTCCTGAAGTCTTTCTTGTAATCCTTTGAATTGATCAATTTTCTGCCAAGACAACTTTTCTAACTGGATAAATGCGTCTTCACAATCGGAGGCAATCTTCTCGGCAGATGCTTTAAAATCTGTTACCGCCTGCTCAGCTTCCGTTTGGATTATTCCTTGATCACCGCGAAATCGACGGACAACATCATCAACACCCCGACTCAGTTTATTCTGAAGATTGTCCAAATCCTTCTTTACGTCAGCGATTTTTACTGCAAGCTCTGTCGGGTCTTCTGCTTTCTGCCTATACATATCAATGTCAGAATTCACGTCATTCCAGAGTTTACTGTACAAATGACTAATGGAGTCAAGGAGTGCGGCAAGAAGAATGTAATGAGCCTTTCTGCCAAACTCCTCCAACGACTGGTAAATCTGATAAAAACGGGACTTTTCCTGCAGCTTCTTGATAAAGTCCCCCTCATCACCGCTGCCAAAGAGACCATTTGTTTCGGTATATGCTTTAAGCACGAAATCATCAAGTGCTCCTTCGCTGTTTAATTTGCGAAGCTCTTTTTCAATGTCGTCCATTTTGCCAATATCAGCAAACTTTTTAGAATAAAGTTCAGCCTTACTATCCGCAAACAGAATATTTCTCTTATCCAGTTTTCCGGAAAACTGTTTCTCAGCTTCTTCTTCAAGCCGACGCAGATCAGCTTCATTTTTGGTGGCAATGTGGGTGAGTACAAGAAAAAGCGTATTTTTATTCCTCTCATCACTGACGTCTTCCATAAACTGGCTAAATTGTGTGGACTCCAATGACTGACCGACAATGGGTTTCAAAAAAATAACGGAATCAGCCTTTTTTATGTACCGCTTGGTGATTTCATCAACACCTCCGCGGGCGGCAACTCCGGGGCTGTCAACGATTTCAATCCCACGAAGGTTCTCGTCAAACGGAAACATAATTTCAATTTTTGTTACAATATCCTGCCAGCTGTCCTTTTTTTCTTCGATGTAAGCCCTAATACGGTTATTATATTCCTCGGGAGTGAGTCCATAGATATTAGCATCTTTTACTTCCTCTGATTCTAACATCTCCTCAACTTCCCTTTTGATAATCGAAATTTTAGCCCCCTTTGCAAGAGCACGACTGCCGGATTTTACAAGAATTTCGCTGTTAATTGTGGGAACCGGTATGTCACGGTACTGATCATCCAGCGCAGCGTTTTTCTTTAGAAAGTCACGCGCTTCATCGTCACCGGTAAATTCCGTTTGACGACCATCGGCATATGTCGCCTTAACAGAAAAGACATCGCCATATTTGATTTCAACAATGGCACTGGTACACTGTTTGACATCCATTGGAAGTAATTCCACGCCCAAATAGGCGTTAATAAAAGTAGACTTTCCGCTTTTAGCCTCGCCGGCTATCACAATCTTAAATCTGTCCTCTTTTACTTTTTCCGCCTTACCACGAATATCAGATAACAACGTACCCAGTCTTTCGGCAGGATCCGGCAAACCAATTTTTTGAGAGTATGCCTGAAGATCAGCAATCAGTTCTTCAACCTTGTTGTATGAAGCTAAAACCTCATTTTTTCTCGACTTATAGTCAACAACCATAATTCTTATCTCCTTTGTTTTTCATTTGTTTTTAAGCTTGTATTTCCTTTCCATGCCCATTCATCAGCTCAATCTCCTTGTTCATTTCTTCGACGAGATCATCTGGAGAAACAGCTTTTACACAGTGCCCCTGGCTCAAAAGCCACATATCAATCCCCTTGCCAAACACCTCCGCTTGTATGATGTAATACCCTTCTCCCTCCTCCACGATTTTCGCTGTCGGCAGCCTATCCAATACCGCTTCTACTGACAAACCTGTATACTTAAACTTTACCTTTTGCAATTTCCCTCCATACATAAACTGTATCCGTTTCCGAAACTCACCTTCCTCAAAACGGTTCTTATACGGTATGTAAAAGTGTTCCGGTGTCCGCTCTAATTTTTTAATCCGGTCGATCCGGTATATCGTAGGATAAGCATCGTCTGCCACCTCAAACTGCTGCACCAGCTTCTGATCGTCAACAAATGCCGCCAGATAAAAATAATACTCTGAAAACATGATTGCGGCTGGCTTCAATCTCCTTGCGACTACGTCACCCTGCATTTTCTGATATTCAATCTCAATGATCTGCGATGCGTAAATTGCCTGCCCCAATTCCCAAAGCTTATCCATAAAAATTGTTTTATGCCGTGGTTCTATATAATGGAACGCTTCATTCCGCACCAATTCCTTTACGAGTTTCCTATTCGCTCTCGGCACACAACAATCCATCAGCTTTTCCAGCAGACGGGTCATCTCGTTCTTCGTAAATGCTCTGCTGTCCAGCAGTATCTTGGTGATTGCCAGTATCTCTCCATTCGTCAGTTTTTCCTGATATGTCTGTTCCAGACGATACCCCCCTGCCCCTCTGTCGTATATCACCCGGTTTATAAATCCATCATTTTCAGAATTACTCTCAAAATAATTTCGGATATCATCTATATCTCTTTGTATACTCCGCTTATCAACCCCAAACCTGTCTGCCTCTTCACTTTTGTTGATCAGCTGCCCTTCCATAAACCTTTGGTACAATCCAAGGATACGTTCTGTTTTATCCATGCATCACCTCACGCCCATATATGATCATGTCCTCATTATAATTACCCATATAGACACAATCTGTCATTCATACAAAAATTTTAATGATTCACTTGTAATTCCATTATATACACAAGTATAGCATTTTGCAAGGCTATATATAGCATATCAATTCATCACATTTCCAGATCAAAACTGTATATTTAATACATAGAAAGTACATGAAAAGGAGTGTGTCATGGAAAAGAAAGTGCAAACATCCATTGCCCAGAACATAAAAAAATACCGGCTGCTCAATCACATGACCCAGAAAGAACTGTCTGAAAAGCTGTTTTTGGACACACAGTATTACGCCCAGCTGGAGCGCGGCGAACGTAATTTTTCTATTGAAAAAATTACTATGATCTGTTCTATTTTTCACATTGGGATTGATGACATTATTGAACTGGACATTGATTCTTCGTCCTCAGAAGATACAGCAGCATTAAGGAATGAACTCTGTTCATCCCTTAAAACACTTACTTATTCCCAGCTGCTGATTGTAAAAAAATTTTTAGAAGAGATTGTTCCGTATACTGTATAAATTTTATATCCATTGAATGCATTTCTGCCGCCTTTGACCGGACACTCAGGCGGGCATTACGGAAGCAGCCGATAATCAGGCGGATTTAACGGTAACTTGGATATATCTTTATGAAACCGCTTAAATTCAGGATATTCCGTATATTCCTCTTTAAGAAAATCCAAAAGTTCATTCCACGTGCTTGTCACTATATCCAGCAATTTAATCTTATCTTTATCAGACAAAATTAAATCATATTCAGATCCGGTTATTCCGATATACTCCGGCTTATATATTGATATTCTGCATCGTAATGCTCGACCATCCGGCAAATCCCTGAATATTTTAATATACTCCAATTTTTTAGATAAAGTAGTAACAGCATAAACGCACATATCCCCATCATTCGGATATAAACAATATTCATCATAATCAATATGATCATGATACCATTCAAAATCTCTTTTTTCCTTCATTTTATTATTCTCCTTGCGTTCTAATTCTCCTTTGATCGGAAACTCATACAAGTATTACGGAAGCAGCCGATAATCAGGCGGATTTAATGGTAACTTGGATATATCTTTATGAAACCGCTTAAATTCAGGATATTCCGTATACCACTCTTTAAGGAAATTCAAGAGTTCATCCCATTTACTTGTGACTATATCCATCAATCTATTTTTTTCTTCCTCAGATAAATATAAATCATATTTAGATCCGCTCATTCCAATATACTCCGGCTCGTATATTGATATTAAGCACCCTAACGATGATCCATCCGGCAAATGTCTGAATACTTTAATATATTCCAATTTTTTAGATAAAGTAGCAACAGCACAAACAATCAAATCTCCAGCCTTAGAATGTAAACACCAGCAGTCAGACTCAATATACTCACAATACCATTCAAAATCTCTTTTTTCTTTCATTTTATTTTCTCCTTATCTTTTTCCTGCGTATTCTTCCAAAAACGATTCTATAAAATCATCATCCGCCAGAGTATCCAGCGTCCATTCGTCCGGTATATCCCCGGGGAATGTTGAGGGATCTGTCTGGGTTTCTAAACAAATATAGAGTTTTGCACGCGAAAACCATTTATGATCATAAGCCTCAACCTTTTTCCTTAAAGCCGGAGTAGAAACCCTGTTCAAAAATTGCAGCTCTGATGTATGTTTTCTGATTTGCATTACCCAGTATGCCCCCTGCTTTTCCGGAAAATATTTATATTGAAGTAAATAGTAATATATTTTTTCTAATCTGCGGAAATAAGCGACTGTGTCGCTTTCAGCTTTTTCTCTGATAAGGTCTATGGCATATGCAAACGCCTCCCCCTCCAGTTTCCCGCTTTCAATCTGATTATGATACAATTCAAAAAAATCATTTTCATCTATATATTTTGGATCCATTGCCCTCCTCCAGCCACTTTAAATACCCAAATATTTTTTCACCCTGTCATTCCCTGCATATTTTTCCAAAAACGATTGTATAAAATAATCATCTGACAAAGCTTCAATCGTCAATTCGTCCGGCACGTCCTCGGGAAATATGGATTGGCTTATTTTTGTTTCCCGACAAATACGCTTTGTTTCTTTTGCATATAAGTATCCAATTTGTTCTTCAAGCCTTTTCCTTAAAACCGGGCAGGAAAACGTCTGAAAAATATCTAAATCGAATGAATGCCGCCTTATTTGAATGACCCAGTATTCCTTCTGCTTTTCCGGAAAATATCTGTATAGAAGCAAATAGTAGTACAGATTCCCCAGACTGGAAATAAAATAAATCTGATCCATCATAGCGTTCTCGCGGAGAAGTTCTAATGCATATTCCAGAGCTTCTCTCTCCAACGTCCCGCGTTCCATTTGATCCCGGTATAATTCAAAGAAATCATTTGCATCTACACATTTTGTTGTACGCAACAATATCACCTCCCTGCCCTGATACCATCCTCAAACGATGATGTCTTCATCATAAACATTCGCATAGACACAATCTGTCACTGTCAGCATCCGATTTTACCCCTCAAAGGAAAATGGATTTTTATTTGTCGTAAAAATGTCGTAAAGACCTAAAATAAGGCTTCCCGAACGTTCAGGAAGCCTTATTTTACTGCTCTTATTTAATTTTCAATGCTCTTTTCCACAACTTTTACATTATTTTTGCCCAAAAAGTTAGTTAAATTGTTCACAATGTCCTCGTCGACATGGATATTATAGTTTTTCGGCAGCCGTTTCATCGCCTTTATGGAAGAAATATAGATCACCACGGTATCCTTTCCGTCAGAATCACGAAGTCTTGCATAGAGCTCCGTTTCCTTCTCCGCAAATGCTTCCTTTGTCTCAAACTGGAGCCACAGTTCCCGCTTCGTATCCTCAAAGGAAGTGATGCTCTCGCAGATCAGCTTTCCGTTCCTGTCCTCCTCCACGCTCGCCCTGCCCCGGATAAACACCTTCTCATCCTCGTTCATCCGGTCGTGGTATTTCTCATAATCGCGCGGGAACACGATGACCTCCACCGTGCCAAACAGATCCTCCACCGTCAGAAACGCCATCGTCTTGTTGTTCTTCGTGTATTTGATCGTGCGCTCCGTGATCATGCCTCCGATCACAACCTGCTGGTTGTCGCGCACCTTCACCTCGCCGCTCTCCTCCTCGACCAGAAAATCTGTCGTGACCGCCGTGATATTTTTGCGCCATTTCTCCTCGTACTCCTCCAGCGGATGACCGCTTAAGTAGATGCCGAGTACCTCCTTCTCGAAGCCGAGCTTGATCTCCTTGCTGTACTCGCCGACATCCGGATACTGCACCTCGTACGCCTTTTTCTCCTCCTCGGAGACAAGGTCAAACAGCGACATCTGCCCTTCCATGGACTTTTTCTTCTCCGCATTCAGGTTGTCGATCAGCGCGTTGAAAATGAGCATCATCTGCTGGCGGTTGCCGTCGAGGCTGTCGCACGCGCCCGCCTTGATCAGGTTCTCGACTGTGCGCTTGTTCACCTCACGACCGGACGTCCGGTCGATAAAGCTCTGCAGCGTCTGGTATTTTCCATGCTTTTCGCGCTCCTCAAGGATCAGGTCGACCACCGGACGCCCGATGCTCTTTATCGCATACAGACCGTAGCGGATGCCCTCCGGCGTCGCCGCAAAGCGCCCTTCCCCCGCGTTGATATCCGGCGGCAGAACCCTGATCCCCATCTGGCGGCAGGTATAAATATACTCCGCAACCTTACGCGGATTGTCAATCACCGAAGTCATCAGCGCCGCCATAAACTCCACCGGGTAATAGTATTTTAAGTACGCGGTCTGGTACGCCACCACCGCATACGCCGCCGCATGGGATTTATTGAACGCATATTTTGCGAAATCAACCATCGAATCGTAAATCTGGTTCGCCGCCTGCTCGCTGACGCCGTTTGCGATACATCCCCTTATTCCCTGCTCCTCATTGCCGTAAACAAAATTCTGCCGCTCCGCGTCGATCACATACTGCTTTTTCTTGCTCATCGCGCGGCGGATATTGTCCGCCTGTCCCATCGTATAGCCCGCCAGATTCTGCACAATCTGCATCACCTGCTCCTGGTATACGATACAGCCGTAAGTCGGCTCGAGGATCGGCTCAAGCTCCCTGCAGACATAAGAAACACTCTCCGGCTCGTTCTTTCCCTTGATATATTTCGGAATAAAATCCATCGGTCCCGGACGGTAGAGGGAGATTCCGGCGATAATGTCCTCCAGACTCTGCGGCTTTAACTCTTTCATAAAGTTCTTCATGCCCGCACTTTCGAGCTGGAATATCCCATCGCACTTTCCTGTTCCGACAGAATCCAGCACCTTCTTATCGTCATAGTCGATCTCATCCACATCTATGTGTATGCCATGATTCTTTTCCACAAGGTTGACCGCGTCCCTGATCACAGTCAGGGTGCGCAGCCCCAGAAAATCCATCTTTAAAAGTCCCAGTTCCTCGATGGTCGTCATGACAAACTGGGTCGTGATCGTGCCGTCCGACGCCCTTGACAGCGGAACGTACTCGTCCATCGCCTTCTCGGAGATCACGACGCCCGCCGCGTGCATAGAAGTGTGGCGCGGAAGTCCCTCCAGCCGCTTCGACATATCGATCAGATTTTTTACAGTCTCGTCCGTCTCATACATCGCGCGCAGCTCCGGGTTCATCACCAGCGCCTTTTCTATCGTAATATTCAGCTCATTCGGAATATTCTTCGCGATCGTATCGCAGAAATTGTACGGCAGATCCATCACGCGCCCCACGTCGCGGATCACGCCGCGCGCGGCGAGCGTACCGAAGGTGATGATCTGCGTCACACAGTCCTCGCCATATTTCTGCACCACATAGTCGATGACCTCGCCGCGCCGCTCATAGCAGAAATCGATATCGATATCGGGCATCGTCACGCGCTCCGGGTTCAGGAAACGCTCAAACAGCAAACCGTAACGGATCGGATCGATGTTCGTGATCCCCGTCGTGTAGGAGACGAGACTTCCCGCCGCGCTTCCGCGCCCCGGTCCCACCGGGATGCCGTTTGTCCGGGCATAATTGATAAAATCCCACACGATCAGGAAATAATCGACATACCCCATCTTCCGGATCACCGAAAGCTCATAGTCAAGCTGCGGCAAAAGCTCCTCATGCTTCTTGGGATAACGGCGCACCAGCCCCTCGTGGCAGAGCTTATTCAGATACGTCCACGAATCGTAGCCGTCCGGCACATCAAAATGCGGCAGCTTCGTCACGCCGAACTCGATCGTAACCTGACAGCGGTCGGCGATTTTCTGCGTGTTCTCAATCGCTGCAAGCGCATACGGAAACAGCCCCCGCATCTCCTCCTCGGACTTCACAAAATACTGCCCGCCCTCATAGCGCATACGGTTCTCGTCGGAAAGCTTTTTGTTGGTCTGCAGGCACAATAGAACGTCGTGCGCCTCCCAGTCCTCCGCTCTCGTGTAGTGCACATCGTTTGTCGCCACGAGTTCAATCCCCGTCTCCTGGCTCATGCGCAATAGCTGTGTGTTGACCGACTTCTGCTCCGGGATGCCGTGATCCTGGAGTTCCAGAAAGAAGTTGCCCTTTCCAAAGCACCGCTCATAGCGGTATGCGACCTCCTTCGCCTCCTCATAGAGCCCGCGCACCAGATAGCGCTGCACCTCCCCCGCCAGGCAGGCGGAAAGCGCGATGATACCGCTGTGATACTGCTCCAGCACCTCCATATCCACGCGCGGTCTGTAATAGTACCCCTCGACAAAGCCCTTTGAGACGATCTTCATAAGGTTCTGGTAGCCCTCGTTGTTCTCCGCCAAAAGCACCAGATGGTAGTACCTGTCCTCCCCATGCACCGTCTCGCGGTCAAATCTTGAATTTGGCGCAACGTAGATCTCGCAGCCCAGCACCGGATGGATCCCCGCCGCCTGCGCCGCCTTATAAAAATCGATCACGCCGAACATCACGCCGTGATCGGTGATCGCCGCCGCCGTCATGCCAAGCTCCCTGACCCTGTTTACATATTCTTTGATCTTATTCGAACCGTCCAGCAGACTGTACTCCGTATGGACGTGCAAATGTGCAAATGCCATCCTCTTTCTCCCTGCTCTGTAAATTAGTTCAAGTATAACACACTTTTCCGTCAAAATCATTTACAAAAATTCTTCCGTATGCTATCTTGAAATTAACAGATAATTAGTTCGGAAAAGGAGGAATTTTATGAGAAATCAGAAAGAGAACCGCCGTGCCAAATTGCCGCGCGGCTGGCGCAAAATTTACAGATACGCCCTGCTGGAATTAAAGAAACTGGATCTGCCCGACAGTTTCCGGATCACCGCCGTGCATGAGACAGACGGCTCGCTCACTGTGGAATACAGGGATGCGGGCGACAGGGAAACGGCAGTCCGGAAGATCCTCTCCGCTTTAAAAAAGCAAAGCGCCTCCACCTGCCGTGACTGCGGCAGACAGGGACGTCTTTGCAATTTGGGCGGGTACAGTCTCACACTCTGCCACCGCTGCTTCAACAAATACTACGGCGATGTCTCCGCCGGTTCCTCCGAAGCCGTCTATCTCGCCGAAAAGATGAAAAGCTGGTTCCGGTGGTACTACTAGCCCTTGACGCTGCCGGTCGT
>SAMEA3387474__coassemble_1532_pt1 | contig 14836 bp, 12 predicted proteins | sample SAMEA3387474__metabat2_low_PE_013 | metagenome-assembled genome bin SAMEA3387474 (sample SAMEA3387474) | Felis catus | biome: Faeces | place: United Kingdom | collected 2012 | reverse complement strand
GTAGAGGATATAGTTCCATTCATTCCATCAGAGGTGTTTTAAGACCTGCTTTTCAAATGGCTGTGGATGATGACTTGATTCTAAAAAATCCATTTGGATTTGAATTAGGTACAGTACTTGTTAATGACAGTCAGAAAAGACAAGCTGTTTCTCCGGAAGATGAAACTAAATTTCTTGATTTTGTAAAGAATGATCCGCATTATAATCAGTATTATGATGCATTTTATATCTTATTCAAGACAGGTCTTAGAATATCTGAATTTTGTGGACTTACTGTAAAAGACTTGGACTTTAAAGAAGATATTATCAATGTGAATCATCAGTTGCAAAGAACTCGAGAAATGAAGTATATCATCGTATCTACAAAGACAACAAGTGGTACTCGTTTACTTCCTATGGAATCGGATGTAAAAGAGGCATTTCTTCGGATCCTGAAGAATAGAAGAAAACCAAAGCGTGAGCCAATGGTAGACGGATATGGAGGATTTCTGTTTCTGGACAAGAATGGAAGGCCAATGGTTGCACTTCACTGGGAAAAGTACATGCAGCATGCAAGAGAAAAATATAATCGTGAACATTTGTTGCAATTGCCGCCAATTACTCCACATGTATGTAGGCATACTTATTGTACCAATATGGCCAATTCAGGGATGAATCCAAAGACGCTACAATATCTGATGGGACATTCGGATATATCTGTAACACTCAATATTTATACGCACACCGGCTATGATGATGCAAAGAAAGAACTTGCCAGATTAAAAGAAGCAAGGGATGAACTGGAAAAGAAAAAGTTTGTAACCCAAAAACATGCACAAATAACTCATGTAAGCCTTATTTCATAAGGAATTTGGGACTTTAAAAATAACCCATTTGTACCACAAATGCCCGAAAAAACATGAGAAAATACAAGAATTTATAAGAAAAAGAACCTTTCAAGAAAAAATGCACAAAGGCTGAAAAGCCAGTATTTATAAGGCTTTGAGAGGATATGAGGAGATAAAATGGAGAAAATAAAGGTACTATTTATTTGCCACGGCAACATCTGCCGTTCCCCCATGGCAGAATTCACACTAAAAGACCTTGTCGTCACCCGCGGCATTGCCGCCGACTTTTCCATCGCCTCCGCTGCGACAAGCAGCGAGGAGATCGGCAACCCCATCTACCCTCAGGCGAAGGCGGAGCTTGCCCGCCACGGAATCGGGAACGAACGCCTCCGGGCGGAGGTGGCGGCAAAGACGGCGCGCCGGATCAGAAGGAGCGATTATGAGGAATACGATTATCTGATCGCGATGGAGAACTTTAACATCCGCAATATGATGCGGGAATTTGGAAACGACCCGGAGCACAAGATCTGCCGGTTGCTGGACTTTACGGACAGACCGGGGGACATCGCAGATCCGTGGTATACGAGACAGTTTGATGTGACCTATGAAGAGATTGTCGCGGGCTGTGAAGCCCTGCTGGAAAGGCTGGGTTATGAAAAAGGAGGATCCAAATGAGAACACTGGAGCAGCAGTTAAAAGAATACCATCCATACAACGAGCAGGAGGAGCGCGATCTAGAGGTGATACGCTCCATGCTTGACGCGCAGCCGGACGTCTTTACCCGGGAAAACCTGGTGGCGCACATGACGGCGTCCTCCTGGCTGGTAAACAGCGCGCGCGATAAGGTGCTGATGGTCTACCACAACATCTACCGGTCGTGGTCATGGACGGGCGGACACGCGGACGGGGAGCGGGATCTTCTCGCCGTGGCGATGCGCGAGGCGGAGGAGGAAACCGGCGTACAGCGGCTGCGTGCGGTGACGGAGGACATTTTTTCTGTTGAGACGCTGACGGTGGACGGTCACGAGAAACGCGGTGTCTATGTTCCCTCGCATCTTCATCTGAACGTGACCTATCTGCTGGAGGCGGACGAGGAGGATGCGCTCCGCGTAAAGCCGGATGAAAACAGCGGCGTGCAGTGGTTTTCACTTGAGGAAGCGCTTGGGGCGTGCAGCGAGCCGTGGATGGCAGAGCGCATCTACCGCAAATTAAATGAAAAGCTGATGCGGCAGTGGGGAAGAAAAGAGGGGAAGCGATGAGACATTCGGGAACGGGACGGATTGAGACAGAGCGCCTGATCTTAAGGCGTTTTACACTGGAGGACGCGGAGGCGATGTACCGAAACTGGGCGGGCGATCCTGCGGTGACAAAATATCTGATGTGGCAGACGCATGAAAATGTGGAGCAGACAAAAGCGGTGCTGCGAAGCTGGATCGCCGCCTATGAGAATGACGATAAGTATGAGTGGTGCATTGCGAAAAAGGAGAACAACGAGCCGATCGGCAGTATCGGCGCGTTCCACTATCAGGAAAAAATAAATGCCATCGAAGTCGGTTACTGTATCAGCCGGGCATACTGGCACCAGGGGATTACGTCGGAGGCGCTTGGCGCAGTGATGAAATATCTGCTGGATGAGGTAGGCGTCGACCGGATCGAGGCAAGGCACGATGCACAGAATATACATTCCGGCGGGGTGATGCGCAAATGTGGCATGAAGCATGAGGGCACGAAGATCCGTGCGGGATGGACAAATGCAGGGATCTGTGATATGGAGCTTTACGGATATGTGAGGGGCGTCACGGATGCCGACGGGCAAAAGGAGCCACACAGCATTTCCGACGCAGAGATTGAGCGCCTGGCAATCCTGGCACAGCTTGCGCTTTCCGGTGAGGAAAAAGAGCAGGCAAAGCGGGACGTCGGAGAAATGCTCGGCTATGTGGACAAGCTGGGGGAACTGGATACGGAGGGTGTAGAGCCGATGACACAGCTTTTGGGGGCCAGCAATATATTCCGCGAAGATGTCGTGACAAACGGGGACGGGAGCGCGGATGCGCTTCTCAATGCGCCGTGCCGAAAGAACGGCGCATTTCTTGTGCCTAAAACAATCAGTTAAAAGGAGAAGTCAATGAGCATCATGAGCCTGTCGGCAATCGAACTTGGGAAAAAAATCAGAGAAAGAGAGATCGGAGTCGCCGAGGCGGTGAGCGAGGCGCTCGCCGCGATCGAGGCAAAGGACAAAGCGCTCGGCAGCTTTGTGACCGTGGACCGCGAGGGGGCAATGGAGCGCGCCGGGGAAGTGCAGCGACAGATTGACGCGGGGGAGCTTACAGGTCCGCTTGCGGGCGTTCCCATGGCGGTGAAGGACAATCTGTGTACCAGAGGGATGTGCACCACCTGCGGATCAAGGATGCTCTCGGATTTTAAACCGGCGTATACGGCGGAGGCAGTCCGCAATTTAGAGCGGGCGGGAGCAATCCTTCTCGGCAAGACGAACATGGATGAATTTGCGATGGGGAGCACGACGGAGACCTCCGCATATGGAGCGACAAAAAATCCGTGGGATTTATCCCGTGTGCCGGGCGGTTCCTCGGGCGGCTCGTGCGCCGCGGTGGCGGCGGAGGAGTGCAGCTTTGCGCTCGGCTCCGACACCGGGGGTTCCATCCGGCAGCCGGCAGCCTTCTGCGGGGTGATAGGGCTGAAACCGACCTATGGGACAGTCTCGCGGTATGGGCTGGTCGCCTACGCCTCGTCTCTGGACGCGGTCGGACCGGTTGCAAGAAACGTAGCGGACTGTGCGGCGGTGCTTGAGGTGATCGCGTCCCATGACAAAAAGGACTCCACCTCTGTGCGGCGGGAGGACTGCCGTTTTACGGAGGCGCTGCGCGACGATGTAAAAGGAATGTGTATCGGCATCCCGCGCGATTATTTGGCGGCGGGAGTGGACGAAGCGGTGCGGGCGGCAGTGTTTGACGCTGCAGGAGCCCTTGAAAAAAAGGGCGCGCACATCGAGGAATTTGATCTTGGGCTGACGGAATATGCCGTTCCGGCATACTATGTGATCGCCTGCGCGGAGGCGGGCTCGAATCTGGCGCGTTTCGACGGGGTGAGATACGGTCACCGCGCAAAAGAGTATGACGGATTTCACGATATGTACAAAAAATCACGCGCCGAAGGGTTTGGCGCGGAGGTGAAACGCCGCATTCTTCTTGGCTCTTTCGTGCTGAGCAGCGGTTACTATGACGCGTATTATCTGAAAGCGCTCGGCGCGCGAACCCTGATCAGGCAGGCATTTGACCGGGCGTTTGTGCGCTATGATGTCCTTCTGGCACCGGGTGCGCCCTCGACGGCGCCGTGTCTTGGAGAAGCGTTAAAAGATCCGGTGCGGATGTACCAGGGCGATGTCTGTACGGTCGCCGTGAATCTGGCGGGGCTTCCGGCTCTCTCCCTGCCCTGCGGAAGGGATGAAAACGGACTGCCGATCGGGCTGCAGTTGATCGCAGACTGCTTTGAAGAAAAGAAACTGATCCGCACGGCATATGCGTTTGAACAGACAAGAGGCTATGAGAGGTGTCCGTTTGCCGTGCATCCGGAACGGAGGACATGATGGGGAAGAGATATGAGACAGTCATTGGGCTGGAGGTTCATGTGGAGCTTTCCACCAGGACAAAGATTTTCTGCGGGTGCCCGGCAGCATTCGGCGGAGCGCCAAACAGCCACACCTGCCCGGTCTGCATGGGAATGCCGGGGGCGCTGCCCGTGCTAAACCGTCAGGTGGTGGAATACGCGATCGCGGTCGGTCTTGCCACAGACTGTGAGATCACAGAATGCTGTCAATTTGACCGGAAAAATTATTTTTACCCCGACAATCCAAAGGCATACCAGATCTCGCAGCTCTATCTGCCGATCTGCCGAAAAGGCGGGATTGAGATCGAGACGGCGGATGGGAAGAAACGCGTCGGCATCCATGAGATCCACATGGAGGAGGATGCGGGAAAACTGGTGCACGACGAAGAGGAGAAGGTGTCGGCGGTCGATTACAACCGTGCCGGAGTGCCTCTGCTTGAGATCGTGTCGGAGCCGGATCTGCGCTCTGCGGAGGAGACCGTCGCCTATCTGGAAAAGCTGCGGCTGATCATCCAGTACCTCGGGGCGTCGGACTGTAAGATGAACGAGGGCTCGATGCGCGCCGACGTCAACCTTTCCGTGCGGGAGGCGGGCACAGAAGAACTTGGGACGCGCACGGAGATGAAAAACTTAAACTCCTTCCGGGCGGTGTCCCGCGCCATTGCAGCAGAGCGTGACCGTCAGATCGGACTTCTGGAGGCGGGAAAGAAAGTCGTGCAGGAGACGAGACGCTGGGACGACAGAAAAGAGTGCTCGTTTTCCATGCGCTCCAAGGAGGACGCGAAGGACTACCGCTATTTTCCGGAACCGGATCTGCCCCCGGTCATCATCAGTGAGGAATGGATCGCGGACGTGAGAAGGCGGCAGCCCGAGCTGCGCGGGGAGAAGATGGAGCGCTATCAGAAAGAATTTGGGCTTCCAGCATACGATGCGACGCTTTTGACGGGGGACAAGGCGTTTGCCAATCTGTTTGAGGCGACGGTGGAGATCTGCGGCAGACCCAAGCGCGTTTCCAACTGGATCATGGTCGAGGTCATCCGCCTTTTGAAAGAGCACGGGATGGCGCCGGATGAGATCCGCTTTTCGCCCGAAAATTTTGCAAAGCTGATCGTGCTCGCAGATACCGGCAGTATCACGAACACGGTCGCAAAGGAAGTGTTTGAGCTGGTATTTCTGGAGGACGCCGATCCGGAGCGGTATGTGAAGGAGCGGGGGCTTGCGACGGTAAACGATGAGGGAGCACTTCGGGCAGCCGCAGAGACTGTTCTTGCGGAAAACCCGCAGTCGGTGAAGGACTATCTCGGGGGAAAGGAGCGTGCGCTCGGTTTTCTTGTGGGACAGACGATGAAGGCGATGCGGGGAAAGGCGAATCCGGCGCTCGTGAAGGCAATTCTGCTGGAACTGCTGCATGAGGAAACGGAGTAGTCTGTCTACCACAGAATATAGAAAAACGGATTGACAAAAGCACAAGATATTGTATAATTATTTTTGCGACTGATTATGATGCCACGGGTACGTGGCATATGTACATAGGAAATACAAGAAGGGGTTTGTCATTTATGAAGATTATCAAGAGAAGTGGAAGCGAGGATGTTTTCGATTTAAGGAAGATCGAGGCGGCGATCCGCAAGGCGAACGAGAGTGTGATCGATTACGAGAAGCTGGACGAGGACAAGATCCAGACGATTCTGGCGAACGTGGAAAAGGCGTGCGAGAACATGAAGCGGTCTCCGAGTGTCGAGGAGATACAGGATATGGTGGAGAACCAGATCATGAGCCAGCGTGCGTTTAACGTTGCGCGCAATTACATCACATACCGTTACAAGAGGGAGCTGGTGCGCAAATCCAACTCGACGGACGAGCAGATCTTAAGTCTGCTGGAGTGCAACAACGAGGAGGTCAAGCAGGAGAACTCGAACAAGAATCCGACGGTCAACAGCGTGCAGCGCGATTACATGGCGGGCGAGGTCAGCAAGGACATCACGAGACGTTTTCTGCTCTCACCGGACATTGTGGAGGCGCACGAGAAGGGGATTATCCATTTTCACGACGCGGACTACTTCGCACAGCATATGCACAACTGCTGTCTGGTCAACCTGGAGGATATGCTCCAGAACGGAACAGTGATCAGCGAGACGATGATCGATCCGCCGAAGAGCTTTTCGACGGCCTGCAATATCGCGACGCAGGCGATCGCGCAGATCGCGAGCTCCCAGTACGGGGGACAGAGCATTTCACTCTCACATCTGGCGCCGTTTGTCGAGGTCAGCCGTCAGAAGTTCCGCAGACAGGTGCGCGAGGAGCTTGAGGCGACGGGCATCGAGCCGACCGAGGAGAGGGTCTGTCAGATCGCGGAGCTGCGCGTGAAGGAGGAGATCAACCGCGGCGTGCAGATGATACAGTATCAGGTGATCACACTTATGACCACGAACGGGCAGGCGCCGTTTATCACCGTGTTTATGTATTTAAACGAGGTTCCGGAGGGACAGTTGCGCGACGACCTTGCCGCCGTGATCGAGGAGATGCTCCACCAGCGGATCCTGGGCGTGAAGAACGAGCAGGGCGTCTACATCACGCCGGCGTTCCCGAAGCTGATCTATGTGCTGGAGGAGGACAATATCCGCGAGGGCACGAAGTACTGGTATCTCACAAAGCTGGCGGCGGAGTGCACCGCAAAGCGTCTGGTGCCGGACTACATTTCCGAGAAGATCATGAAGAAGTTAAAACAGGGCAACTGCTATACCTGCATGGGCTGCCGTTCGTTCCTGACGGTGGACCGCACGACAGAAAACTATGCGAACGCGAATAACTATGTGCCGGGCAAGAAGTATTACGGCAGATTCAACCAGGGCGTCGTCACTTTAAATCTGGTGGACGTCGCCTGCTCCTCCGGCGGGGACGAGGACAAATTCTGGGAGCTGATGGATGAGCGCCTGGAGCTGTGCTACCGCGCGCTGCTTGCAAGACATGAGCGATTAAAAGGAACGCCGTCGGACGTTGCGCCGATCCTCTGGCAGAACGGCGCGCTGGCGCGCCTAAAGCGCGGCGAGACCATCGATAAGCTGCTGTTTAACGGCTATTCCACCATCTCGCTCGGCTATGCGGGACTCTGTGAGTGTACGAGATACATGAAGGGCGTTTCCCACACGGAGCCGGAGGGAACGGAGTTCGCACTGCGCGTCATGCGCCGCTTAAACGAGGCCTGCAATGTGTGGAAGGAAAAGCACAACATCGATTTCAGCTTATACGGCACACCGCTCGAGTCCACCACCTATAAATTTGCAAAATGCCTTCAGAAGCGTTTTGGCATGATACCGGGTGTGACGGACAAAAATTACATCACGAACAGCTATCACGTGCACGTGACGGAGCAGATCAACGCATTTGACAAGCTCAAGTTCGAATCACAGTTTCAGGAACTGTCGCCGGGCGGGGCGATCAGCTACGTCGAGGTTCCGAATATGCAGAACAACCTCGACGCGGTGCTCTCCGTGATGCAGTATATCTATGAGAATATCATGTACGCGGAGTTGAACACCAAGAGCGATTACTGTATGGAGTGCGGCTATTCCGGCGAGATCCAGATCGTCAATGAGGACGGAAAGCTGGTGTGGGAGTGCCCGAACTGCGGCAACCGCGACCAGACGAAGATGAGCGTTGCCAGAAGAACCTGCGGCTACATCGGAACGCAGTACTGGAATCAGGGGAGAACCCAGGAAATCAAAGAGCGCGTGCTGCATTTATAAGGAGAGAAGCGCGGCATGAATTATTCAGCGATTAAGTATTGTGATATTGCAAATGGGACAGGCATCCGGACGGTACTGTTCGTGTCCGGGTGCAGAAACCACTGTAAGGACTGTTTCCAGCCGGAGACGTGGTCGTTTGCCTATGGCGAGCCGTTCACCGGGGAGGTGGAGGAGGAGATCATCGCCTCCCTTGCGCCGGATTACATCCGGGGACTGACGCTGCTCGGCGGCGACCCGTTTGAGCCGGAGAACCAGAAGGCGCTGCTGCCTTTTGTCCGGAGGGTGAAGGAGCGCTGCCCGGGGAAGGACGTCTGGGCGTATACCGGGTATCTGCTGGATGTGGATCTTGCGCCCGGCGGAAAATGCTGTACCGAGGACACGGGAGAGCTGTTAGGGCTTGTGGATATTGTGGTGGACGGACCTTTTGTCGCGGAGGAGAAGGATATTTCCCTGCAATTTAAGGGCTCGCGCAACCAGAGAGTGATCGACTGTGCGCATTACTGCAGAACCGGAGAGATTACAGAGGTCATGTAAGTTTTGGAGAGTTACGGGATGAGAGAAAAATGGAAAACGGCGGTGTCGGTACTGTTTTACACGCTGGGAATCCTGGGATGGTGTTATGTTGGCGGATGGCTGACCCTCACCAGACCGGTCAGGGGTATCCTGATGGCGCATCTGGCGGGCAGTCTGTCGGTAGGACAGCTCTGCATGGCGGTGCTTCAGGGATTTTGTTATCTGTCGCTTGCAGGCGGCGTGTGGTGTATCGGCTATATGCTGGGCAATTATTTTAAGGAACATTAGGACGATCCGTTCTCATATGATGGAAGTATGGCGTGATATTTTAAGGAAGAAAAGAGGCTGAAACTATGAAGGTATTGCTGGTAAACGGAAGTCCGAGAGAGCAGGGGTGCACCTGCGCGGCGCTGTGCGAGGTGGCGGGAGCGTTAAATGGCTGCGGCGTGGAGACGGAGATCGTGCAGGTCGGTGCAGCTCCCGTGGCAGGCTGTATCGGCTGCGGCGCCTGTCTGAAAACGGGCAGATGCTTTGTCGATGACGGTGTCAACGCGTTTGTGGAAAAGGCGAAGGAGGCGGACGGCTTTGTGTTTGGCTCTCCGGTGCACTACGCAGCGGCGTCCGGCGCGCTCACCTCATTTCTGGACCGCGCATTCTACGGAAAGAGCGCGGTGTTTGCCGGAAAGCCGGGGGCTGCAGTTGTGAGCTGCCGCCGTGGAGGCGCTTCTGCAGCGTTTGACCAGATCAACAAATATTTCACGATCAGCGGTATGCCGGTGGTATCCTCACAGTACTGGAATCAGGTGCACGGAAATACCCCGGAGGAGGTCAGACGCGACGAGGAGGGGATGCAGACCATGCGCACGCTCGGAAGAAATATGGCGTGGCTGCTCTCCTGCATAGAAGCCGGAAAAAAAGCAGGCGTCACCTTCCCGGAGCGTGAGCCTGCCATAAAGACGAATTTTATCCGATAGTGTGTTCCCGGTCGTTCGGGCGGACGAACAGAAGCGCGAAGGTGAGCACAAGAAGCGCGCAGGAAAGCCAGATGGCTTTTTCGTGCCAGAGCTCCGTGGTGAGACTGCCGAGGATCGCGCCGCCCATAAATACGGCGATGATGGAAAAATAGTGCCCGGCGCGCCTTAAGCTGTCGGCGTCTCTTTTTGAAAAATAAGTAAAAAGCTGGAAGGTTCCGCTGCGCAGATTGCCGGTACACATGGTGGTCGCGTAGGCGGAACCTTTTACTTTGCGGAACGCCTCGACCTGCATGGAGCAGGAGAAGGCGATCAGCGTCGTCGCGATGATGTCCCGGCTGCCGGATGGGATAAAGCCTGCGAGAGCCAGCAGCGCGGCTTCCAGCAGCACGATGTACTGTCTCCAGTGCAGGATATGGTTGTCCGCGTACCCGCGGATCAGCTCCGTCAAAATGACGCCGACGACAAAGGAGACGATCGGGATCAGGTAGGAGAGAACGCGCGCCCATTCACCTTCTGCAAGGTACATGGCGAGCAGTACGATATTTCCGGTTTGGCAGTTGGCGAATACGCCGTCCCGGCTCAAAAAAGAATAGGATTCCAGAAATCCGCCGACGCAGGCAAGAAGCAGTGCGACGGAAAGTGATTCTGACATTTGGACGTTTCTGGTTTTCATGATATTGAACTCCTGACTTTACAAATATCTTAATATAAATTAAGAAAGTTTTAAAACAATGGCAGTGTTTTCTGCGGTAATATGTAATATAAAGAAGATAGCGCGTGTATTTGCAAAAGTCAACAAAAAGATGGAAAACGGAAGAACAGTATGAGATACGAAGATGAGATCAGAATTGAGGAGGAGGAGCGCAGGAGGCGCGAGGCAAGACGCCACAGACGGAGGGCGCGTCTGCGCAGACAGCGCCGCATCCGCATCGCGCTTATGATCAGTGTGCCCGTGGCGGTCATACTCGTCATTTTTCTGGCGTCTTATTTTTTGAAGAAAAAGACGCAGGAGGAGGTCGTGATGGCGTACGAGGTCAAATATGTGGCGGATGCGCCGGATTACAAGGTGGAGTTTCTGGACATCAACGAGTATTCCAGACCCGGCACGGCGCTTGCGACGGTCAGCGGCATCGTCGTGCACTACACGGCAAACCCGGGGACGACCGCGGAGCAGAACCGCAGCTATTTCCAGAATCTGAAGGACACGGGTGAGACCTATGCCAGCAGCCATTTTGTCATCGGCATCGACGGTGAGATCGTCCAGTGTGTGCCGTGCAATGAGGTCGCCTATGCCTCGAATGACAGGAATGAGGACACGATCTCCATCGAGTGCTGCATCCCTGACGAGACGGGAGAATTTTCGGAGGCGACGTACGAGTCGCTGGTGCAGCTTGTGACGTGGCTGATGGGGCGGTATGATCTGGGAACGGACGAGGTGATCCGCCATTATGACGTGACGGGTAAGGAGTGTCCGAAATACTATGTGGAGCACGAGGATGAGTGGTATCAGTTTAAGGAGGATCTGCTCTCCTATATCGAAGTGAACGGTATTGCCAAAAATCAGGAAATACAGTAGAATACCTAATATCAGGAAGGATTAGGGAAAGCTGTATGTTGGAGAAATATTACGAGGAAATCAGACAAAATATCAATGTGAGAGAGAACTTAAGTCTGCTGCGCGGACAGATCAAGGAGAAAGAGGCTCGTATCCGGCTTTTGAATCTGGTGGGGGACGGAAGCTTTTTGCTGGCGCTCCTTCAGCATGAGGAGCCCAAGGTGCGCAAGAACGCTGCGCTTTTGATCGGAGATCTGGGACTGCAGGAGGCGGTGGGTTCTCTTTTTTGTGCTTATAAGCGTGAGGCGACGCTTTTTGTGCGGAGTTCTTATCTGAACGCGCTCGGCAGGCTGGATGCGTCGGAGTATCTTGTGGAGTTAAAGGGAGCCCGCGATGCGCTTGCGGCGGCAGAGGTGCCGGAGAATGAGAGAAAGCACAGGGCAGAGGAGCTGCGGGAGTTGGAGAAGATCATCACCGGCATTGAGGGCATCAGACGGCACACGTTTACCGGTTTTGAAAAGGCGCAGGACATTCTTCTGGCGACGAACAAAGAACAGCGCGGGGTGACGATGGCGGAGGTGGCGGAGCTGTCCGCCGAGATCCAGAGAAGCACGGCGCTCCATCCACTCGGCGTGCTGGTGCACACGAAATGGGTGAAGCCGTTTACAAGACTGCGCACCTATCGGGAGATGTTGTTCCCGTTAAAGGGCAGATTCCCGGCAGATCCGGGACAGGCGGCGGCAGCAGTCTGCGCGTTTGGGCTCGCGGATCTTCTCGCCGGGTGCCACAAGGAGGACGCGCCGTTTTATTTCCGCGTCGAATTAAAAAGCCGGATGCCGCTTGATGCGAAGAGCGTCTATGCGAAACGCTTTGCAGCGGAGGTGGAGCGGCTGTCGGGACGGAGACTGATCAACTCCACGCAGCACTATGAGGTGGAGCTGCGTCTGGTGGAGACGAGGGACGGCGGATTTGTGGGATTTTACAAACTGTTCACCATTCCGGTAAAGCGTTTTTCCTACCGGAAGAATGCGATCGCAACGTCGATCCATCCGGCGACGGCGGCGATGCTCGTGCGGCTGGCGAAACCGTATCTGAAGGAGGATGCGCAGATCTTAGACCCGTTTTGCGGCGTCGGCACGATGCTGATCGAGCGGGACATCTGCGTGCCGGCGCGTGAGAAGTACGGTATCGACATTTTCGGGGATGCGATCCGCATGGCGCGGGAAAATACGGCGGCTGCGGGGGAGAACATCAATTATATCAACCGCGATTATTTTGATTTTAAGCACAGGTATCTGTTTGATGAGATCATCACCAATATGCCGGTGAGAAACGCTGCGAAGTCCAGGGAAGATATGGATGTTTTTTACAGCAGGTTTTTTGAAAAATCCGCCGAATTGTTGCAAAACGGCGGCATCATCGTAATGTATGCAAACGAGGAGGGCTTGCTCAAGAAGCAGCTTAGACTGCGCGGGGACTATCGTCTGATACAGGAATACTGCATCCGGGAGAAGGACAGGTTTTATCTGTATATCATACAGTATGGCAACAGGGGGTAAAGAGTAAATGCAGGGACTTTTGGATGCATCGCTGATGCAGAATCTTCAGAACCGGTTTTGCGAGGCGAACAATGTCTATCTGGTGTGCCTGAGCAGGGAGAGGGGCGTTGTCACGAAGGCATACGGGGAGAAGGAAGAGCTGGAGTATATCCACAGTATCGTGAACAAAAATATGCATATGTCCCTGATGAATAAGCTGCTGGATCAAGGTATTGAAAATGTGCTGGAGGAGGACTGCGGCACGGATCTGGTGAAAATGTGCGGTGTCTCCATCCGCGCGGGAGGAAAAACCGAGGCGATCTGGATCGTGATCGGCATTATGGAACAGCCGGACACCAGTGTGCCGTCCTATATCATGCGCACGACGCCGGAGCGGTACTATAAGTCCATCCGTTTTCTGGAAACGCTTTCAAAACAGATGTTTGCGGTGAAGATGGAGGAGATGCTGGCGCAGGAGGCGTTTTTAAAGAGCCGGGAATCCGAGCAGCAGAGGCGTATCGCGGAGAAGTCGCTGGAGGACTCCTATGCGTCTCTGGAGGCTGTGCTGGAAAATGTGGGCTGCGGCGTCTGTGTGCGCGATCCGGAGAGCGGGCAGATACTCTACACCAACCAGCGTTTTCAGGGGCATCTTCCGGAGAGCATGACGAATACCCTGTTGGAGCCGTACCGCGTCCGTGAGAAGAAGGAGGATGGCGGTGAGTATTTCCGCGAGGTGTACGATGAAAAGACGGGGCGCTGGTTTGATCTGCAGCGCACGCCGATCCGCTGGGTGGACGGGCGAGAGGTGCGTCTGTCAACGATCTATGATGTGACGGACAAGAAGCTGTACCAGCAGAAGATTGAGAAGCAGGCAAACAACGATTTTCTGACGGGGCTTTACAACCGCAGGCGTTGTGAGCGTGATCTTGCGTGTTATATCCGCGAGGCGGAGGCGGGCGGCAGCGAGGGGGCGCTTTTATATATTGACCTGGATGATTTTAAGCACATCAACGACGGTCTGGGACACCAGTACGGGGATATCCTCCTGAAAAAAATTGCCGACAGCCTTGGGGGTATCCCGGAGCTGCGGCATCATTGCTACCGCATGGGCGGCGATGAGTTTGTGGCGATCCTCACGGCGGAGGGTAACCAGCGTTTGCCGGAGATCCTGGAGAAAGTCACAGAGCTGTTCTCCAGCCCGTGGCAGTTAAAGAATGCGGATTATTACTGTACGATGAGCATGGGCATCGTACAATTTCCGAGGGACGGGAGCACTGTGGAGGAACTGATCCAGAAGGTGGATATCGCGCTGTACGAGGCGAAGCGCGCCGGAAAGAACAGGATCGAGTTCTATGACAGCCGCATAAAGTCCACTTCGTTTGAGCGTCTGGATGTGGAGAAACGGCTGCGCGATGCGCTGGCAAACGACTGTAAGGAGTTTGAGGTGATCTATCAGCCGATCGTCAATGTGGAGGGGGAGCTCGACCACTGTGTCGGCGCAGAGGCGCTGCTCCGGTGGAACTGCGGAGCGCTCGGCGTGATCTCCCCCACGGAGTTTGTGCCGCTGGCGGAGTATCTGGGGCTGATCAACCCGATCGGGGAGTCTGTGCTGCGCGAGGCGTGCCGAAGCTGTAAATACTGGAATGATCTGGGACATCCGGAGTACAAGGTGAACGTCAATCTGTCCGTTGTGCAGCTTTTGCAGAAGGACATTGTGGATACCGTCCAAAAAATCGTGGAGGAGAGTGGGATTTCCCCCGGGAATCTGACGCTTGAGGTCACAGAGGGGATTGCCGTCAACGATATGGTGCGCATGAAGCGGGTGCTTGCCGGTATCCGGGCGCTCGGCGTGCGGGTGGCGCTGGACGATTTCGGAACGGGATATTCGTCCTTGAACCATATCCGGGAGATGCCGCTTGACGTGATCAAGATCGACAGTTGTTTTGTGGCGGACATCGGAAAGGATGAATTTCAGAAGGCGTTTGTGACAATGGTGGCAGAGCTTGCGCACGCGATCGGAGTCCGCGTTTGCGTGGAGGGTGTCGAGACGGTACAGCAG
>SAMEA3387474__coassemble_1531_pt1 | contig 14842 bp, 13 predicted proteins | sample SAMEA3387474__metabat2_low_PE_013 | metagenome-assembled genome bin SAMEA3387474 (sample SAMEA3387474) | Felis catus | biome: Faeces | place: United Kingdom | collected 2012 | reverse complement strand
CTTATATCGACGAGGAGCACAGAAAAAGCAGCTACGAATATCTGGAGAGCAACGGATTTCTCTACTGCTATCAGGCGGATGACGGCGTGGTGCTCAACGCGAAGAGCCGCGAGGGGATGATCGAGATCTACCGCGACACGGGAATGAGTGAGAGCCGCCTCAACCGTCTGATCGGCAGGATGCACCTGACGGAGGAGCCGTGGAACAATGAGCACAGCGAGAAGATCATTTACTATAAAGCGCCGTTTCCGGTGGAGCGGGTGCACGCAGACCTGGAGCCGTATTTTGATACGGTTGCCATCAGCATCGAAGGGATGGATGACCGTGCGGGTGAGATCGGGATCGGCGGCATCCACAAGGCGACCGGAATGGAAATTTACCTGAATCATGTGGGGATTGACCGTGCCGACTGCATCGCGGTCGGAGACGGACCGAACGACCTTCAGATGATGGAATATGCCGGAGTCGGCGTTGCGATGGGAAATGCGCGGGCAGAGGTGAAGGAGAGGGCGGACATGGTGACGGACGCCATCGGCGAGGACGGGATTTATCATGCGTTTGAGAGGCTGAACCTGATTTAGATTGGAGGACGGATGCCAATGGTAAAAAGAAAAATCCGTGCGCTGGTTGTGATGGCATTTGGAGTTGCACTGGCTGCGTTTTCTGTGCTGGACGGAAGTACGCAGTGTGCAGAGCTCGCAATGCTCCAGGACGCGATGCGGGAATTGCGCCGCACGGATAATCTGGAATTTTCCTACGAGAGTACGATTGCGGGCACAGGCGTCTCTAAGGGTGAGAAAACAGTTGTCTGGGCGGACACCCTGAGCGGAAGCTGGGTCAGTGAGCACTATATTACGGACGAGGACGGAACGAGGCAGTATTTAAAAAAGTTCTGCGACGGGACTTCTGTGTACCAGTATGTAGAATGGAACGGGGAGTGGAACCTGTCGGAGGATGAGAGTACAGAGATTCCGTATTTTGCGCAGCTTGTCGACCTTCCATATGACGAGAACGACATTTACAATATCAGTCTCGAGCAGAGGGGGAAGGTTTTGGAACTGTCCTATGAGTTTACACCGGAATATATTGAGCGGCAGAACCGGAAGCGCACGGAAGCGCTTGAGAAATATTACGAGAGCTACCGGAAAAAACAGACCTCCGAGGAGGCGTTGGATAACGTGGAACTGGCGGTAGAGCAGTACAGACAGACCAGGGAGGAGGAGACGGCTGTCACATACCGGATCGATTCGGCGGGAGTGATGCGCGGACTTCACTGCACGATGACGCTGGTGTCCCCGGAGATCGTCTATGATGAGAGCGGGCAGCAGGCGCTTGGCGCGGAGCGCGAGAGCTTCTATGTGACGACGATCGAGATCAGCCGTTACAATCAGGACGGGATTTTGAATAAGATTGACCAGTGCAGGCTGGAAGTGTCTTATTACTAACCTAACGGTAAAAAAGGGAGCTGCCGCTTTGCGATTTATTAATCGTTAAAGCGACAGCCCTTTTTGCGTTTAAGGATGAAATGGCGGGAGGGAGCCGGTGTAAGGCGCAAGCTCCAGCCGGATGAAGTATCCGCGGTCATGGTGGCAGACTGGACATTCTTTTGGAACGGATGTTCCGCGGTAGATGTTGCCGCATTCTAAGCACATCCATGCCGTCTCGACATCGGAGACAAAAAGCTTATTCTGTTCCAGCAGATCGGCGAACAGACCGAAACGGTCTCCGTGCGTTTTTTCAATGGCGGCGATCATCTGGAAGGAGGCGGCGACCTTCTGGAATCCCTCCTCCTTTGCCTTTTGGGCAAAATGCAGATACACATCGTCGTGCTCCTCGTATTCGTTGTGCTGCGCAAAGCGCAAAAGCTTTGTCACATCGTCGCTGATGTCGACCGGATAGGAGCCGTCGATGTGGATGGAAGTCCCGGCAAGTTCCGTCAGATGGTTGTAGAAAATCTCCGCGTGCTCTTTTTCCTGATTGGCGGTAAAAGTAAAAACTGCCTGAATCACCGGAAGCTTCTGTTTTCTAGCGACACCGGACGCGATCGTGTAGCGGTTTCGCGCCTGGCTTTCTCCGGCAAACGCCCGCATCAGGTTCTCTCTTGTGACACTTTCCCTAAAATGAACTGACATAAAAATTCTCCGTTCTAAAGCAATTACAAATAGTTACAAACAGTTACAGCAGCGGGTGTTCGGCGCGCGCGCACAGCCGTGCGAAGCGGCGGTCGATTTCCGCTTGGATTTCCTCTGTGACAGAGCGGTATTCGTCTTTTAAGAGATGCTTCGTGCGTCCCATCATTCCAAGCCATTCGGTCACCGGAATCTTCTTGTTTTTTGCCTGCGGGTCGTAGGTTAAGGTGGTGATGCCGCGCTCGATCTCGTAGAGCGGGAAATAGCAGCAGTCCACGGCGGCGGAGATCACGCTGCGCTCCAGGTTCGGCTTGTCGTTCCAGTTGAGCGGGCAGGCGGAGAGCGCCTTGAGATAGGCGGTTCCAAACTCTCTGGAATAGGCGGCGGCTTTGGCTGCCTTGCGGATAAAATCGGAAGGGTTTGACTCTGCGACCGTCGCGATATAGGGGATATGCGTTGCGGCCATCAGCTCCGGTGTATCCTTGTGGAAAAAGGATTTTCCGTACTGGTCCTTTCCGACGTGGGAGGTGGAGCTGCGCGCGCCCATCGGCGTCGAGTAGGAGAGCTGGTAACCCGTGTTCATATAGCCGCCGTTGTCATACTCAAAAATGATCATGCGGTGTCCGCGCAGCGCCGTGCCGAGCGCCGACCCCATACCGATATCCATGCCGCCGTCCCCGCTGACCATAAGAAAGGTGATCTGCCCCTCCGGATATTCACCGCGCTTTTGTCTCTGGTGAAAGACCTCGACAACGCCGCTTAGGGTTGCCGCTCCGTTCTGGAACAGATTGTGCAGATACGGGACACGGAACGCGGTCTTCGGGTATCCGGTCGTCACGACCATGCCGCAGCCTGTCTGAAAGAGCAGGACGACGTTTCCCTCGATGCCTTTGAGCAGCAGATTGAGATTGACCGGGATGCCGCATCCGGGGCACGCACCATGCCCCGGGGCGATGCGCATCGGCATTCCGGTGGCGTCCTTGAGTGCGCCTCCGGTCACCGTCATTTTTCCGGCAGCCTCGTCGAAAACGCAGGTTGTGATCCCTTTTGACGATTCCTCCTCCGTGATCGGTTTAAAATACTGTGGCTGCGCTTTGCCTGAATCCGCCGTTCCACTTGTCACGCCGTAGTAGTCAAAGTCGGCGGCAGTCTCCATAAGCCCCTCGCGAAACAGTGCGATCGCGTCCTCCACGAAAAAGTCCATTCCTCCAAGCCCGTAGACGCGGGAGAGGATGCGGGGAGCGGCGCTGCCGGACTTTTGTCCCTGAAGGGCTGCGCGGATCTCCAGCGTCATGTTTCCGCCGCCGGCGCCGTAGCTGTCCTGCCGGTCAGCGACGAGGATCGTCTTTGCATTTTTGCAGAGTTCGCGCAGTTCCATGGCAGGAAACGGTCTCAGCACATAGAGTGTGATGACGCCCGCTTTCACGCCCTCGCGGCGGAGTGCGTCGACAGCCTCCATAGCTGTGTAATAGGAGGAGCCGAGCACAAAGAGCAGGATCTCGGCGTCGCTTGCCTGGTAGCCGTCGCAAAAGGAGAGCTTCCTGCCGGAGAGCGTCTCGTATTCGGCGAAAAGGTCAGGGAGTTTGCGGCGCGCTTCCTCCATCGCAAGGTGGAGCTGATAGCGGTTGTTGATCACGTCCGGTTCGTTCATATAAGACCCGACCGAGATTGGATGCGCGAGATCCAGTACACTGGAAAAGCAGTTTTCCCCGGTCGAGCATTCTTTCGCGAAAGCGGAGGTCGCCGGACTGTCGCTGGAAAGCTTCGGTCCGATATAGCGCTGTACCACGGCGTCGTCCGAGAAAACCAGACATTTGCGTTTCTGGTGGCTTGTGAAAAAACCGTCAAAGGCGACCGCGACGGGCAGGCGCACCTGCTCGGCAAGTTTTAGACCGAGCAGATTAAAGTCATAAACCTTCTGCGGCTCATCGGCAAACAGGATGATCCATCCGGTGTTCAGCATATACATCACATCGCTGTGGTCGCCCTTGATGCACAGCGGACCGGAGATCGTACGGCAGGCGATATTCATCACCATCGGCATACGCGTGCCGGACTGCACCGGAAACTGCTCAAGCGCATATAAAAGCCCGTTTGCGCTGGTGGCGTTAAAGACCCTTCCACCTCCGGCAGAAGCGCCGTAGCAGATACCGGCGGCGCTGTGCTCGCCCTCGGCGGCGATCAGCAGAATGTCGTGCTGCCCCTCGGCGCGCATGGTATCTAAGTTTTCCGCAATCTGCGTGGAGGGGGTGATCGGGTAATAGCCCATCACATGGTAATTGATCTGCTTTGCGGCATAGGCGGCAAGTTCGTTGCCGCTGTCATACATCACTTTTTGTTCTTCCATTTTCTTTTCCATTCTCCTTCCATGATCTGCCTCGTCCCTTGTCATACAACGCCGCCGTCCACGCGCTTCTCATCGAGATACGAGTCGCTGGTGATCCATGAATTGGCTCCGGTCTCCTGATAGGTGATGGCGTCCGGCAGCAGGTGCCGGTTTGGAACGAAATGCGGTTTTTCGGGGTAGTCTTTTTCCAGCGCGGTGACTAGGGCATTTGTCGGGCAGACCTCCACGCAGCGCAGACAGCCCTTGCAGTGATAGTAGTCCACGCCGTGATTTACCATACACTCTTTTCCCTTATAGATGCCCGGTGCAAACTGGAATACCATATCCGGACAGGTCGAGTCGCACAGACCGCAGTTGATACATTTCTCCGGGAGAAACAGCGGAATGTAGCCCTCTCTGGAGGGAGAAAGGTTATTGGAGACCGTGCTCCCGATGCGCGGGTTGACGCCGCCGATGGGAGCGTTGTCATAGCCCCATACGAACTGTTCCCTGCCGCCCTCCGGCAGAGGCTCTACATTGCGCTCTGCCGTTGCCTTTGCAAGGCGCGTGTAGCCGAGCTCGACCCCGGTCAGATTGGCGTTGATCAGAGCCGGATATTTCTTTCCGATGGAATCGCGGCAGATCTGCTTCGCGTCGTCAAGGGAAATAAAGCCGGACGCTTTTGCGATCGCACCGAGCATCACCATATTGATGCGGGATTTAGATTCCATCGCGATGGCGAGGGCGTCCAGACAGTAGAGCTCGCCCATCGTGATGTGGTGCTTTTCTGCGGCGTCCTCCGGGGAGAGCGGTGTGTTCAGGATAATTTTTGTATCGACGGAAACGCCGTCAAGCACCGGATAGGTGCCGATCAGTCCCTCGTGGAAAATGGCGAGGATGTGCGGGTGGGTCACGGGGCTGTTCACGCGGAGCGGCTTTTCGTTTTTACACCAGCGGATATAAGCCTTGACGGGTGAGCCGCGCTTTTCCGAGCCGTAGCTGGAAAAACTTAAGGAGTTGAGGGAAAGCAGCAGGGCGCCGAGTTCGCCGAGCATTTTTCCACAGAGGTTCGCGCCCAGCCCTCCGATGCTCTCTAAGCGTATTTCAAAGTAGCCGTGTTCGTTGACCACGGGGAGCGTTGTTTTTTCGTTCATGAAGTTCCTCCTGTTCTGGCATAATCTAGGGGTAGTATGCACATTTTTTTGAAAAAAATTCCTGCGCCAGGAGAAAGTCCTGCAAGAGTGACAAATGCGGAAAGCTTTGTTATAATTTGCATATAAAAAGCTGACGAAAGAGAAAGGGAGGCAGCAGGAACTTGATAGAAATCCAAAACTATGTGAGAGCAGAGAGCCTTGCACAGGCATATGAGCTGAACCAGAAAAAAAGCAGCGCCATTATCGGTGGGATGCTCTGGTTAAAAATGGAGAAAAAGAGAGTGGCTACCGCGATCGATCTGTCCGGGCTGGGGCTTGATACGATCGAGGAGACGCCGGAGGAATACAGGATCGGCGCGATGGTAACGCTGCGCCAGATCGAGACGCATACGGGATTAAATGCTCTGACAGACGGCGCTGCGCGCGAGAGCGTGCGCCACATTGTGGGCGTGCAGTTTCGGAATCTGGCGACCGTTGGGGGAAGTATCTTTGGGCGTTACGGATTTTCGGACGTGCTGACTTTTTTTATGGCGGCAGACGCGCGCGTGGAGCTTTACCACGGAGGGATCGTGTCTCTGGAAGAGTTTGCCGGAATGCCGCATGACAGGGATATTCTGGTGCGTATTCTCGTGCCAAAGACGAAGGGACATATGGTTTACCTCTCGCAGCGGAACACGCAGACGGATTTTCCGGTGCTGACCTGCTGTGCGGCAAAGCGCGGGGAGGCGGTGTGCTGTGTGATCGGTGCGCGCCCGATGCCCGCCGTATGTGTGCGTGACGGTGACGGCATCCTTGCCGGAGGAATCACGGAGGAGAGCGCGGCGGCATTTGGCAGATACGTGAGAGAGCGGGTGACGACCGGAAGCAACCTGAGAGGAAGCGGGGAGTACCGCAGTATTCTGGCGGAGGTGCTCACGAAGCGGGCGCTGCTCGGGATTTTGGAGAGAGAGGGGGAAGCGGAACGTGCAGATTGAATTGTGGATCAATGAAAAAAAGGTAAGTGCGGCGATCGAGCCGGATACACTGCTGATCGATTTTTTGCGGGAGCAGGGGTGCAGCAGTGTCAAGCGCGGCTGCGAGACTTCTAACTGCGGCTTGTGTACAGTGTTTATGGATGAGAAACCGGTGCTCTCCTGCAGCGTCTTAGCCGCCCGTGCAGACGGACGCCATATTGTGACACTGGAGGGACTAAAGGAGGAGGCAGAGAGCTTTGGCGCGTATATCGCCGATCAGGGAGCGGAGCAGTGCGGCTTCTGCAATCCGGGCTTTATGATGAATGCGATCGCGATGTTCCGGGAGAATCCCGACCCGACCGACGACGAGATCAGGGAATACCTTTCCGGCAACCTGTGCCGCTGCTCCGGCTATGAGGGACAGATGCGCGGGATCAAGGCTTACCTTGCCTTTTGCCGGCAGAAGGGAGGGCAGGAATAGTGGAGAAAAAGCTTTCTTTGATCAACCAGCCCATAAGAAAAAAGGATGCGATGGCGCTCGTCTGCGGCAAGCCGGTCTATCTGGACGATATCGCACCGAAGGACTGTCTGACCGTCAAGCTGCTGCACAGTCCTCATGCCCATGCGCTGATCGAGGAGATCGATACCGGGGCGGCGGAAAAAGTGCCGGGAATCGAGGCGGTTTACACCTATAAAGACGTGCCGCAAAAGCGTTTTACGATGGCGGGGCAGACCTACCCTGAGCCGAGCCCGTATGACAGACTGATCCTCGACAGGCGTGTGCGGTTTGTGGGAGACGTGGTTGCGATCGTTGCGGGAGAAAATGAAAAGTCGGTGGATCGGGCGCTTAAGCTCATAAAGGTCAGGTATCAGGTGTTAGAGCCGGTGCTTGATTTCCGCAGGGCGAAGGATGCGGATGTTTTGGTACACCCGGAGGAGAGCTGGAAGGCGCTCTGCGAGGTGGGCGCGGACAACCGGCGGAATCTGTGCGCGTCCGGCGTGGATGAGGATGGAGATCTGCAGACGGTGATGGAGGACTGCGAGATCGTGTTGGAACACACCTTCCACACAAAGGCAAATCAGCAGGCGATGATGGAGACCTTCCGCACCTACGCAAGTATCGATACCTACGGCAGGCTGCACGTTGTCAGCTCGACACAGATCGTATTCCATGTGCGCAGGATCCTCGCCCACGCACTGGATATTCCGAAGTCAAAAATACGTGTTTCCAAGCCGCGCATCGGCGGCGGTTTCGGGGCGAAGCAGACCTGTGTGACAGAGGTGTTTCCGGCGTTTGTCACATGGAAGACAAAAAGGCCCGCGAAGCTTATTTTTACAAGGCAGGAGAGCCAGACGGCGGGGTCTCCGCGCCATGAGATGGAGATGCGGGTAAAGGTCGGCGCGATGAGGGATGGCACGATCCGTGCGGTTGACTTCTACACGCTGTCAAATACCGGCGCGTATGGGGAGCACGGACCGACGACAGTCGGGCTTTCCGGACACAAGTCGATTCCTCTGTACAACGCAAATCTGGAGGCGTTCCGTTTCCGGTACGACGTTGTCTACACAAACGTGCAGGCGGCGGGGGCTTACCGCGGCTATGGCGCGACGCAGGGGATTTTTGCACTGGAGAGTATGGTAAACGAGCTCGCGGACAAGCTTGGGATCGATCCGGCTGTCATCCGTGAGAAAAATATGATACGCGAGGGGCAGGTGGCGGCGTCCTATTATAATGAGCAGATGAATGCCTGTGCGCTTGACCGCTGTGTCGCGCGCGCAAAGGAAATGTTCGGCTGGGATGAAAAACCTCTGCGGCAGGATATGGGGAACGGAAAGGTGCGCGCCAAGGGTATGGCGATGGCGATGCAGGGGTCCGGCATTTCCGGTATGGACGTCGGTTCGGCGACCATTAAACTGAACGATGACGGTTTCTATGTGCTTTCCATCGGGGCGGCGGACATGGGAACGGGCTGCGACACGACGCTTGCGCAGATCGCAGCGGAGTGCATGGAGTGTGACCTGGACAACGTGATCGTCTATGGCGCGGACTCTGACAGCTCCCCGTATGATTCCGGCTCGTATGCTTCCAGCACGACCTACGTCACCGGAAAGGCGGTGGAAAGGGCGTGCAGAGAGCTTCGGGAGCATATGTCCGTGATCGCAGTGGGGATACTGGACTGCACGCCGCAGGAACTGATATTTGCGGCGGACGGTATCGCCACGGCAGACGGAGGGAAAAGGGTTTCTCTGGGAGAGATCGCGGAGCGTTCCATGAATGGAAACACAGAGACGGTGCAGGTGACTGTCACACATTCGTCTCCGGTTTCCCCACCGCCGTTTATGGCGGGAATGGCAGAGGTCGAGGTGGATATGGAGACGGGAGCGGTCGAGCTTCTGGACTATGTGGCGGTCGTTGACTGCGGGACGCCGATCAACAGCAATCTCGTCAGGGTGCAGACCGAGGGAGGACTGGCGCAGGGGATCGGCATGGCGCTCTATGAGGATATCCACTATGACGCGAAGGGCAGGATCGCCGAGGATTCCCTGATGCAGTATAAGATCCCGACGCGCCTGGATACGGGCAGGCTCCGCGTGGAGTTTGAGGGAAGCTATGAAAAGACCGGGCCGTTTGGCGCGAAGTCCATCGGCGAGGTTGTGATCAATACGCCCGCCCCGGCAATCGCCCATGCAGTTTACAATGCGACCGGGGTATGGCACAGAGAGCTTCCGATCACACCAGAAAAGGTGCTGATGGGGATTTTGAGGAGAGAAAAGGAGGAGTAAAATGGCGACAAAAGAATGGATGGAAAAATACGAGCTGGTAAAAGAAAAACTGGTTGGCAGAACGGATCTGGATGCTTACTTCACGGAGAAGAAGATTGGAAATATGGAAGTGGACACCATAGAGATGGGTATGGTGCATTTCCCCACGGGAGAGATATTGGCCTGCGATCCTCTGGTCGAACTAGAGGATGCACGGCCCTACCTTCAGAAGGTGCCCGCAGGAAGTTATCCAGTAAGGATCTGTGTGGTGCCGAGTGAGAAATATGGAGACCGCTATGCCTGTGTGAAGGTTGCGGTCAGCGATCATAAGCCTATCCGCTACGAGATGGGCATGGTCGGGAACGAGTATCTGGAAGAGGAGATCGGGGAGGACGAGTTCTTTGGTTTTGGTGTGGACGCAGGTATGGGATGTATCGCCGACGTCAAAACACAGGAGGCGTTCAAAAAATACTGGGAGAAGCGTATGGAGGAAGATGAGGATATCGACCCTTACAATGACCTTTTCTGCGACCTGTTGGAGGAGAATGGAAAGGAACATCCAAGATACCAGCGGGATGGCGGTGACTGGCTCAACTGGACGGTTCCGGGGACAGACTGTAACCTTCCCATCTTCGCTTCGGGGTGGGGAGACGGTGTATACCCGTGCTATTTTGGATATGATGCAGAAGGCAGGATCTGCGGAGTGTACATCCATTTTATCGATATTGCAGAGGAATATGGGGAGTAGGCTTTTTCAATAGGGGAAGAAGTACCAATGAGAATGGGGGAGGTAATGTATATGGAATTACTAAAACAGTGCCAGAAATGGCATGAGGAGGATAGGCACAGAGAAATCGCGGACATTTTAGAGGCAATCCCGAAGGAGGAGCGCACGCGGGAAATGGATCTGGAACTGGCGAGGGCTTACAACAATCTGGCAGATCCGGAAACGCCGGAGGGAAGGGAGTTGCTCCGCCGTGCTATTGCGCTGATGCAGCCTTACAGGGATGAGCTTGAGGAGGATTATTCCTGGAACTTCCGCATGGGGTATGCCTATTATTATCTGGATCAGGAGGGGGTCGCCCTACAGTATTTTCAGAGGGCGCGCAAGCTGCATCCCGGCGACGCCCCGGGACTTAACAGCGGGGAAGAAATCGATATGCTCATCGACGATTGCAGAGATCGCCTGAGTCTGCCACGGTTTGAGAAAAATTTCAGACAGCGGTCGGTTCAGATGTGGAATGCCTTTTTGGAGGGGGAGGCAGAACTGCGCCGCATGATGGATGAGGACAGAAAGCATGAGCACGGGGACGAGCTGATCGCCAGATGTGACAAGATCCTGAACCATTCTTTTGAGAATATTTGTTTTGAGATGGGGTTCAATGGGGAAAAGTATGAGCTGATCTTAACCCCGGAGGGGGATCAGGTGAAGCTTTTTGAACTGCTCTATCTTCTGCGCCATGTTCCGGATGAAGTGTTGGAGCATTGGAATATTTTAGTGGGACGCCAGTCGACGGAGAACATTGGTCTGCAGATCAACGGCTGGGAAATTTCCGGTGATGATGTGAGGATCTGGGTAGAAAAGCTGGGCGACACCAGTGTAAGACTGGCTCTGTACAGCGAAAAACTTTTGCCGCTGCTTGGGGAGGATGAGAACCGTGCATGGTGGATGCTCGCGACGATCACCGATCAGGTGCTGGGGGAGATTCCCTCTATGCGGTATATTGACGGCTTTCATGTGATGAAAGAACCAAAGGGGGAGCCGTCTGCCCTGCTCTCCGAATTGCCGGGGATTCTGCGTGATATGGGGTTTGACCTTTCGACTGATCCGGAGTCCTGCCATTACAGTGCATACCGGATGGAGCCCGACGAAAGCCCGGATGCCGACTGGCGGACGGATGTGATCGTCGGTTCTACCTGCTGCGTGCCGCTGATCGGCGAATATCTGGACGGGGAAAGCGACAGCATGGATATGCTTCATGTGGATGGTGCCGTGGCAGGATTTTTCTGCTATCCGCTGGATGGTTTTTCCGGTGAAGACAGAACACAGCAGATATTTGATTTTCGGGACAGACTTGAAACGGAGCTGGCGGAAAATCTTGGTGAGGATGTGTTTACCTTGACCGGTGGAGCAACCGGTGTTTCCTACGGTTATGTGGACTTTATCGCATGGGATCTGACGGCAGCTCTGAATAAGGCAGGGGAATTTTTTGCAGGAAGCGGTCTGCCGTGGGCAGGTTTCCGTGTATTCCGGCGGGACACGCAGATGGTGACGCTGGTCGTTGGTGAGGATGCCAAAGCGGGGACGCAGGAGAGCCAGGAGGAGGCACAGTTTCTGGATAAACGCTTGGGCAACTGGAAGGAGCAGGAATTTTCTGGTCATACCGCTCCGTCAAAACTGGCAGTGGCGATGATGGACTACCTGGGCGGCGATGACCGGTGCGAGTATTTTCCGCCGATGCGGGACGACGACCCGATCACGGCGGCACTCAGCTATGCCAGACGTGAGGGCGCAAGGGAGGGATTTCTTCCCGTGCTCATCAAGGTGGATGAGATTTTGTGGGAATGTCTGATCATGAACTCTGATCCGGACAGCGACGGTGCTGGCGGTTATGCTTTTGATCCGGAGCAGGTCGAAAAATACAGGCGGGCGATGTTGGAAATGCCCCTGAAGGATGGCAGAGCGGTTCTGGCTGATCTGGTGGGAGACCGTCAGGAGGAGGCAGAAGACGACGATATGGACTGGGAGGAAATGCTGGGCGAGATGGAAGGAGGGTATGCAAATAACCGTTTCAGCAGTTACTGGGATCATGGCACAGATATGACATATCCGCTTATTCTGGCAAAAATCCCAGTGAAGAATCCGTGGGAGATTTTTGTATGGCTGCCATTCGGGAACTGGAACGATTGTCCCGACACGCCGGAACTGATGGCGGTTGCAAAATACTGGGCGCAGCAGTACGGCGCCGTGCCTGCGGTACTGACACACGATGAACTGGAATTTGCGCTTCCCGCGCCCGTTCCGAAGGAGAAAGCCATGGAGCTGGCGGTGGAGCAGTACGGTTTCTGCCCTGACATGGATCAGAATGAGGATAGTATCGGTGCGTTGGCAGATACCTTGTGGCAGTCGGATAAGTGGTATTTCTGGTGGGACTGAGCCAATCCCCGGAGTGAGGGAGATTATGATTGTTTCAAGCCCATGCGCGAAGTGAGTTTAGAAAGTTTTAATAAAATAATTAGCACTCAGCACTTGACAGTGCTAACAACCGGGTGTATAACGTAGTCAGAAACCAAGGAAACAAGGTAAACAGACATAATGATTGTATGGAAGGGAGAGATGACTTATGTTGATGCCTAGTATTTTTGGAGAAAACTTTTTGGATGACTTTTTTGATTACCCGATGACGGGAGGTTACGATACGGCAAACCTCATGCACACGGACGTCAGGGAGACGGACGCAGGCTACGAGGTGACGATGGATATCCCCGGAGTGAGGAAGGAAGATGTGACAGCGGAGTTAAAGGATGGTTATCTGACGATCCAGGCGTCTGCAAATTCCGACCGGGAGGAGAAGGACGAGGACGGCAGATATATCCGCAGGGAGCGTTACACGGGGACTTCCAGCAGAAGCTTTTATGTGGGAGAGGACGTGACGGAGGACGACATCCGTGCAAGATTTGAGGACGGTACGCTCCGGCTGATGATCCCGAAGAAGGAACCGAAACCGGAGGTAGCGCAGCAGAGATATATCAGGATTGAAGGATAAAAGGAGGAATGACTTATGTTGATGCCAAGTGTATTTGGAAAAGATATGTTTGATAACCTTTTTGATTTTCCGTTCTATGACGACAGAGATTTTAAAAAGATGGAGAAGCAGTTGTACGGCCGCCGGGGAAAGAATCTGATGAAAACCGATGTCCGTGAGAAAGCGGACGGCTATGAGGTGACGATGGATCTGCCGGGATTTAAGAAGGATGAAGTCACGGCGGAGTTAAAGGACGGCTACCTGACGATCTCCGCAGCGAAAGGGCTTGATAAGGATGAGCAGGAGGGCGGCAGATATATCCGCAGAGAGCGTTATGCAGGCGCTTGCCAGCGAAGCTTTTATGTGGGTGAGGACGTCACCGAGGAGGACATTCAGGCGTCCTTTAAGCACGGGATCTTAAAGCTGTTCGTCCCGAAGAAAGAGCCGAAGGCTCCGGTAGAACAGAAACGCTACATTTCGATTGAAGGCTGATAAGCAACGGGCGGCACGTTTCACGAACCGTTCTTATATCAACAAAGGGGATTGCCCATCGCGGCAATCCCCTTTTATAATGGCTTTCTCGCTTTTATCTTTACAAACTCTATCATTTCTTTTTTATCCTGTTCGGAGATCTTGTCAAAGTAAAAAAGCAATTCTTTTTCTAAATTCGTGTGAAACATATATTTTTTCTTATTTGCAGGGTCATTGAAAAATTCAAGAAATTCTGCCAGGTCGATGCTTGCCTGCGTCGGAGCGGGAGCATCGTAAGAAATGTCTCTGTCGACGTTGACGGTCAGATGTAATAAATCATCAATAGAAATGTTGTAGAGGCCGGCAAGCTTGTAGAGCGCCTCCGCATCCGGCGTCCGCTTTCCAGTCTCATAGTGGCTGTACGTCTGCCGGACGACGCCGAGCACCTCGGCGAGATAATCCTGTGTGTAATTGTGTGCCTTTCTCAATTCTTTGAGCTTCTGTGGAAGCAGTTTACTCTTCATAATGAATACCACCTTTGCTATAAGTATATTTTTATTGCCATGTCAGATGTAACAAGACGTAGCAATATAGGAGATAAATGTTAAAACAAAATCACAAAAATGAACTCCATTTGTAACAGATTGTTGCAAAAAATACAGCTATGTATGGAGTTTTTGCCAAAAATCTATATTTAATTCTGGAAATTTAAGAAAAATTTTTAGTGAATAGTAACAAAGTGTAGCGAAATTAAAAAATAATGTAAACATTATGTAGCGAAAAGACGATATAAAAGATACAGAACGTAGCAAGTTAACAGAAAGTAACAAAAATCAGAAAAATATGGAGGCGGCAATGCTGAAGATTTCTTTGAAGCAGGGGCAGTATGTAAATATCGGAGACAACATCCGGGTTGTCTATGTAGGCGGCACGGGAAACCACGGCAGACTGATGATTGACGCTCCAAAGGAGATTAAAATTGCCAGATGCACCGTAGAACAGAATCCGGAGCGCAGAAAGGATGTCTACTATCCGGAAGCTCCGATTTCCAAGGAAGCGCAGGATGAGATCAAGCGTATTCTCTGGAATGAGCGCATGAAGGCGGAGAGCGAAAGAAACGCAATGGCTCCGTCCGACCGGGCGTAATCTACATGGTAATAGGCAGAGAAATACCCGGGAATCTCTGCTTGTTATAGATACAGCCTCTGGGAAGGGAATCCCGGAGGAAAAACATAATAACCCGCAGATGCGGGACAAGGAGGAAATATTATGGTAGTACAGCACAATTTAACAGCGATGA
>SAMEA3387474__coassemble_1513_pt1 | contig 15044 bp, 14 predicted proteins | sample SAMEA3387474__metabat2_low_PE_013 | metagenome-assembled genome bin SAMEA3387474 (sample SAMEA3387474) | Felis catus | biome: Faeces | place: United Kingdom | collected 2012 | reverse complement strand
GACATAATTGAAATTCCTTTCTTCATATGGATTCATTGTATATGCCCTTAAAAAATCTGTCCAGTTTATTGTAGCCGATTCAAACAGAAAAGGCGGCGGGGATAGTTAATACAACCCCGCCGCCTTACTTTCTTTATTGACTAATATAAGTCTATTTTTTTTTTAGATATTTTATAAATGCCTAAAATAAGCGAAAAACATCCTAGTAAACCAATAATAACTCTCCACACTATGCCAGAAATTCCTAACATCATCGGAAATGGGCATATCACGGTAGCCATAAGAACAATCAATCCTACAACAATAAATAATATATTTTTTATCATAATGCCTCACATATTTTTAGTTGACAGTTATATTTATGGTAGGGGAATTAAGAGTTTCATCAAAAGAAGCACCAACCGGGAATCCCCAAATGTCCAATCCGATAAACCATGTTCCCGTTACCGAAAATTTCGCTGACATCCCACCAAGAGGAGTGCCCGATCCTCTCCTATGTGTCCATGTTGCACCAACAATACCTGTCATATACGAATCTTGAACTGTGATATTTGATATTTCACCATTACTATAATAATGTCTAATCATTGCATTTATAAGTGAGAGCAAACTAGTGTTCCCGCCACCCCACCAATCAACAGTACCTTCTTTCCATCCGTTACTTGCCCTAGTTAGATTCAAACTATGAGTTTCGCTAACAAGGGTTGATTCCATAGCTTGTCTAAACTCTTGCCGTTCTTCAAACAGTTGTTGGAAATACATCTCCACTTCTTCTACAGAATCAAATTTCAATAAATCATTATTACTTGACCTTGTAGTTGGCAGTTCTGTGAACGTAACATCAACACCAAAGTCAACAGAATTCAAATATGCAACTAACTCGCTTGAAGTCATCTCTGAATCGGGAATTGTAGCGTTTGTAGCAGCAAATGCGGTAGTTCCCGTACATACGCAAATAACAAGTGACAAGAGAAATGCCATAGATTTTTTTAACATAATTTTGCTCCTTTCAATCACTTCCTTAGTTGCCATTAAGAACGCTAAATGTAAAACGAGTTAACATACCAAAATGAACAGCCCCATCGCAAACACCTCCTACGTTTATAATTTTATATATTTTATCACATAAAATCTGTAAAATCAAGACTAACCTTATGCATCTTTCCTATCCAGACTGTCAAGGCTCTTTACGCTGTGCTATGCCATAAAAACAAAGCGCTGCTTCCGCCGATGATCCCTCTGCGAAAACAGCGCTCCTGCCACTGACTTTCATTTCTATATATCGTCCAGTGATTCTTTTAATTTATCCATAAACCCTTTTCTCTTCTTCGGCTTCTCTCCGCCGTGCGCGGCACGCTCACTTCCGCCCTTATTCAGGGAGTTGCCCGTGAGTTCATCAAATCTGCGCAGCAGATCCTTCGCCTCAGCATTCAGGTTCGTCGGTGTTTTGATGATCAGCGTCACCATATGGTCGCCGCGCACCGTTCCCTTGCTCTGGAGCGTCGGTACACCCTTGCCCTTCAGCCGGATGGTCGTGTGCGTCTTGGTACCCGGCTTCACTTCATAAATGACGTCGCCGTCCACCGTTGCGATACGTATCTCACCGCCAAGCGCCGCCTGCGCATAGGAAATCTCCGCCGTAGAATAAATATCCCTGTCCTGACGCTGTAAAAACGCGTGTCTGGATACAGAAACCTCCACCAGAAGATCGCCTCTTGGTCCGCCGTTTACGCCAGGCTCGCCCTTATCCCGGATACGGATACTCTGTCCGTTGTCAATACCTGCCGGAATGGAAACCTGTATCTTCTTCTTGCTCGCAATATAACCGCTGCCGCGGCAGTCCGAACATTTCTCACGGACGATCTTGCCGCTGCCGTGACACTCCGGACAGGTCTGCACATTCTGCACCGTTCCAAAGAAAGACTGCTGTGTATACACGACCTTGCCCTTGCCGCCGCACTTACTGCAGGTCTCCGGCGTCGTACCCGGCTTCGCACCCGTACCGTGGCAGGTCTTACACTCATCCTTTAAAACGACCTCGATCTCCTTCTCGCAGCCGAAAACCGCCTCCTCAAAGGTAATGCGTACACTGGATCTGACGTTGGCGCCCTTCATCGGACCATCATTTCGCCTCCTGCTTCCGCCGCCAAAGAAATCGCCAAAAATGTCGCCAAAAATGTCGCCCATATCCATGCCGGAAAAGTCAAAGCCTCCTGCACCGCCCGCACCGCCAAATGCCGCATGTCCAAACTGGTCATACTGCTTTTTCTTATCCGGGTCGCTTAACACCGCATATGCTTCCTGTGCTTCTTTAAATTTCTCTTCACACTCTTTATCTCCCGGATGCATATCCGGATGGTATTTCTTGGCAAGGGCGCGGAATGCTTTTTTGATATCCGCATCGGATGCGGTCTTGCTTACGCCTAAGACCTCATAATAATCTCTCTTTTCTGCCATAACAATTCCTCATTTCCACATATTTCGGCGTGCACACGGGGCTTTCGGATAATGCCATCCGAAAACCCCGTACCGCAAAAAGTAATTTATACCTCTTTGAAATCTGCATCTACCACATCGTCTGCCGTGTTGTCTGCTGTACCGCCCATGTTGCCCATGTCCGGTCCTGCTGCTCCCTGCGCCGCCTGTGTCTGCTCATACAGCTTCGCAAATACCTTTTGTGCACTCTGGGTCAGCTTCTCCTGCAGGGACTTAAGCTCTGCAACGTTTGCCTCCGTCATCTCCTCCGCATTCTGGTGTGCGTCAAGGAAAGACTTTACAGCGTTCATATCATTTTCCACCTCAGTCTTGTCAGCCGCATCGATGTTTGCACCTACCTGGTCGAGCGCCTGCTGTGTCTGGAATACGAAGGAATCCGCATCGTTTCTCGCGTCGATTGCCGCTTTTCTCTTCTTATCCTGTGCCTCGTACTCTGCCGCCTCTCTGACTGCCTTATCGATCTCGTCATCCGACATATTCGATCCGGCGGTGATGGTGATGTGCTGCTCCTTGCCTGTTCCAAGATCCTTCGCAGATACGTTTACAATACCGTTTGCATCGATATCAAAGGTGACCTCAATCTGCGGAACACCGCGGCGTGCTGGCGGGATACCGTCCAGACGGAACTGTCCGAGAGATTTGTTATCTCTCGCGAACTGTCTCTCACCCTGTACAACATTGATATCAACAGATGTCTGGTTATCTGCCGCTGTGGAGAAAATCTGACTATTCTTTGCCGGGATCGTCGTATTTCTGTCGATCAGTCTGGTCGCGATGCCTCCCATCGTCTCGATAGACAGTGAAAGTGGTGTGACATCCAGAAGCAGAATCTCACCTGCGCCTGCGTCGCCTGCAAGCTTACCGCCCTGAATGGAAGCGCCGAGCGCCACACACTCATCCGGATTTAAAGACTTACTCGGCTCCTTGCCGGTCAGCTGTCTTACCTTATCCTGTACTGCCGGAATACGGGTAGACCCACCGACTAACAATACCTGATTAATGTCTGCGTTGGTCAGTCCGGCATCCTTCATCGCGTTCTGAACCGGTACCGCCGTTCTCTCTACCAGATCATGTGTCAGCTCGTCAAACTTCGCTCTGGTCAGATTCATATCAAAGTGCTTCGGTCCTTCTGCCGTCGCTGTGATAAACGGAAGGTTGATATTGGTCGTGGTAGCGGAAGAAAGTTCCTTCTTTGCCTTCTCTGCCGCCTCTCTCAGTCTCTGGAGCGCCATCTTGTCATTTGATAAATCAACGCCCTCCGCCTTCTTAAACTCGTCAATCATCCACTGTGTGATCTTGTTGTCGAAATCGTCGCCGCCGAGACGTGTATCACCGTTTGTCGCAAGTACTGCGATAACGCCGTCTGCAATCTCAATGATAGAAACATCAAACGTACCGCCGCCAAGGTCATATACCATGATCTTCTGCTCTTTCTCATTGTCAAGACCGTACGCAAGGGCTGCTGCAGTCGGCTCGTTGATGATACGCTTTACGTCAAGACCTGCAATCTTACCTGCATCCTTGGTAGCCTGACGCTGTGCATCGTTGAAATAGGCCGGTACTGTGATCACTGCCTCTGTTACCTTCTCACCGAGATAACCTTCCGCGTCTGCTTTCAGCTTCTGGAGCACCATCGCAGAAATCTGCTGCGGAGAATACTGTTTGTCGTCGATCGCTACCTTGTAATCGGTTCCCATGTGTCTCTTGATGGAAGAGATCGTTTTCTCTGCGTTGGTCACTGCCTGACGCTTTGCCGGCTCGCCGACTAATCTCTCACCGTTCTTTGTAAAAGCGACGATGGACGGTGTGGTTCTAGCGCCCTCCTGGTTGGCGATCACGGTCGGCTTTCCGCCCTCCATAACTGCCACACAACTGTTTGTTGTTCCTAAGTCAATACCTATAATTTTTCCCATGATATGTTCCTCCTGAAATCATATAAAAAAGTGATTGCCTGCTATTTATTGCCAACGGCTACGACACGACTGCCACCATGCTGTGACGCACAACGGTGTCCTTGTAAGTATAGCCCTTAAGCATCTCCTGCGCTACGACGCCCGACTCATATTCCTCACTCTCCACCTGCATCACTGCGTTGTGGAAATCAGGATCAAACTCGGCGCCGACTGCCTCGATCGGCTTCACGCCGATGGACTCAAGCTCGGTGAGCATCTGCTTATACACCTTATCCATGCCGACCACAAACGGGTCTTCCCTATCCTCTTCCTGAACCATCGTAAAGCCGCGCTCAAAGTTGTCAATGACCGGCAGGATCTTCTCGATGATACTTCTCGCTCCCATATCGTACATCTGTGTCTTTTCCTTCTCGGTACGCTTACGGAAGTTCTCAAACTCTGCCATCTGACGCTTTACCTTGTCGTTCAGCTCCTCGATCTGCTCGTCTTTTTTGTCCTTTTTCTTTTTGAAAAAGCCCTTCTTCTCCTCGCCCTGTGCTGCGGCGGTCTTTGGCGTTTCTTCCGACGTCTCCTCAGGGACATCCTCCCCGGCTTCCCCGTCCGCACTCTCCTCCGCCGCTTCCGCGGTCTCAGCTTCCGTGGCTTCTTCCTCTTGTAAGGCTTCCTCCTGTTCGAGTGCCTCCTCCAAAATTTCTTCCTTCTTATCTGCCATGATTCCTCTCCTCCATGCGGTCAGCCGCTACGTCTGCCCGTTCCTTCTATCCAATATTCCATCCAGAGAATTTTTCAGAACCTTTAAATTGTCCATGACCTTCTCATAGTCCATTCGCTTTGGTCCGACGATACCGATCGTACCGCGTACGCCCTCGCCCAGCTCATAGGTCGCTGTCACAACGCTGCAGTCGCGCATCGTCTGGATCGGGCTTTCATTTCCTATATAAACCTGAATCCCTGTATTTTCTTCTTCCAGAAGATTCTCCGTCACAAGGCTCGCCAACTGCTGCTTCTCCTCAAAAGTGGAAATCAGCTCACTCGCCTTCGCCGAATCGCTCAGCTCCGGATATTTAAAGAAGTTCGTCGTCCCGCTGGTGTAAACGCGGATATCGTCGTCCTGCCCCATCGTCTCCGCCACGGTGTCAAGCACATTGCTGATGATGTCGCTGTGGATGCCCGCCTGCTCCTTGAGCTTCGCGATCGTCCCGAGGTTGATCTCCTGCAGTGCGAGACCGTTCAGATTCGAATTCAGCAGAAAATTCAGCTTTAACATCGTCTCATTGTCGATCGGCTCGGACACCGGAATGATCTTGTTCTTCACAAGATTTGCCTCCGTCACGATGACCGCCAGGACCTGATCCTCATCTACATTGGAAAGCTGGATAAACTTGACCTTGTTGCCGTGATAGCTCGGCGCGGTAACCATCGTCGCGTAATTCGTATTGTTCGCAAGGATCTTCGCCACCTGCTGCAATACCAGTTCGACCTTCTCCGTGTGCTCAATGACAAAGTTCTTCATCTCACTGACCTCACGGTTCTTCTCCTCCATCAGATGATCCACATAAAAGCGGTATCCTTTGTCGGAAGGAATCCTGCCCGCCGATGTGTGAGGCTGTACAATATATCCCAGTTCCTCCAGATCCGCCATCTCATTGCGGATGGTCGCAGAGCTTAGATTCAGATCCGTGTACTTTGAAATCGTGCGCGATCCGACCGGCTCCCCGGTTTCCAGATAGTTCCGGATAATTGCATCCAGTATTTTGGTTTTTCTCTCGTCTAATTCCAATTCCTCCATCGCGGTCCCCTCTATCTCAGAGTATATGCAATTCCTTTCTGATTATTAGCACTCATTCATATGGAGTGCTAATATCTTATGTACCTAAGATAGCACCATCCGTTTTCTTTGTCAACAGCGAATCCGGGAAAAATTTGTATTTTATTTTTTCTTAATAATTGGAAACTCATCGGGAAAAACTTACTTTTTCCTGATGAGCATAAAAATGCCAAGCACCAGCAGTACCGCCCCAAAAATGATCCCAAATGTTGCCGGAACGTCTCCGATTTTCCCCGCAATAAATATAGAAGTCGGACCGTCCCCGCCCCCGATCACAGATACAGATGCGTTCAGTTTTATTTTTAAGATCAAATTCATTACCAGTATCACGATTCCCGCCACTGTCGCCATAATTCCCGGAATTTTCTTCATATACTTTCTTCCCCTTGTCCTGATAGTCACTCTGTTTGTCTCAATACTTTTTCCAGCGGTTTCCCCTTTGCAAGCTCGTCCACCAGCTTGTCAAGCTAAAACACCGCAGAACCATCTGTCCCGATGATCCTGCGGCGTCTCTCTACATCCCTATCAACTTGTCCAAAATCTTACACGCGGGAAAGATACTCGCCGGTACGTGTGTCGATCTTGATCACATCACCCTGCTCTACGAACAGCGGCACATATACGGTTGCACCGGTCTCAACAACCGCCGGCTTGGTAGCGCCGGTTGCGGTATCGCCCTTAAAGCCCGGCTCTGTCTCCGTGATCTCAAGCTCTACAAACAGAGGCGGCTCAACTGCAAACACGCTTCCGTTGTGGGAGCACATCTTCACCATCTCGTTCTCTTTCACGAACTTCAGCGCGTCGCCGATGTCGTCCTGGGAAAGAGCGATCTGCTCATAAGTCTCTGCGTCCATGAAGTTGTACAGATCTCCGTCTGCATACAGATAGGTGTAATCCTTTCTGTCGATACGTGCCTGCGGGCATTTCTCAGTCGGACGAAATGTCTTCTCTACCACTCCGCCACTCTTGATATTTTTTAATTTGGTTCTTACAAACGCTGCGCCTTTCCCCGGCTTCACGTGCTGGAATTCAATAATCTGATAAATATTGCCCTCTAATTCAATGGTAATACCATTTCTGAAATCTCCTGCTGAAATCATGTAAACACTTCCTCCTTCAAATACGTTCCGGTTTCTAAACTCTCCGATTTCTCTATTTTATAATAAATAGCGCCATATTTCAAGCTTTTTTTCATTTCATTTTGCAATGTTCTTTTTCTCGATCTCGTGGATCATATCGATGCGCGTCTGGTGTCTGCCGCCCGCAAATTCCGCGTCCAGATACGCCTTCACGATGTCCTTCGCCAGCTCACTGCCGACGATCCTTGCGCCGAATGCGATAATGTTGGCATTGTTGTGCTCCTTCACCAGACGGGCGGTCGCCGTGTCGGAGCAGACTGCTGCCCGCACGCCCGGCACCTTGTTCGCCGCGATCGAAATGCCCACGCCTGTTCCGCAGATCAGCACGCCGCAGTCTGCCTCGTGCGCCGCCACCATGCGCCCCACTTTCTCCCCGTATTCCGGGTAGTTACAGCTCTCGGTGCTGTCCGTGCCGATATTTACGACCTCGTGCCCAAGTCCCTTTAGATACTCCGCGATCTCAAACTTCAGTTCTGTCGCCGCATGATCGTTTCCAATTACAATCTTCATCCTTCTCTCCATTCCGCAGCCCTGCTGCTCTTTTTATTTGACACAACTTCTCTTATAAAAAAACAGGACGATTTTTTCCAGATAGCGCTTGAGCACGATCTGTATCTCCTCCTTCGGATGGATCGGTTTCACCAGAACAGAGCGTATCCCCGCGAGATTCGCCCCATAGATATCCGTAAAAACCTGATCGCCGACAAACAGGGTATTTGTGGTGTCGGTTCCCATCCGCTCCATCGCCAGCCGGTAATTGCCGGGCTTTGGCTTTCCCGCCTTACAGATATAGGACACCTGCACGGCGTCGTTAAACGTTTTCACACGCGGCTCCTTATTGTTGGAGAGCAGCGTGCACGCAAAGCCAAGCTCCTTCAAATGCGCAAACAGTCCGCGCGCGCGCGCGTCAGCCGGCGCATCGTGGGGGACAAGCGTATTGTCAATATCAAAAATGATCCCGCGGTAGCCCTGCGCGTACAGCCCGTCAAAATCAATCTCATAGGTGGAGTCCACGTACTCACCCGGATAAAACTTTTTTAACATCACATTTCTTCCTTCTATTTTACAAGGTTCGAGATCTGGCGGAACTTCCCGTGCTCCGCACTTTGCATCAGCTCAAAGAGCAGCGCCTCATACGTCGTAACGGTCACGCCCTCCGCGCGCGCCCGAAGCATCGCCACGTCCTTGTCGTTTAAGCTGCGCGCGCTGATACAGTCCTCCACGAGCACCGGCTCATACCCCGCCTCCAAAAGTTCCAGCGCAGACTGCATCACGCAGATATGCGCCTCGATGCCACATAAAATGACCTGCTTTCTGCCAAGCGCTTTCAGATGATTCTGCACCGCTGCGTCCCCGTAGATGGAAAAGCTCTTTTTGTCGAAGGTCTCCGCCTCGCCCACAGCCTCTGTGATCTCCTGCACCGTAGCCCCGAGTCCCTTCGCATACTGCGTCGTGATAAAAACGGGAACCTCCAGTATCTGCATCCCCTTCAACAACCTGCCGGAATTGGCGAGAAGCCGCTCCCTCTCCGCGATCACCGGCATAAATTTCTCCTGATAGTCCACTGCCACACAGCAGGCGTCTTCCAGTCTGATCCTCATGTACAAACACTTCCTTTCCGCCGCTCCCTCTCCGGCTTTGCGGCATGACAAAGGGGAGGCGTTTCCGCTTCCCCGGTATTATTTTGTCCTATTTATCCAGCATCTTCTTAAGCTCGCTCATAAAGGTGTTTACGTCCTTAAACTCACGGTACACGGACGCAAAGCGGACATAGGCGACCGCCTCCAGATCCTTGAGCTTGTCCATCACGATCTCACCGATCAGGGAACTCGGTATCTCCTTCTCCTCACGGTTAAAAATCTCCGTCTCCACCTCGTCGATGAGCTGGTTGATCTGGTTGATGGAGATCGGACGCTTGTGACACGCCCGGAGCACACCGCCCTCGATTTTGGAACGGTCGTACTGCTCTCTCGTGTTGTCCTTCTTGATGACGATCAGCGGGATCGTCTCCACCTTCTCGTAGGTCGTAAAACGCTTGCCACAGTCGTCGCACAGTCTGCGGCGGCGGATAGAATTATTATCGTCTGCCGGTCTGGAATCAATGACCCTCGTATTATCACTGCTGCAAAATGGACACTTCATATCCTACCTCCACATCGCTGTCTTCCTATATACCGTAGTATATCTGCCAATCCCTGAATTGTCAACAAAGTTTGCTCTATGGAACAGAATACTTGTCACCGTCTCACAAAATGCAGCAGACGGCTGCCGTAATCCCCGAAAATCAATTCCTGCAGATACCCCGCCTGCATCAGAAGTTCCCCGGCATACACCTCGTCTGTTCCCATCAGAGCATACTGCGCCTGCGCATCCAGCCCCTCCAGCCTTAAGCGGGCAGATTTTCTGCGGGTCTCAAACCGCACCTGCACGTAGGTGACCAGCGTCTCGCTCCGGTCGGGCGCAACCACCTGCCAGCAGTCGTACATCTGATTCTCCCTGTAAGATGCGATCCGGTAATAGTCTCCCTCCCGCATCAGCGCATGGTACTGATGATACTGCCGGTTAAACGAAATGACTTTTTCTTTTTCCTCCGCGGTCATTTTCGTAATGTCAAGCTCATAGCCGAATGTGCCGGCGAGCGCCACATTCGCCCGCGTCTCCAACGGCGTCACCCTTCCCACACTGTGATTCGGGCAGACGCAGACGTGCGCCCCCATCGTGCTCAGCGGATAAAGCATTGCCGTTCCCTCCTGAATGGCAAGCCGCTCGATCGGATCCATGTCATCCGACGTCCAGATCTGCGGGCTGTAATAGAGCATACCCGGGTCAAACCTGCCTCCGCCGCCGGAGCAGTTTTCAAGCAGCAGATCCGGAAAATCGCGCAGCAGGCGCTCCTGCATCTGGTATACCCCAAGCATATACCGGTGCATAAATTCTCCCATGTGCTCCCTTCCCAGCGTCATGCTTCCGGCGTCCGCGACCGGACGGTTCATATCCCATTTGACATATTCGATGTTGGCGCTGCGGATGACGCCCGCCACACGTTCATAAATATAGTCCACAACCTCCTGGCGGGTGAGATCCAGCACATACTGTTGTCTGCTCATGCCGATCTCCCTTCCCGGCATCTGCACCGCCCAGTCAGGATGCTCCCTATAAAGCTGCGAGTCCGGAGAGATCATCTCCGGCTCAAACCAGATACCAAATTTCAGCCCCTCCGCATTGACCCGGTCCACGAGAGCCGCAAGCCCTCCCCGGATTTTTTCCTCGTTTACGCTCCAGTCGCCCAGCGCGCACTCGTCATTGTTGCGGTTTCCAAACCACCCGTCATCCATCACCAGCATCTCGATCCCGAGCGCTTTTGCCTCCTTCGCGATGGCGACCAGCTTGACACTGTCAAAATCAAAGTAGGTCGCCTCCCAGTTGTTGACCAGGATCGGTCTTTCCCTATGCAGGTATCTGCTCCGGATCAGGTGGTTTCGGTACAGATCATGAAAAATCCTTGTCATCTGCCCAAGTCCCTGCGCGGCGTACACCATGACAACCTCCGGCGTTTCAAACGCCGCGCCCGGCTCTAACACCCATTCAAATCCATCTGGATGGATCCCCATGCTCATGCGGATACTCTCGTTGTAATCCATCTCCGTCTCCGCGATGAAATTCCCGGAATACACAAAATTCATCGCATAGACGTCCCCGTGCTTCTGGTCCGTGCCGTGCGTCGCCAGCGCCAGAAACGGCTGCGCCTGATGGCTCGTTTCCCCGCGCAGCGAGGAGACCACATACTTTCCCTCCGTCACCTTCCGGCTTGCAATGTGGCGCTCTCTCCCCCATGCCCCGTGCAGTGTGACCAGCTCAAATCCCTCCTGATCCATGTCCAGACACGCGCTCAAGATCTTTTCCAGATACAGATTTTCTTTTCCCTCGTTTACCGCCACAACGCTTCTTATGATCGCGTCGCTGTCCTCAAAGACGCTGTAACGCAACAGCACCTTTAATCCCAGAACCTCATCCTTCAATGTGACGACCAGTGTCTGGGCTTTCTGCCCGCTCCCCTCCCCCGCAAAGGTTGCCGGAAGCCCGGATGGCGCAGGCTTCCCGTCTATGATCTCATAACCGTCATAGACCAGCTCGCACACCCGGTAGCCCTGTCCGCTACGGACGCGCAGACAGCTGTCACGGAAATCCCCTACTCCAAATGTTGCATATTCAAAGTAAAATCTGTCGATGCAGTCAATCTTGTTTTTCTGCTTCTCATGGGGATCATAGTTCCACCTCATCAAATATTTGGCATTCATACTTTCAATCTTTTTGCCGTAATACAGATGCCCCAGATATTTTTTATCTGCAACTCCCATCATATAGGCTGTATTTGGCGTCTGGATGTTAAAAATCATCCCGTTTTCTGATACATGGATCGCCATATCATATCCTCCTTCTCCTTGACTGGATTCGTTTGTACCATTATACTTTAAGAAGATGACAGCGGCATCCGCGCTTGTTGCCAATGTTTGTCTTTATGTTGCCAGTCAGCTTTCTGGCGCCAAAAATTTTCAGGAGGTTCCCGATGTATCTGTCTGCCCCGCAACCCGATCATTCCCTGTCCATGCCGATGTATGTATTTTTCAGCGGCCACGAACAGACGGTCAAAAACCATATGTGCGGACCGGGCGTCTGGCCCCACTATCTGCTGCACTTCATTTTATCCGGCAGCGGAACCTTTACCAGCGGCGACCGCACCTGGGAGCTTTCTGCCGGAGACGCCTTTTTGATCATTCCGGGCATTGTCTCCAGCTATAAATCAGACAACAAAACGCCCTGGGAATACTGCTGGATCGGCTTCGACGGGCGGGATGTGAAGATCGCCCTGGACTCCTGCAGGCTCAGCGAAAAAAATCCCGTCATCCATTTTGGAACAAAGGCTTCCGACGCGAAGGAGATCCTTTTCTCCGTCAACGACGCCCTATCGGCAAACCCGCCCAACAGCTATCTCCTGCTGTCTCTGCTGTACAGACTATTCGCGCTGCTCCTGCCTGAAACTGTCCCGCACGCAAACGTCCCGGGGGATTTTTTGTCCCACGCGATCGAGTACATACAGCACAATTATAATTTCAACATCCGCATACAGGATATCGCCTGCCACACCGGCATCGACCGCACCTATCTGTATAAGCTTTTTTTAAGAGAACTTGGTGTTTCTCCCCAGCAGTATCTGATCGATTACCGGCTTGGCATGGCAAAGCAAATGCTCTCCGCCACCGCGCTTCAGATCACGGAGATTTCCAATTCCTGCGGTTTCTCAAATACGTCCTCGTTCTGCCACCATTTCCGCAGGAAGTTTTCCGTCACCCCGACGCAGTTTCGCCGGGAAACGGGCGGTTCGCCGGTGTAGATTTTATCGCTTGACTTTAAAAACACAACCATTATAATGTTTTTATGTGATTTTTCATAAAGGAGAGACTATGAAGCAGCGTTTTTTATATATTTACTATTATCTGAAACACATCCACCACAAGATACGCGAAAAGTTCATCGGCCGCTATAACATCCTCGGAAAATTTATGGGCATTCCCGCTCCCAGTGACGAGGAAGCCAACGCGCTGATCCGGGATTCCATCAAAAGCGGCAGGCCTTTCGCCCTCTGCCGTCTCGGCAGCGCGGAGTTTTCCGAATTACAGCTCTATGACGAGCATATGCTTTTCCACACCAACCGGCTTGGCAGAAGCAATATGTTTGAGACCTTCCACCACGATCCCGGGGAAGTAGGGCGCTGGTCCGATCTGGTCAAAAAGGACAACCAGGATATCGACATCATGGCATATTTTGACGATCATCCGGGCGAGGAATATATCGTCCACACCAGTTGCCCCAAAGACATGAAGCTGATCCGTCTCGGCCAGCTTGAACCACTGGCATACGAGGAGCCGTGGACGCTTGCGCTCGAGGGAAAAACCGTGCTTCTGGTCAATCCCTTTGTCGATACGATGCTGGAACAGTATCCCCACATGGATCTGATCTTCCCCGACCGCAAGGTACTGCCGAAAAATATCACGTTTAAAACTTTTAAGGCAGTCTGGTTCACCGGCAGGGACGACGATTTTGCAACCTGGTTTGACGCGTTAGACTATATGTACACAGAAATCATGAAGATTGATTTTGACATCGCCCTTTTAAGCTGTAGCGCTTTCGGCTACAATCTTGCGCCGATGATCAAGCGCGCAGGCAGACAGGCGATCCAGATGGGCGGCTCCATGCAGCTTCTCTTTGGCATCTGGGGTTCCCGCTGGGATGACTACCCGCCATATCTTCCGCTGAAAAATGAGCACTGGGTTCGCCCGCCAAAGACAGAGGCACCAAAAGATCAAAAAGGAAAAGATGAATTGGATAACGGGTGTTACTGGTAAGCTCAGTAACACCCGTTATCCATAATTTTATCCAGTATGGCAAGTCCCTTTTCCATCTCCGTCTCATGCAGCCTTCCGTAGCCGAGCAGCAGAAGCGGATATTCCGTTTTCTGACCTTCCACCGCGCCGGAGGCAGCTTCCTCCCGCCGCAGATCATACTGCTCGATATCCGAGACTCCTACCCCAAGCTGTGCCGCGCGCGCGCAGATCTCCTGCCCCGCGAGCGCACTCTCCACCTCCACAAGAAAATGAAGCCCGGCGTATTCGCCCACGATGCGCCGCACCCATTCCCGCTTTTTTAATTCCCCCAGCAGAAAATCATGTCTGGCGCGGTAGATGCCGCGCATCTTATTGAGGTGGCGTTCAAAATGTCCCTCGCGGATAAAGCTGTTTAAGATCTCCTGCTGCATCCGTGGAACGGTCGTGGCATAAAAACCGCATCTGCTGCGGTATCGCTCCAAAAGTTCCGGCGGCAGCACCATATAGCTGATGCGAAGCGAGGGCGCAATACTCTTGGAAAACGTGCCGAGATAGATCACCTTTCCGGAGGGGTCAATGCTCTGTAAGGACGGGATCGGTTTCCCACGGTAACGGTACTCACTGTCATGATCATCCTCGATCAGATAGCGCCCGCTCTCCCCGGCCGCCCACGCCAGAAGCCTGATGCGCTCCCCGAGAGGCATCACAGAGCCGATCGGAAACTGGTGGGAGGGCATCATATAGACGAGCGACGGGTTTTCCCGCCGCACTGCCTCCACAGACAGACCGTCCTCCCCCGCCGTCACCGTCTTCACCTCACAGCCCATATTCCGGAAGGTCCGGTACGCCTGCGGATAGCCCGGATTTTCCATGAGGACCGTCTGCCCGCTCCCGAGGATCTGCGACAATAGGATTTCCAGATACTCATTTCCCGCACCGATGATGATCTGCTCCGGCAGGCAGTTGACGCCACGCGCCCGGTGGAGATAGACCGCGATCGTCTCCCTTAACTGTCTGCTCCCCTGACCGTCCCCCGCAAACAGCAGCTCCTCTCTGTCATCCAACAGCACATTTTTGCTGATCTTCCGCCAGACATTGTAGGGAAAACTCTCTGTGTCGATCGCATACGGGGAAAAATCGATCTCCATCCTCCTGTCCCCCGTCTCCCCGAAACACACCGCCTCTCTGTCCGCCGCATTTTCCTCCCCGGCATCCGGCTGTTTTTGCCCGAGCCGGTAGAGCCCCGTGATATCGCATACAAAAAAACCCCGGCAGGGTTCCGCTT
>SAMEA3387474__coassemble_1508_pt1 | contig 15136 bp, 14 predicted proteins | sample SAMEA3387474__metabat2_low_PE_013 | metagenome-assembled genome bin SAMEA3387474 (sample SAMEA3387474) | Felis catus | biome: Faeces | place: United Kingdom | collected 2012 | reverse complement strand
CCGCTCGAGACGCCGATCAGATCCGGAGACGCCAGCGGATTGTGGAACAGAAGCTGAAACATAGCGCCCGTAAGCCCAAACACGAACCCTGCCAGAAGCCCCATAACAACCCGCGGCAGACGGAGCTGGAAAAATACCCGCACGTCCATCGCGTCCCCGGCATCCCCGGCAAGGATCGCAAAAATATCCGAAAAAGAAAGGGGATAACTGCCGACACGAAGCGCCGCCACGGTGCACAATGCCAACAGTAGTATTCCTCCTGCCATAACCACCCTGCTTTTCGCTGTTCGTCTCATTCCAGTGATCCCCTCTGTTCCTCTACTTCGTGATGAGTTCCTCATCCAGTGTAAATCCATAGAACGTCTCGTAAAACTCTACGGCGTCCTGCTTAAACTCCTCAAACGGGTATACGTCCTCATGGAGCACGCTCGCCAGCCAACGCGTTCCCAGAATCCCGGACGGGATCGGAGAATCCCACTCCTCAATCCCGGTCGGCATCTGGTAGACTGCGCCGTTTTTCACCGCCGTCACATCCTGAAGCTGTACGTCTTCCAGAATGTCCTCCACGCTGTACTCCGCATTGGACGGCGCGATGATCACATCCGGATCCATCACCAGAATATCCTCATAGGAAACGTCTGTCCAGTAATCTCCCTCAATGCTCCCCGCCGCATTTTTTCCCTTTGCGAGCTCCACCATGTGGCTCTGGTACATATCCTTCGCCGCAACACTCAGATAGGAGCCGTTGCCCGCCATGTAAACAGACGGCGTCTCCACGTCTACCAGCAATTCCTCAAGCTCTGTCAGCGATGCACTGTAATAGGCAACGAGCGCCTCAGCCTCCGTTTCCTTTCCGGTTGCCAGTCCCATCAGCGTGAGCATTTCCTCCAAAAGCTCCTGGCTCTCCGGATATACCACCAGCACCGGAATGCCGACCTCGGTCAGTGCGTCCGCCTGGTCGATCAGCTTCTTCGGCATGATCACCAGATCCGGGTCAAGCGCGATCGCCGCCTCCACGTCAAACGCCTTCAATGTGCCGACACTCGGCAGATCCAAAAGCTCGGGTGCAGCCATTCCGTAGATTGGTCTTGTGTCCGCCTTGCTCTCGATACCCACAAGCGCATCGCCAAGCCCAAGCGCCATTGCCGCATAGGTCGTGATATAGTAGCAGCTTACGATCTTCTCCGCCGGTTTCTCGAGCGTCACCTCGCGTCCCGCCTGATCGGTGAGCCGGATCGCTCCGCCCGCCGCGCTCTCCGTGCTCTCGATAGGCACCTCCTCCGTCGCAGACACTTCCTCCTGCGTCTGCGTCTGTGCGGGCTCAATCTGAGACTCTGTGGTCTGCTGCTGTCCGCAGGCGCTTAAGCCGATGCAGAGCGCAGCCGTCAAACATCCTGATACGATTCGCTTAAACATAGTTTCTCCCTCTGATTCCCTCCTGATGACTGATTATACCATTGAAAAATGTCCGTCACAACGTAAATTTACTTTATCACAAAAGGTTTTTACTCAAATTTATCTAAATCTTCGGGGCTGTCCAGATCCCTTAATTCCGACTCTTCCACTGAAATCATTTTCATTTCATGTTTCAGTGCAACTGATTTTGCGCCCTTGTCGCCGCGAAGCTCCGTCAGCTCATCAAAAAATGCCGCCGGAAACAGCATCGGGTTCTGCACCACTCCGCCCGCGCAGGCACACACGACATGGGTATCGTCGGCTGCCTCCAGAATCCGGTGCAGCGTTTCTGTCTTTAAGTCGGGCTGATCCGCCAGCACGAAAAGAATGTGCCCGCAGTCCCACAGCGCCTCCGTCCCCAGACGGATGGAATAAGACAAACCCTTGTCCGGCATCTCATTCCGCACATATGCCATTCCCCGCTCCTCGCAGAGTCGGCAGATCTCGCCATACTGCGTGACGACAACCGCTTCAGAAAGCGGCAGTCTGGCGACCTTTTCCATAATGTGCTCTATGACCTTCCCGCCGGAGAGCTCGTGGAGAAGCTTGTTTCCGCCAAAGCGTGCACTGTTCCCCGCCGCAAGGATCACGCACCCGGTATGGTTTGTGTGATACCAGCTCCTCTCCAGCAGCCCGAGCGCCTCCGCAAAAGAAACCTCGTCAAGATCTATGATACGGATTTGGGGGTCATGCAAAAGCCAGTCGTTATGCGCTGCCTCCTTCTTTTTTAAAACGCCCACAACATTCCTATGCGTGCGTACGGCTTCCTTTAACAGCGCGAGATACGCTATCTCGTCCTTTTCCAGCACGCCGATCTCATCCAGCATGAGCATATGCCCGGAAAGTTCCATACTTTTTTGCAGTACCTCGCAGCCAAAGCCATCAAACACCTCTGGGATCACCTCATTGTAAGTGTCATGCTGCACAGAAAACACACGGTCATTCCCCGCTATATCCACGAACGCGTGCATACAAAACCCCGTGCGCCTGCCCTCCTCATACACTGGAAGTGTCTGAAATCCGCACACGGGGATTTTATTTCTCTCCAAAAATGTGCGGATGCAGGTCGATTTTCCAATCTGCTTCTGTCCCGTCAGAAAGACCTTCACTCCTCATCCTCCTCGCCCATATTTCTTCAAATGCAGATAACCTGCATGGCGGCTGACTCTTACACAGAAATATTGACCGTGCCGCCGGGATCTGCCGGGGCAGCCCCAACGTCGCCCGCAAAGCCGCCCGACAATGCGCCGGATGCAGTTCCTGTCCCTCCCGTCACGTCTGTCGCGGCTATTTTTGCCTCCGTCACCTCTGCCGCTTCCATTTCTGCCATCATCTCTGCTGCCGCTTCCAGCTCCGCCGCCTGCTGCGCCTGCTCGAGCATCTGCACCTCGCGCATCGCCGCTGCCTCCATACTGAGGTCAAAGACTGCACCACTCCCACCGGAATTTCCGGCGTCTGCCGCCCCGTCCCGGTCCATCATGCTTTTGATGTATTTCATATCTGCTTCCTGGATCCGGCTTCGCTCCTGATTCCGGTGCATCCGCTGTTTTTGCACAAGTTCATTCTTTCTGCGCTTCTTCTCTGCCACCTGCTGCATCTGCTCGATCGCAAGTTTGCTCTCAAGCTCGCGCTCCTTCTGTGCCACCCGCCGCCTGATCTCATTTCTCATTTTCTGATCCTGCGCGCCGTCCTCGCGGCTTTTCGCTCTCTGCTCCTGCTCCTCCTCGCGCAGATTGCGCATCTTTAGCTGCGCACAGCGCACCATCCGCCTTGCGTGCGCGATCGCGCTTGCCATCTGCTTTGTATCGTACTGACCGCTGCCCGCCTGCCGCTGGAGCGTAGCAAGCTTCCGCTTCGCGCTTGTCACCACACTGGCGGCATTCTGCGCGCGCTTTGCACGCATTAGTTGTGCCGAGATCTCTCTGTGGTTGTAATTCAGCGGCTTTTTCGCTTTCTTCCCCGAGCCTCGCATCGCTGCCATTCGCCCGTAGGTCGTATTTGCATTTTTGATCGTCACTGTTCCGCCAAACACTGACTGCGGATTCACATTTCCTGCCTGCGCCATAATCGTTCCCATCGTATTTCCTCCCTGAAAACTGCACTCCGATTCCATTCCTATATGCTATACATCGGACAGAAACCCGCTATTTGTTAGCACTTTTGCCAATTTATAGTGGCATGGTAGTGGCGCATATGCTATGATAAGCCCACACGATTTTTTGAAACGGAGACGGATATGGAAATCATAGCGATCAGGGAACACGGTGAATGGATAGAGGAAGCCTCTGTGTGGTTTCACACAAAGTGGCAGATTCCTGCCGAGGAATATAAGAAAAGTATGAAGGAGTGTCTGGCGCGTACCGACAGCATCCCGCAATGGTATATCGCCGTGGAGCAAAACCGCATCATCGGCGGCATCGGGGTCATCGAAAATGATTTTCATGAGCGCACGGATCTCTCACCGAATATCTGCGCCCTCTATGTCGAAGAAAGCTGCCGCTGCAACGGCATTGCAGGACAGCTTCTTCATTATGTCTGTGACGATATGCACTCCTTCGGTATTGATACGCTGTATCTGGTCACAGAGCACACAGGATTTTATGAGCGCTATGGGTGGGAATTTTTGTGTATGGTTTCCTGTGAGGGGGAGGATGGGATGCTGCGGATGTATGAGCATCTGTCCCACTAATCTATCAGCTTTATTTTTTCCAAAACATATTGTAACACACTTTTTTGCTCTACGATTATCTTTACTTCACAGAGCATTCCCACTTTTAGTCTCATTTTTTCACCGGACTCATTGTATAAATCTGTATCATTGATTGTCGTCTCGACTATATAGTAAGCGCTTCCGGTATCATTTGACGCTTTTAAGTCCGCTGACACGAATTCTACCTCTCCCGCAAGAATACCATATTCGCTGGAAGGGTACGCTGCAATCTCATATTTGACGGGCATATCCTCATGGATTTTGGCAATATCCTGATTTTCAATGTAAGACTCCACCTGATACCCGTTTCCATTTTCTGGAATGATTGTAAGTACTGGTGAACCCACCGGCAAATAATTTCCTATGACCGGTTCCTCTGTGAAGTTGATCACTCCGGATATTGGTGCGCACACAACAGCATTTCCAACATTTCTCTCAATTTCCAGTAGCGCCGTCTCCAATTCATCTGACTTTATCTCGCAACTGCTAATTTCTGCTGTTATTGCCTGGATCTCTGTCTGTCGAATATTCTCTACCGCATCTGCTATTCCCATTTTTGCAATATTTTCTATCGTACTTTGGACTTCCGCCTGTGTCCCCTGACTTGTAACCAGATTCTGCTGATATGCAAGGCTTGCCGATTCAATCGAAGCTATTGTATTTGTCTGCAAATTCGTAAGTGCTATCAGCTGCTGTATTTGTGCACTTTCTATCTCCCGCTGTTTTTCTTTTACCGTCTCTTGTAACTGTGCCACCAAAGCCCCACGATCCGCGTCTTCTCCTCCCCCCTGCAATGCAGCCATTTTCTCTCCTGCCGCATCTATTTCCTGCTGTAAGCCTGCAATCATCGCATTGTACTGCGCTTCTGTATTCTGGTATTGTGTCAGATAATCATTTGCTTTTGCATAATAATAAGTGTCCTCGCTTGAAAACGGATTGTTTCTGTTCTTTACGGCATCAGATAACTGTGCAAGCTTTGCAATTTCGCCTTCATAATATGTGATCAGATTTTCTCCACTCTCCAACTTTGTTTCATAACTGTCCTGCTCATTCTCGTATTCCTGACGTGCCGCTTCGATATTTAGTGTGACCAGACGGCTTCTCGCCAAATATTCTGTATAATATGGATTGTCCTCATACGCCTCTAATGCGGTTGTCTCATCAGAAAGCCATTCGAGATAAATCTGTAACATTTCCAGTCTCTGCGCATTTTCAAATTTCTGGTTCTCATAATTTTTCCTCTGCAGATCCAGATCTTCATGCTCTATCTCATAGAGTAGATCTCCCTCCTTCACCGTCTGCCCATCCGCAATATAACACTCTGCCACAATGCCTGCTTTTGTATTTGTCACCGTAGAGTAATTCCCCCTCGGTGCTATCACGCCTTTTCCTATGACCACAATGTCCATCTGAGAGAAAGCTGCCCACATAACTGCTGCTATAACCATTCCCAATATGAGATAAATAAATCCGACAAAAAACGGATGTGGTCTCGACTCATATACTTCCCTGCTGTCAGACATCTCTTTCATATCCACTAAGACCGGTTTCATGCTGCCCCCTCCTTTTCCAGAGACTGCTGCGCCACAAGTTCTGCATACTTTCCACCTGCCTGCTTCAATTCCTCATGCGTACCGGTTTCAATAATCTTTCCCTTTTCCATGACAAAAATTCTGTCGCACGCCTTGATCGTACTCAGCCTGTGTGCAATAAAGATTGTGGTCATATTTTTACAGTATTCATAAATCGTATGATCCAGTGCCCGCTCTGTAACTGCATCCAGATTGCTTGTCGCCTCATCCAGAATTAAAATATCGGGTTTTTTTAACATTGCCCTTGCAATAGCAAGGCGTTGACGCTGACCGCCAGACAGATTGGCACCGTTCTCCTCAAGGAGTGTCTCATAACGCAGGGGAAGCTCATTGATAAATTCATGTGCCTGTGCAAGTTTTGACGCCTTTATAACATCATCCACCATTTTATTTTCCAGTCCAAGTGTCAGATTTTCCATAATAGTTCCGCAAAACAAGAATGTTTCCTGTGAAATATAGGCGATTCTTTCCCGGAGCGCATCAATCTGAATATCCTCAATATTATTATCGTCAATCAATATATTCCCTTCCTCGGGCTGGTACAGATGAAGCAAAAGCTTTGCCAGTGTTGTCTTTCCCGAACCGCTCTCACCGACGAAAGCGACTTTCTCTCCCTGATGGATCGTGAGGCAAATATTCTCCAGCACCAGCCGCCTCGTTCCATAGCGGAATTTTACATTGTCAAATACAATATCTCCTTCCAAATGTTTGGGCTGAATCTTTTTCCTCTCCTGAGCCGCGTCTTTTTCGGCTTCAAGATCAAGTATCTCGCCCAGACGCTCTGATGCGACGACCGCCGTCTGCATCTGTGGCTGCAAATTGATCAGATTTTTCACCGGGCCGAGAAAATACACAAGCAGAGACTGAAATGTGATCATCTGTCCCATTGTCATCTCTCCCTCCATCACGCAGACTGCGCCAACCCATAAAATTGCTATCCCCCCTAATAATTCGACCGTCATTTTAAGAGCAGACTGCAGATTGCCTACCCAGCTCAAATGGAAAATACTTTTCAGTAGTCTGACAAACTTTTTCTCTGTCTCCAGTTCTGCTTTTTGCTCTGCATTATATGCCTTTACGGTCTGGATTCCGTTCAATGATTCTACCAGATATGAGGTCAGCTGCGCATTATCTTCCATACTCTTTTCATTCAGGCTTTTATATTTTTTCTGAAATGCCAAAACAATGACTGCATACAACAGCACCATGAAAAATGCAATCGCAAACATTTTCGGGTTCTGCATATACAAAATCGCCGAACCTCCCAGCACCATCAGCGTATCTATCATAATCGTAAGCACTGCTCCCGAAATCGCATCGCGCACTTTGGAGGCATCATTAAACCGTGAAATAATTTCTCCAACTCTCCTTGTACCAAAAAAATTCATTGGAAGTGTCAGAACATGGCGGTAATACCCCAAAAGAAGCGCAATATCCAGTTTCTGACTCAGATACAGAAGAAGGTGGGAGCGGAAGGCATCTAACAGCACCTTAAAAATATTTAATGCTATCATACCGACAGACAGTGTGATCAACGTCCGTTCCAGTCCATCCGGCAAAATATCATCCAGAAGAGCCTGATAATAAAATGCTCCAAGTATTCCAAGTACTGTATATAATAAAGAAGCTGCAAAGATATGCAGCAACAGTTTTTTCTGAGGAAGCAGTAAAGAAAAAAATCTTTCAAACAGCCCTTTTGTCTCTTTTCCCGCATGAAATTTCTCATTTTTTACCAATAGGATCAGAATTCCCGTCCACTGGTACCTGGGCGCTTTTCCCTCCTCTGCAGAATCCCCGAAAAACTCCTCCGGGGAAAGCTTTACAATACCTTTCCCCGGATCAGCGATGACGATCTGCTTTTTTGTAATTTTATGCACAACGACATAGTGTAGCAGAGACGTATCCACTACCACATGAGCAATACATGGAAGGGGAAATTCAGAAAAAAAGGCTTCTTTATCCCCCTTGACTCCCTTTGCAGAAAATCCCAGTTCTTCTGCCGCTTTTATCAAACCAAATGCGTTCGTTCCCTGCTTATCTGTCCCTGCAATTTCACGAATCCGGGAAATTCCAAGACGGTATCCGTTCTGTTTTGCAATTGTAGCAAGACAAGCCGCTCCGCAGTCGGTCATGTCGTGTTGTCTTACACAGTAATATCTCATCGGCTGTTCCTCACTCTTCTATCGGGCAGTTATCCTCTATAGGCAGATATTGTCTTCTTTAAGATATTTTCAGCAACATTAAAAATGATCATCGCCCCCAGATACCCTGCTGCACTCCCAAAATTTGTACTTTTCCAAACATATATTTCGCTGTAAAACAAGGGTATGCTGACTAACAATATGACCCATCCAAACACCCATAGAATCCAAATGGACTTACGGTAACCGCACAATGCTGCTGTTTCATATAATTTCTTTTGAACAACTGCTTCAAATATAATATATCCACATAGTAACAAGCAAAAAATTATTTTATACCAGAAAAAATACCCAACTCTGACTTCTGATTAACGATTTGTATCCGCATGATCACAGAATATATAATTACAACGATATTGATAACAGAAAAAACTATAATCGTCTTTCTTGCAGTGTTCAAACTTCTCATACCCCTTCCCTCCTTCTTGGTTATGCGACAACGCATTTTATGCATTGCCGCTTATGATTGTTTACGAAGCGACTTCATTTCCTGAAAAGAAGTTGATATCACCATCATCATACCAGATAAAATCATTATGCCAGCATAAATCTCATTCAAATTAAAACAAGACATAATCATAGCTAAAATGACAAAAACGGAACAAATCCCAAGCTGAAAATTTTTTACTTTTCCCTTTTCATCTTTTTTTAACTTAACCAGTAAAAATCCTATATCCAATAACATATAGAGAATGAAATCTACAATAAATAAGCTACTATTTAAGTCTTTTTCAAAGCAAATTGCTAAAATAATATTATATAATCCCAAAATTACCGCACATACCCGGGTTAATTTAAGATCCCAGATCACATGTGGTATCTTCCATTTAAAAGTAGACCAAACAATCAAAAAACAGCCAGAAAGCAATATCATTGTTCTATTTAATTCCATAAACTCCCGCTCCTCTTGCTATTGCTCAATCACCCATTTTAAAACTGTATCGTAGGATAATCTTTGCTTATACAATAGTTCTGTTCCCTCTATCTTAGATTTTTCCTGTATCCCATAATCTTCAATTGACTGGTTAATATACACATCCGGCACTGTCAGACTATCACTGCCTTCTTTTGTGGATACGGACGGATAGTATACATACACCAGTGAAGAATGCTGTAAGCTGTCACAAATATATGATGCACCCAGTCCCTCCCCGCCCATATTACTTCCCACAACTATACCAAGCCCGGTCTCCTTTATCATTGCGGCATAAGTCGCAGCTGCAGAGCCAGTTTCTGGCCCAACTAAATAATACACGGTCTTATTGGCATCCGCCTTTCCTATAAATTCCAGGTTTTGATCATAATACTTATAACGTTCATCCTCGCCTTCATAACTGGAAAGGCGAAGGATAAAATTCGTTGTCATTTTTTCATTTTGTCTTGTGTCCGGCACTTTCCATCCCATATGAAATGTAACACTGTCCCCATGTAGTTCCGGATAAAGATATTTTTGTGCATACTCAATATAACCACCATAATTGTTTCTTAAATCTATCACAACCTTGTCATATACCATATTAGCCAGATATTCTTTCAATTCGTTACCTTTTTTATTGTCAAAATTGTTGATAGCTATGTATTCTACTTGATTGGCATCGTCTCTCTCTGCAAAAAAATCCTGACTACCTACCTCTCCATAATATTCATATCTGTCCAGAAAAAGATGCCCATAGCTCGCCACAGCTTCTACGCCTTTATCTATAAACAGATCCTGCTCGATCTCCTCTCCTTCCAAATTTCTCCATACAACCTTTACCTCTCTTCCCACACCGCCATTCAACAAATAATTTTCGCGATAAGGCTTGTCAAACAACGAATCGTACCCAAGCTTATATATAGAAAGATTTTCTACAACATATAGGTCTGTCTCTATCCCATCTATTGAAACCAATTCATAATTAGCCATGCCTTTATATTCCTCGGACAACCATCCTTCCTTTAAGATGTATTTACCATCCACATACTTTACACAAAATAGATCTATATTTTCATAATCTTTTGCCTTTTGTTCTATCTCCTCACTCCATGCCTGCATTTTCGCTTCCATTCCAAATTGCTGCACAACATCCTCGGAACCATAACATTTTATCGTCCTCAATGAAGAATACAGCGGAAAGCAGATATCTGTGTGAAAACTTGCCAGATCTCTTGAGATTGCTTCCATAACCCCATAATACTCCACATTGTCTTTTGTCGCTTTTATCTCGCTGAGGTAGTAATCTTTTCTCCCTTCAAAATCAATGCCATATATCTCTTTCACATTTTTCAGATATGGTATTGATTGCAACATATTTGAATAAAAGACCTCAAAGTCTTCCACTTTCTGTTTTTCAGTCAGGTTTTCCAGTACATAATCTGTATTTATAAATTGACTCACTAAACTCATCAGCTCATATCGAAACGTATATATCATCACAACCACTATGTACAGACTTAATAAAATACACAGAATCTTTTTTCTCCTCATCATAATCCCCCATTGAATTGAATACAGATGAATATATCATTCATCTGTATTCAATTCCTCTGTGTTATAATTTAATAACCTAAATCCCTATATGCTGCAGCCGCTCCTGCTTCACGAACCATTTCACGAGCTGTTGCATATATTGCCACTACTGCTGCGGCGCCCCCAATAATTGGCAGTACCGGAACTGCCCCTCCTTCAATTGCCATCAATTCCTTTTCATCTAAAGCTTTCATACCGTTTCTCCTCCTTCTACTGATTTGCCATAACACTATTGTAACCATTTGTATAGCAGTTCTTCAAATCCTGATATACTACATATGCAACCAGCGCTCCCGCAGCTATTCCCACCAATCCACCGTCTACCACTAAAATTTCGCTCTCTGTCAACTCATCAAACTTATTTTCTAACATCATATTTTGTCCTCCCGACTTCAACATTTTTGACGCGTGTTTTAAGCCTAACATACTAATCTATATCTATAAGCAGCAAAACACTATGACCTATACTTCGCTTCTCATCCCCCTCTCACTTTTTCTTTACACCGCCCCGAAAAAGTGATATTCTTTTCCTAGGTACTTTTTCGGAAGTGCCTCTCGTTACGGCTCCGGTTTAGTTTTCGCGAATTTGAACCGGAGTCTTTTTGTCACCGTCGTGACATTATATAATGCAGCCTTGTTACGAATCACACTGCCGCAATATATCTTTACCACACCTGCATTTGTTAGCTACTACCTTTTTACAACTACTCACAAAACAACTTTATTTGCAAATCCATTCTTTGATTTCATTCCACGGATCGCAATACCTCCCAACTGCATATCCGCCAAAAAAACCTGCTAACAAAAGCAACACATATAATGGAACACCGATAAGTATCTTACCTATTCTCTTCAACTCTCCTCCTTTCCCCGAGCATTTTAAATATAAAGCTTTTCTCAAAAATTGTAGCCTAGCATCTACACGACAATAGTTCCTGTTCCGAAATTTAGTCCACCAACTCTTTCATACGTTATTTTGCTGTAGTCCATACAAACTTATTGGTCAGGAATGTTTCCGCCGCTCCTATGAATCCTCCCCAACCACCATTCACATCCTCCAGTTCCATCCCTATCTCATCCAATTCGGCAAATCTGCCATTACCTTCTTTGTCCATTAACAATTCCTCCTTCTTAAATTATATTTCCAATCCATTTGTGATTGTAGTTGTAATTGTAGATTACTTACTTTATAATTGCAATATAGATGTGCTATTTGGTAAAAAATCGGTGCTATTTTGCATAATTTTCTAATTTCACAAAACTTGACATCCAAAAAGGAGGTTCGCATGATGTATTTGCAAAATTTCATTTTAGACTTGCTGGCAAACATTCTTGATTTTTTTACGATGGAAATTTTTACACTTACCTTCTTTCGCTACACGCATCCGGCTCAAAAAACATGGTTGCGCTATCTCGCTTTAGGGGTCAATCTGATCATTGCGGCGATTCCCGTGTTTCCGTATGCCATCCCCTGCTACATGGCATTCTGCTTCTTTTACTTTTTCTTTATTTCTTCTTTTCGGTTCAGACAGAGTTTTATTTTCTGGATAAAATATGAGATCATTATCTTGTTGATCCAGCTTTTTTCCAGTCTTATCTGTGCATTTACAAATTTGAAAATGTACGAAGAGAACTTTGTTCTCTCCTCATCTTTTTTTGATTACCAGAGTCTGACCGGCGTCATCCTCACCTATATTTTCATAAACCTTTATATCCATACAAAACGCCTCAAAACTCTGCAGATAAAGACGATTTATCCCGTCATTTTTTCTTTTCTCTCCATAGGGATTGTATTTTTGATGCTCTTTTTCAACAACATCCTTTCCGTGTACCAGGAGCTTACTACGGTTCTTCCGTGGATTTATGTCTCCGTGAGCGGCATTCTCATCCTTGGGCTTAGTGCTTACCGGAGAATTACCGAAATTCTGGAAGAACAGTTGACGCAGAAACTTATGATTGACAAATATGAGACGGAACTGGCTTACTTTGGTGATGTTCAACACGCGACAGAGCTCCTTTCCCGGCTTCGCCATGATTTCAAAAACCATCTGCTGGTCCTGGATTCTTATGCAGCGCAGGGGCGCACCCAGGCGTTGCGGGAATACATTACAAGTCTTGCCGCCAAACTGGAAACTTCCAGACTGATCTCCACACCGGACAATCTGATTTCTGCAATTCTCAATGCAAAAAATGCAGCCTGCCACAAACTTCACATTAAATTTGTGACAAACTGCATATTTTCTGAAAGATATTTTTCTGATTTTGCTGCCATTGTCATTCTCGGAAATATTATTGACAACGCAATCACCGCCGCTGCCCAGACAGACAACGGTAAAATTGAGCTGTCTTTGTTGCAGATCGATCATTTTTTCCATATTCTGTGTCAAAATAACCACAACGGAATCATCCGGGAAAAAAACGGAATCTTTTTGAGTACCAAAGAAGATACCGGAACTCCTCACGGGCTCGGCATCAAAAATGTCCAAAACTGTGTGACATCCCTAAACGGGTCTGTAAAAATCGACTACACCGACACAACCTTTACCGTAGAAATTCTACTGCCAAATCATGGTGAGCTTTGATTTTGTCTCGTTTTCTCTGCCGCTGCCGCAATTTCCCCTCTGCGCTCTGCCACAGTCTTTCTTACTTTTTCCATATGAAGCTTCCTTAAATCCTTATAATATCTGCGGCTCACCGGAATCTCTGCACCTTCTGCCAGAAGTATCTTTTCCGGCTGTACCTCTATAATCCGGTCAAAATTGACGATGTATCCCTGATGCGCATAATAAAAATGATTGTGGTCAAGCTTCCCGTACACACTGACCAGTGTATCATAACACGTAACCTCTCCGCTATCCAGATGGAACACACACTGGTTTCTCTTTTTCTCAATATACTGAATAGATGAAACCGGAATCATTGTCTCCCCACTTCCCCGGCGCACGCAAAAGTAACTCTCTTTTACCTCTTTGCGCTCTCTTGTATATTGTATCTGGGTCATACACTTGTCTATCATACGCTTAAACTCCGCGTATTTGACCGGCTTTACCAGATAACCGGCAGCGTCTGCCTGAAACGCCTGAAAAGCGTAATTTTCATAGCTTGTGACAAAACAAATTGGTGTATCTTTGTCAAACTTCCGCACCTCCATCGCCACATCTATTCCCTGGACCACCGGCATATCTACATCGAGAAATAAAATATCATATTTCCTGCTTCCACCCCGTAAATCCTCCAGCAAATTGAATCCGGAAACGTAACGCGAAACGACAATCTTGTTGCCCGACTCAATTTCATATGTTTCCAGATACCGGCAGATATGATCTATATAAATCTCTTCATCATCACAAACCGCCAACCGAAATTCATGCAGCATCTCATCATCCCCAATCCCTTGCCACCTGTACTGTTTGTACCTTCAAACCATCCGTAACGCCCGCTACAATTCCTCCGGCTTAAAGCTCACATACCCTTCGTAATAATAGCTGTGGTCAATTCCCTTCCTATAAATCTCACACCTCCAGACTACCCCCGGCTAGCAGATTTCCGCTCCCGACGGCATCTTCTTCTCCGGCGTCATCAGCGCCAGATTGCCCTCGGCATCCTCTGCGCACAACAGCATACCCTCCGAGAGAACGCCCGCGAGCTTCGCCGGCTTTAAGTTCACAAGAACCATGACCTTCTTGCCGACCATCTCCTCCGGCGTGTAATACTTGCGGATACCGGAAACGATCTGCTTTACCTGACTTCCGATCTTCACCTGCGAGCAGAGCAGCTTTTTCGATTTCTCCACCGCCTCGCAGGCAATGATCTCGCCGACCTGAAACTGCATTTTCATAAAATCATCATAGGCAATCTCCTCCTTCGGCTCAATGTCGATCACTTCCTCTGTCTCCGCCGTCTCCTCCGGCAGCTCGCCGAGCGCACGCTGCTCCGCCTCAAATTCCTTTTTCTGGGCAGCCTGGATCTCCTCGACTTTTGGCAGGATCTCCTTCGCGTCCAGCCGTGCAAATAAAATCTCCGGCTTTTCCACAACCTTATTGCCGCTCTCATAGAGTCCGAACTTGTCTAGTTCGTCAAAGCTGCGCAGCTTTGTGTTGAGCTGTCCGGCAATTTTTTGCGCTGTCTCCGGCAGAAAGCTCTCAAGCAGAGACGCTCCGATTGTAATGGACTCCGCCAGATTGTACAGTACTTCGCTCAAACGATCCTTCTGCGCCTCATCCTTTGCAAGCACCCACGGCGCTGTCTCGTCAATATATTTGTTGCAGCGGCGGAATACGGCAAACACCTCCGAAATGGCGTCCGCAACGTGCAGATCCTCCATCTTCTTCGCAACCTTATCGCGCGCGCCCGTCACAACTGCTTTTAAGTCTGCGTCCACCGCGTCGGTCACGCCCGTACAGGAAACCACTCCGTCAAAATATTTGTTGCTCATGGAAACGGTGCGGTTCACCAGGTTTCCTAAAATATTGGCAAGATCGGAATTAAACCGCTCGATCACAAGCTCCCATGTGATGATTCCGTCATTTTCAAACGGCATCTCGTGCAACACAAAATAGCGTGTCGCATCCACACCAAACAAACGTACCATATCGTCCGCATAAATCACGTTTCCTTTGGACTTGCTCATTTTGTCCCCGCCCTGAAGCAGCCACGGGTGACCAAACAC
>SAMEA3387474__coassemble_1492_pt1 | contig 15420 bp, 14 predicted proteins | sample SAMEA3387474__metabat2_low_PE_013 | metagenome-assembled genome bin SAMEA3387474 (sample SAMEA3387474) | Felis catus | biome: Faeces | place: United Kingdom | collected 2012 | reverse complement strand
ATACATGGATTTATGTATCTAAAAGATATTATACGAGGAGATGAGCATATGACAGAAAGCGGATTGATTATTTTTTTGGTAGCATTGTTGTTTATTGTGATCATTGCTGTTGTGGTAGCAGTGGTTTCCTCCGTCTCAGGAGCGGCAGCGGCGATCGCCGATGAGGAGGACGGAGAGGACATCTGAGTATTGCTGTGAATATGCGGGCATCACGCAAAGCGTGATGCCCGTTTTTTAAATCCCACTTCTAAAAAAACTATAAATTCCTACGCGTGGTTCTTGCATTTTCCGGGGAAGTGCGTAAACTGTAAAATGCTGGATAACTGACCGGAAAACGGGGGGATAAAAACTTGATTGCAAAATTTAGTGTAAAGAAACCCTACACGGTGCTGGTGGGTGTAATTCTGGTTATCGTGCTCGGTATCGTATCGTTTACGCGCATGACGACCGATCTGCTGCCGGACATGAGTCTGCCCTATGCGCTGATAGTCACGACGGATATGGGCGCAAGCCCGGAGGAGGTGGAGATAGATGTCACGGCGCCTATTGAGGCGGCGATGGCGACGACTTCCAATATCAAAAACGTCAGTTCCGTGTCCTATGACAACTATTCGATGGTCATTTTAGAGTATGAGCAGAGTGCAAACATGGACTCTGTACTGATCGAGATGCAGCAAAAATTAGACCAGCTTGAGGGAAGATGGGCGGACACGGTGGGAACACCGATGATCATGCAGATCGATCCGGATATGATGCCGATCATGGTTGCCTCTGCGGATGTGCAGGGTATGACGCAGTCGGAGGTTTCCTCCTATGTGGAAAATGAGCTTATGCCAGCGCTCGAGAGCGTTGAGGGAATCGCGTCTGTCTCCACGACCGGAGTGCTTGAGGAGACCGTGCAGGTGACGCTGGATGAGGATAGGATCACTGCGCTCAACGAGGATATTTTAGCAAAAATAGAGGAGCAGTTTGCCGATGCGCAGGCAGAGCTGGACAACGCCAAGGCGGAGATAGAAAGCGGAAAAAGCCAGCTTGAGAGTGGAAAAGCCGCGCTCGCCGAGCAGACCGCCAACGCACAGAACGAGATTATAAACGGCAAACTTAAGGTGTATGTCGGGGAATCGGAGATCAGAACGAACCTGACGCTTCTGACACAGATGAAACCGGTCATAGAGAAAGCAATCCCGATCTTACAGTCAGCCTATGACAGCGGAATGGCGCTGAAAGAGAAGATTGAGCAGTTGGAGGCGGCGCAAACGCCGGAGCAGCAGGAGCTGCTGGAGGAATTGAAAAAGCAGCTCGCAGAGCTGTGGGAGACGATCTCGGGGCAGAGCGAACTGCTGGAAGGGATCGGGATCATCATTGAGAGCTTTGAGGATATTCCGCAGGCGATCGCCGATATGACCCAGATGCTCGCAGAGGCAAATACAAACATTGCCCTGCTTAAGGAGGCGCAGGGGCAGATTGCAGGAGGCAGGCAGCAGCTTGACGAGGCATCGGTTGCCCTGACGAAAGGACAGATAGATGGAATCTTAAAAATGAGTGAGGCGGCGGCGAGACTTGCGGACGCCGAGGCGCAGCTCTCTCTGGGGCAGGCACAGTTTGATGAGGCGAAACAGTCCGCCACCGAATCTGCGGATCTCGAGACGATTTTGACGACCGAGATGGTGGGAAACCTTCTGGTGGCACAGAACTTTTCCATGCCGGCAGGATATGTCGGGGAGAAAGACAAGCAGTATGTGGTACGTGTCGGCGACCGTCTGGAATCGGTGGAGGATCTTAAAAATGTTGTCCTTCTGGATATGGGGATGGATGGAATTGCTCCGATCCACCTGTCCGATGTGGCAGAGGTGAAGTTGGTGGATAATTCTGCGGAATCCTACTCCAAGGTCAACGGCAACCCGGCGATCATGCTCCCCATCGAGAAGCAGACCGGATATTCCACCGGGGAGGTGTCAGACCGTGCGCTGGAGAAGTTTGCGGCTCTCGAACGCGAAAACGGTGATCTGCGCATTTCCGTTCTGATGAATCAGGGCGTGTACATTGACATCATTGTCGATTCCGTTCTGCAGAACATGATTTTTGGCGCGTTTCTCGCCATTCTCGTGCTGATCGTGTTCCTAAAGGATTTTAAGCCGACGATGATCATCGCCTGCTCGATCCCGCTCAGTGTCATTTTTGCGATCGTGCTGATGTATTTTACGGATATTTCCTTAAATATTATCTCTCTGTCGGGACTTGCGCTCGGAATCGGTATGCTTGTGGATAACTCGATTGTCGTGATCGAGAATATTTACCGCTTAAAAAGCGAGGGATATTCCATCCGCAAGGCTGCGGTGGAGGGCGCAGGTCAGGTGACGGGTGCGATCATCGCGTCCACGCTGACGACGATCTGTGTTTTTGCGCCGATCGTGTTCACGGAGGGGATCACGAGACAGTTGTTTGTGGATATTGCGCTCACGATCGCGTTTACCCTGACGGCGAGCCTTGTGGTGGCGCTGACCTTTGTGCCGATGATGGCGTCGGGCGTGTTAAAGACGACGAAGGAGGTCAGACACGAGTTTTTTGAAAAAGTGCAGGATGCCTACGAAAAAGCGCTGGAGCTTGCGCTGCACCACAGAGCGGTAGTGTTGGTCGGGGTGCTGGTTCTTCTGGTGGCGAGCGCCGTGGCGGCATTTTCCAGAGGATTTTCGTTTATCGACATGAATATGGAGACAAACCAGTTGACGGTGACGGTGGGACCGAAGGAGGAGCAGGTGCTGGACTTCGAGGAGCTGACCGCCATGTCGGATGAGGTTGTGGAAAAAATATCCACGATAGAAGGCATCGAGACGATCGGCGCGATGGCAGGCGGAGGCGGTACGATGGCAATGATGGGCGGCGGAGGCGGCGCGAGCATCACGATGTACCTGCTGCTTGACGAGGAGGCGGATGTCTCTGCTTCGTCAGTTGCCGGGGAGATCACATCCCTCACAAAGGATATGGACTGTGAGGTTTCGGTGGATGCCTCGGCTTCCGATATGACTGCTATGTTTGGAAGCGGAATCACGGTTCAGGTGAGCGGAAGCGACCTCGATAAGCTTCAGGAGCTTGCGGCGGAAGTCGCAGAGCTTGCAGAGGCAGAGGAGGGCACGACGGAGGTGGACGCAGGTCTCGACAATACAACGCCTTCCTTTACCGTTCATGTGGATAAGGAAAAGGCGGCAGAGTACGGCATGACGACCGCGCAGGTGTTCCAGCTCGTCTACGCCAAGATGGCGTCGGACACCTCGCCGACGACGATCTCCACGGATTTGAAAGATTACGAGGTCTACATACAGACAGAAAAACAGAAGGAGGCGTCACTGGCGGACATCCGGGATCTCACATTTACCTACACCGACAGGGAGGGAAATGAGGAGGAGATCGCGCTTAGTGAAATTGCTGATTTTGAGGAAGGCAGCAGTTTAAATATCATTAACCGCGATGCGCAGACGCGCTATATCAGCGTGACTGCCGGAGTGGATGAAAACCACAACGTATCGCTGGTCGCCAATAGTCTGGAGAAAAAACTGGCAGAGATTGAGTTGCCGGAGGGCTACGCCATCGAGATGACAGGAGAGGATGAAATGATCGACGACGCGATGCAGCAGTTATATCTGATGCTTCTGCTGGCGGTGATTTTTATCTATCTCATCATGGTTGCACAGTTCCAGTCACTGTTGTCGCCGTTTATCATTATGTTTACCATTCCGCTCGCGTTCACCGGGGGACTGTTCGCGCTCTTTGTCACGGGAAATGAGGTCAGTGTGATCGCGATGATCGGATTTGTCATGCTTGCCGGCATTATTGTAAATAACGGTATCGTGATGGTGGACTACATCAACCAGCTCCGCAGAGAGGGGATGGATAAGCATGAGGCGATCGTCGAATCCGGAAAGACGAGACTCCGTCCGATCCTTATGACGGCGCTGACCACGATCCTGTCGATGTCCACGATGGCGTTCGGGCTTGGAGACGGCTCGGAAATGATGCAGCCGATGGCGATCGTCACCGAGGGGGGAATGATCTACGGAACCCTGCTGACGCTCTTTGTCGTGCCTTGTATCTATGATCTGTTCAACCGGAACAAGAGCATGGTGGAGGAAGAATTATAACGAATGGAAGATGCGCCTTGACAAAAGGCGGGACTGCAAGTATCATAAAAACAAATGATCAAAGGTTGTGAGAAAGAGGAGTACACGCAGAATCGCCGCAGAGAGAGGAATCCTTGGGCTGTGAGATTTCTTGGAGAGAGCTGTGTGGAAGGTAGCTTTTGAACCGGGGCGCCGAGAAAGCAGCTTGTCTGCAGTAAGCGCTCACGCGTGGTTTCCGTTAGCAAACCGTCAGTGCGATGCGAGAGAGGCAGAGCGCTGTACAGAGGCTGCCCAAACGGGCAGTGAATAAAGGTGGTACCGCGATGGATTCGCCCTTTGCATCCGAGGATGCAGAGGGCGTTTTTTATGACAGCGGAGAGTTTCGCAGGCGGGACTCTTTTTATGGGAAAATCAGGAAGGAGAATGATTATGTGTCAGAATTGCAGCAAGGAACTTGCAAAGACTTATGATCCAAAGGGGATTGAGGAGCGTCTCTACAAAAAATGGGAGGATAACGGCTATTTTCATGTCGAGGCAGACCGCAGCAAAAAGCCGTTTACGATCGTGATGCCGCCGCCAAACATTACGGGGCAGCTCCACATGGGACACGCACTCGACAACACGATGCAGGATATTTTGATCCGCTACAAGAGAATGCAGGGCTACAATGCGCTGTGGCAGCCGGGAACAGATCACGCGTCGATTGCGACCGAGGTCAAGGTGATCGAGAACTTGAAGGCGCAGGGCATCGACAAGCGCGATCTGGGACGCGAGGGATTCCTTGAGAAATGCTGGGAGTGGAAGGACGAGTACGGCAGCCGCATCGTCAACCAGTTAAAGAAGATCGGTTCCTCCGCCGACTGGGAGAGGGAACGCTTTACGATGGATCAGGGATGCTCGGACGCGGTGCTCGAGGTGTTTGTCAAGCTGTACGAAAAAGGCATGATCTACAAGGGCAGCCGCATCGTCAACTGGTGTCCGGTATGTAAGACCTCGATCTCGGATGCCGAGGTGGAGCACGAGGAGCAGGACGGCTTCTTCTGGCACATCAATTATCCGGTTGTCGGCGAGGAGGGCAGATTTGTGGAGATCGCCACGACAAGACCGGAGACGCTGTTTGGCGATACCGCCGTTGCGGTAAATCCGGAGGACGAGCGCTATCAGGACATCATCGGAAAGATGTTGAAACTCCCGCTGACGGACCGTGAGATCCCGGTGATCGCGGACGCTTATGTAGACAAGGAATTTGGAACAGGCTGCGTGAAGATCACGCCGGCGCACGACCCGAATGACTTTGAGGTTGGAAAACGCCATGATCTTGCGGAGATCACGGTCATCAACGACGATGCGACGATGAATGAGCTTGCCGGAAAATATGCAGGGATGGACCGCTACGAGTGCCGCAAGGCAATGTTAAAGGATCTGGAGGAGCAGGGGCTGCTCGTTGAGACAGAGCCGCACGCGCACAATGTCGGCACACATGACCGCTGTGGCACGACCGTGGAGCCGATGGTGAAGCAGCAGTGGTTCGTCCGCATGGACGAGCTGATCCGCCCGGCGGTTGAGGCGGTGAAAAACGGTGAGATCAAGCTGCTTCCGAAGCGCATGGAAAAGACCTACTTTAACTGGACGGACAACATCCGCGACTGGTGCATCAGCCGCCAGCTTTGGTGGGGACACCGCATCCCGGCATATTACTGTGTGGAGTGCGGCGAGATGGTTGTGGCAAAGGAAGCGCCGGAGAAATGCCCAAAGTGCGGCTGCGCGCATATGGAGCAGGATCCTGACACGCTCGACACATGGTTTTCCTCCGCGCTCTGGCCGTTCTCCACGCTTGGCTGGCCGGAAAAAACCGAGGATCTGGACTATTTCTTCCCGACAGACGTGCTTGTGACAGGGTATGACATCATTTTCTTCTGGGTCATCCGCATGATCTTTTCCGGTTATGAGCAGATGGGAAAGGCGCCGTTCCACACGGTACTGTTCCACGGACTTGTGAGGGATTCCCAGGGGCGTAAGATGAGCAAATCCCTCGGAAACGGCATCGACCCGCTGGAGGTCATCGACAAGTACGGCGCAGACGCGCTGCGGCTGACGCTGATCACCGGAAATGCGCCGGGAAACGATATGCGTTTCTACTGGGAGCGCGTGGAGGCGTCGAGAAACTTCGCCAACAAGGTGTGGAATGCCTCCCGCTTTATTATGATGAATCTGGAAGGCACAGATGTGACGGAGCCGGCGCTTGATGAATTAAAGCCGGCAGACAAGTGGATCCTTTCAAAGGTGAACACACTTGCCAAGGATGTGACCGAGAACATGGATAAGTACGAGATGGGCATCGCGGTGCAGAAGGTCTACGACTTTATCTGGGATGAATTCTGCGACTGGTATATCGAGATCACAAAGGTGCGCACCTACAATAAGGAGAGCGATCCGGCATCCGCGAACGCGGCGTTCTGGACGTTAAAGACCGTGCTCACTGAGGCGTTAAAGCTGCTCCATCCGTTCATGCCGTTTATCACGGAGGAGATTTTCTGCACGCTCCATCCGGAGGCTGATACGATCATGCTCGCACAGTGGCCGGAATATAAGGCAGAGTGGAGCTTTACGGCAGAGGAGGAGATGCTCGAGCACTGCAAGGATCTGGTCAAGGGTATCCGCAACGTGCGCACCGATATGGACGTTCCGCCGTCAAGAAAGGCAAAGGTGTACATCGTGTCAGACGACGCTGCGCTGCGCGATACATTTGCCATAAATATAGAAGCTTACCGCAATCTCGCCGCAGCGAGCGATGTGTTCGTGCAGGCGGACAGAGACGGCATCGGCGAGGACGCGGTATCGGTTGTGATCCCGGGCGCAACGGTGTATCTGCCGCTTGAGGATCTGGTAGATTTTGAGAAGGAAAAAGAGCGTCTGTTAAAGGAAAAGGAGCGTCTGTCAAAGGAGCTTGCGCGTTCCCGCGGTATGCTCTCAAACGAGAAATTCTTAAGCAAAGCGCCGCGGGAAAAGGTGCAGGAGGAAAAGGATAAGCTCGCAGGCTATGAGCAGATGATGGCGCAGGTGGAAGAACGTCTGGCGCAGATGGAGCGGAAATAAATATCTACTTGAAAAAGCGGCACAGGACTAATATAATAGATGTATGGGGTATATTGACAACGTTTTTACGAAAGATTGGGGAAACTGGTTATGCCAACACTTACAGAACAAAAACCAATGGTACGTGCTACTTACGATGAGATGGAAGCCTACATTCTGCTTCCCGAGCCTATGCTGGGTGAGAGCTATGATGTTGCACAGTTGAAGGACGCTTTGGCAGAGAATGGGGTAAGTGAGGGTATTTTTGAGGAGAAGCTGGCAGAGCTTGTCAGAAACGGGATATATAACAGCGAGGTGCTGATCGCGCAAGGCATTTCGCCGGTGGACGGCGTGGACGGCTACTACGAGTACAATTTCAATTCGTCACTGGATCACAAGCCGAAGCTTCTGCCGAACGGCACGGCGGATTACTGGTCGGTACACCTGATCGAGGAAGTCACAAAGGGTCAGGTGATCGCGACATACCATCCGGCGGTAGAGGGCAGGGACGGTGCGACGGTCACGGGCAGGATCATCTCGGCGAGACGCGGAAGAGAGCAGATGCCGTTAAAGGGCAAGGGCTTTGAGCGCACGCCGGATAACCGCGTCTACACCGCCGCGCTGGACGGCAAGATCGAGAGACAGAACGACCGCATTGTCATTTTGCCGGTGCACGAGGTCACGGGCAACGCGGAACTTGCCGAGGGCAATATCGATTTTCACGGCGATATTGTGATCCATGGCAATGTCGAGAACGGGGTTGTCATACGGGCGACCGGTTCCATCACGGTGGACGGCATTGTGGAGGCGTGTACCCTGGAGGCGGGCAAGGACATTGTTCTTCGGAGCGGTATGCTTGGCGGCAACAAGGCTTCCGTTCACTCAAAGGGCAGCATTACGGCGAAGTTTTTTGAGTTTACGAAGATCAAATGTGCCGGAGATCTGCACGCGGATGTGCTGATGGACTGTGATGTGGAGTGTCAGGGACAGGTCATTTTAGACGGCTCGAGAGGCAGCATTATCGGCGGCAGGGTTCACGCGATCCGGGGAGTGATCGTCTCTACGCTCGGCAACGAAGTTGAGAAGCGTACCGCGGTTTACGTTGGCGCGGGGATTGAGATATACAGCCGTCTGCACGTGCTTGAGAAGAAGATAGAAGTCTGCCGGGAGGAACTGGTGAAGATCGAGGAGGGCTTAAAGCGCTTTGAGGTGCTCCAGAAGGAGCGCGGCGTCGACTACACGAATGATCCGCGGCGCACCGTTCTGCTGCGAGAGAAGATCAAGAATACGGCGATCCTCGCGGGGGACAGCGCGGAGGAGAAAAAGCTGCGTGCACTTGCCGAGGGGGCGCGGGGAGCCTGCGTTTCCGTGATCGGGAAAGTGTATCCGGGCGTCGAGATCAATATCGATGAGTTGAAGTATACGCTTAAGAATATTGGCAAGCACATCGAATTTTTCAAAATGCCGGATAAGATCGCGACGCGAAAATGCTACGCTGACGTCGAATAAAGAGTTTTTCCGCGATAAAGAAAATCTTAATATAAATTTACTTGATTATCGTCACCACTATATTATAATGGAAAGGGAAATAATATAGTGGTGATTTTTTCTGTGAATGGAGATTTTTATGATAAATTTTGAAGAGGAATTAAAGAATTTCAAGCCAAGCCTCGAGGTCGAGGAGGCGGAGCAGGCGATTTACAGCCATGAACTGACGGATATGACGGACGTACTTCAGGAGATGATCCACGAAATGAAGCGCGGTATGTAGCCTGCCGGACAAACAGATTCATGAAGTGAGGTTATTGATGGAATGTTATAATTGCGGAGCAGAGCTGGGAAAGGGAGATATCTGCCAGAGCTGCGGAACCAATGTGAAGATATATAAGAAGATCCGGATGGCGTCGAATGCCTATTACAACGACGCCCTGAGGAAAGCGGGGGTCCGGAATTTATCGGGCGCGATCGAGAGTCTTAAGACCAGTCTGCGCTTTTACAAATTAAATATTGATGCGAGAAATCTTCTGGGACTTGTCTATTTTGAGATGGGAGAGGTGGTTGAGGCGCTCACCGAGTGGGTCATCAGCAAGAACTACCAGCCCAAGGACAACATCGCGAGCCGTTATCTGGATGAGATCCAGAACAATTCGGGGCGCCTTGAGACGATCAACCAGACGATCAAGAAATACAATCAGGCACTGCTCTATTGCAGGCAGGACAGCAGGGATCTGGCGATCATCCAGCTCAAGAAGGTGCTCTCCCTGAATCCCAAGCTGGTACGGGGGCATCAGCTTCTGGCGCTGCTCTACATCCAGGAGCACAAGTATGACCAGGCGAAGAAAGCGCTGCGCAACGCAGGTAAGATCGATGCCGATAATACCACGACACTGCGCTACCTGAAGGAGGCGAACGCCGGGATCCGGGAGAATAATCCGAACAAGAAGCCGAAGAACGATGAGCTGATCTCCTATCAGAGCGGCAATGAGACGATCATCCAGCCGCGCTATTTAAAGGACAATTCCGCGATCGGCACCATCATCAATATGGTCATCGGAATCGCGATCGGTATTGCGATCACCGCATTTCTGGTTGTGCCAGGTGTGCGCAGGCAGGTGCAGAATACGGCGAAGGAGGAGGTTGTCGAGGCGAACAATACGATAGCCTCCAAGAATCAGACGATCAGCTCCCTTGAGGCGCAGATTGATGATCTGACGGCGCAGATCAATGATTCCAAAACCAGTGTGGAGGATTACCAGAGCCGCATCAGCAGCTATGAGCAGCTTCTGGCAGCCTATGTCGCATATGCGGCGAAGGATACGGAGACTGCGGGAACGGCGCTTGGCAATGTGAATCCGGATTATCTGACGGAGGAGTCCAGACAGATCTATGAGACGATCAACACCGAGGTGAACGCCGAATATATCAGCACGCTTTACCGCGAGGGTACGAGTGCATATTCCGCGCAGGAGTATGAGGTGGTGATCGAGAAGCTCGGCAAGGTCATCGAGATGAATGAGACCTACGAGGACGGCAATGCACTGTACTATCTGGCGCAGGCATACCGCAGAAATGACGATCTCGCCACCGCGAAGATCTATTACCAGAAGGTTGTGGATCTCTATCCGGGAACGGAGCGCGCGGCGACCGCGCAGAATTATCTCGAGATCGAGGAATAACAGAATAAGATCATACAAAAGACGTCAGGGAGAGGGATTCCCATGGCGTCTTTTTTGTGACACAGGGAAGGAGCAGCAATGGAGAAATATTGTGAAATGCAGGCGGGCAGACTGGTGATCTATGTGCCAAGAGAGCTTGACCACCATGAGGCGGGGCGGCTTAAGCTGGAGGCGGATCTGCTGATAGACGCGTATCATGTAAAAAATCTGGTATTTGATTTTTCAAACACGGAGTTTATGGACAGCTCCGGTATCGGCGTGATCATCGGCCGCTGCCGCAATATCGGCTATTACGGGGGAGAGGCGGTCGCACAGAATCTGAATGACAGGGTGAAAAAAATTTTCCGGGTGTCGGGACTGCACACGCTGATCCCGACGGTTGAGACGGGGAAAAACAGACAGAAAGGAAACGGGAGCATATGATGCAGGGCAACAACAATATGAAAGTAAGCTTTGATGCGCGTTCGGTCAATGAGGCGTTTGCGCGCGTGACAGTCGCGGCGTTTATCGCAGAATTAAATCCGACCATCGACGAGGTGGAGGATATCAAGACTGCCGTTTCGGAGGCGGTGACAAATGCGATCATCCATGCCTATGACAGCCCGGGCGAGCAGGTGCAGCTTTCCTGCGCGCTCAAGGGAAATGTGGTCGAGATTGAGGTCTTGGACACAGGAAAAGGGATCGGGGATGTGAAAAAGGCAATGGAGCCATTTTACACGACAAAGCCCGAACTCGAGCGCTCCGGCATGGGGTTCGCGTTTATGGAAGCATTTATGGACGACGTGCGGGTGACGTCCGCCGAGGGGGAGGGCACCCGCGTGTGGATGTGTAAAACGATAGGCGTGCAGGAAGGTTGATACATATGGAGGATTTTTCCAGACTGATTGGACAGGCACACGCAGGGGATAAAACGGCGCGGGATGCTCTGGTTGCAAATAATCTGGGGCTGGTACACGCGGTTGCCAGACGCTTTGACAACCGGGGACACGATAGGGAGGAGATTTTCCAGATCGGCTGCATCGGGCTGATGAAGGCGATCGACAAATTCGACGTGTCGTTGCAACTGGCGTTCTCCACCTATGCGGTTCCCATGATCGCGGGAGAGATCAGACGTTTTCTGCGGGATGACGGGATGGTCAGGGTCAGCCGCACATTGAAGGAAAACGGTTATAAGATCAGCCGGGCACGCCAGACGCTCGTGGAACGGCTCGGCAGGGAGCCGGGGATGGAGGAGCTGTCCGCGGAGCTTGGCATGGCGGTGGAGGACATTGTGCTCGCGCTTGAGGCAAATAAGGAGGTCGAATCCATTTACCAGCCGGTGTACGACCGCGACGGCGATGAGCTTCTGCTGATCGACCAGATCGGTGGAACGGGCGGCGGCTATCCGGCGTGCGAGGAGCCGGAGAAGGAGGCGGTGCTCAACAAGATGGTGATCGACCAGTTGCTCGGGACGCTGGACGAGAAAGAACGGCGGCTGATCGAGCTGCGCTATTTCGAGAACCGGACACAGTGCGATACCGCTGCAGAGCTTGGGATGAGCCAGGTGCAGGTCAGCCGCAGTGAAAAAAAGATCCTGCTGCGGCTTCGCGAGCGGCTTTTGTGATGAGGAGTCCTAAAGTATCGCGCACGGAAAGCCGATATACTCATAAAGAATATTCATAAAGAAGTGCAGAATATCTGCAGTATGGGGAGGAACAGGTATGAACATTGTGATAAAGCCATTTGGAATGGAACATATGACGGAGACGGGAGCACAGCGGGCGACAGCGGAGAAAAACGGTGCGAAAAACAATATTTTTGGCGGGGATCTGACACTGGTAAACGATCCGGTTGAGCAGCGCAGAAAAGAGGCGCAAGAGCAGGCGTGGAGCATCGTGCAGAACGCGTGGGGGAGTGACAGCGCCGTGGATCAGATGATCGATGACAGGATGGGACATTACGCGGAGATGGAGGCGCAGAAAAAGGAAGCGCAGGGGCAGCTTGAGACGATCAGCGACGAGATGAAAGCCTTAAAAGAGCAGCGCGAGACGATGGACGAGAATGATTATAAGAGTATGATGGCGGAGCTTGGCGAGCAGGCAGGGGTGTGGCAGAAGAGGATGGCAGACGCCGACAAGCTGATGCGGGACGACATCGCGGACGTGCGCAGCATTGGAATGGAGCGCTTAAAAAGCAATCCGGTGCAGGAGGCAAAAGAGGCGGCGGAGGCTGTGATGGAAGCGGCGAATGACGAGATCACCGGTATGCTGATGGGCGAATCAAAGGAGTATATCGACGAGAAGCTCGAGGAGGCAAAAGAGGAATCGAAGGAGACGATGGAGGAGAAGGAAGAAAAAGAGGAGCTGCTGGAGGCACAGAGAGCGGAGCGCGCGATGCAGGAGGCGTTTATCGAGGGCACGAAGGAAGCCGTCCGGCGCGCGGAGGCGCTGAAGGAGAAGGCGGAGAGACCGGATATGGAGATTTCCGAGATGGCGGAGCTGGTGCAAAGCAGCGGCAGCGTGACGAAGGACGTGGGGCAGAGTCTCGATGAGATCAAGAGCAGTATGAAGCTTCTGGAAGCAGATCTGAAAGGAATCCGGGTGGATGAGGAGGTCTAGTCGCAGAAAGACCTTGTAAAATTCTTAAAAAAGTGTTAAAATTTTAACGTGGCGTGGTCATACCAGACAGATCGCCACGTTAAATTTTTTGACATAAGAGCGGCGCACAGCGCACCGCTCACTGTCACGGTATACGTAGGAGGAGAGAGTTATGTTATTCAACATCTATGGCGAAAATGCCATGTATCAGCTACTTGGATGGGTGCTGGTCTTTGCGGGACTGGTGCTCTGCAATGAGATCGCAAGACGCACAAAGCAGGGCGGGATCTTCTTTTTTCTGGTTCTGCCAGCAGCGCTGACCGTTTATTTTGCCGCGATTGCAGTCGGAGCCGCGAGCGGGGCAGAGTGGGCGCTGAACAATCAGACCTACCTCTACATGAACGGATGGTTCCATTATGCAAAGCTGTATGCAGCAGTTGCGGGATGTATCGGCTTTATGCTGATCAAGTACCAGTGGGGAATCGGTGCGAAGCCGTGGTTTAAGCCGTTCCCGTTTATCATCGTTGCCATCAATATCTTAATTGCGGTTGGATCCGACTTCGAGTCTGCCATCCGGGGCGCGCAGGCGTTTGCGGAGACGGGTTCGCGCTACTGGCTGTCCGGCGAGGGCGTGTGGCTTTACGGCGGCTGGTGGAACTGGGTCAACGGCATCGCAGGCATTTTAAATATTCTCTGTATGACCGGATGGTGGGGCATCTACACTTCCAAAAAGAAGGATGATATGCTCTGGCCGGATATGACATGGTGTTTTATCATCGCGTATGATCTGTGGAACTTTGAGTATACATACCTGAATCTGCCGACGCACGCATGGTACTGCGGACTGGCGCTGCTGCTCGCGCCGACGTTTGCAAACCATTTCTGGAATAAGGGCGGATGGATCCAGAACCGTGCGAACACTCTGGCAATCTGGTGTATGTTTGCGCAGGTATTTCCGTTATTCCAGATCGGAACGAAGTTCTCCGTGCTGCCGTCGCTCTACGGCGAGGGCTGGACAAACGGTCTGGAGCTTGGCGCAGCCGCACAGCCGGAATTTGCCGACCCGACCATGCAGGGTGTGATCGCGGTCATCGCACTTGCGGCAAACGTGATCTGCCTCGCGGCGATCGTGAAACGCGCCGTTGCGCAGAAGAAGAATCCGTATAAGAATGAGATCTGGACAGACCAGAAGGACTTTAAGGAGGCTATGGCAAGAGCCGAGAGATAGAGGGATAACTCACAGCTATTATCAAATCGCAGCGTCGAAACTTGTATTCGACTGCTGCGATTTTGTTATAAATAGTTATTGACAACTAACTTAAGTTAGCATATACTAACCATGAAAAGAAATTCATGGACGGAAAAAGGAGGAATGATGATGGCGTTATCAATGGTGAAGGAAGGCGAGCCGAATGTGATCCGGAAGGTCGGCGGAAAAGAGGAGACAAAGCGGTTTTTGGAGAATCTTGGGTTTGTAGCCGGAGGTACGGTGACAGTCATATCGCGTGCAGACGGCAATATGATCGTAAACATCAGGGACTCGAGAGTTGCAATCGGAAAAGAGATGGCAAACAGGATCATGGTTTCCTAAGAAATGGAAAGATAGAGACAGTCAGAGAGGAAGAAAGGAGCGGGAAATGAGGACATTGAAGGAGGCTGCCTGCGGGCAGACGGTGACAGTCGTAAAGCTGCACGGCGAAGGACCGGTGAAGCGGAGGATCATGGATATGGGCATCACAAAGGGCGTGGAGGTGTATGTGCGCAAGGTGGCGCCGCTCGGCGACCCGATCGAGGTGACGGTCCGAGGCTATGAGCTGTCGCTCCGCAAGGCGGATGCACAGATGATCGAGGTGGAGTAAAATTTTTTTGAACATAGGTTAGTTACAACTAATAATTGAAAGTATCATTCAGAAAAGAGGAGTGAAAAATGGCAATAAAAATTGCACTGGCAGGAAATCCAAACTGCGGAAAGACAACCTTATTTAATGCATTGACCGGATCGAACCAGTTTGTTGGAAACTGGCCGGGGGTCACGGTGGAGAAGAAAGAGGGAAAGTTAAAAAATCACAAGGATGTCACGATCATAGATCTGCCGGGGATCTATTCCCTGTCGCCCTACACCCTGGAAGAGGTTGTGGCGAGAAATTATCTGATCGGCGAGCGTCCGGATGCGATTCTTAATATTGTGGACGGTACGAATATTGAACGCAATCTGTACCTCTCAACCCAGATCATGGAGCTTGGTATCCCGGTGGTCATGGCGGTGAATATGATGGACATCGTGGAGAAAAACGGTGACAAGATACATACCGCAAAGCTGGCGGAAAAGCTCGGCTGCGAGGTTGTGCGCATTTCGGCATTAAAGGGTACGGGAATCAAAGAGGCAGCAGAAAAAGCTGTTGCGCTTGCAAACCGGCGGAAAACGCTGGCTCCGGTTCACACATTTGCTCCGGGGGTCGAGGAGGCGATCGCCTCGGC
>SAMEA3387474__coassemble_1459_pt1 | contig 16019 bp, 15 predicted proteins | sample SAMEA3387474__metabat2_low_PE_013 | metagenome-assembled genome bin SAMEA3387474 (sample SAMEA3387474) | Felis catus | biome: Faeces | place: United Kingdom | collected 2012 | reverse complement strand
GATCGAATGCATCAGATGGGTCTTGCCAAGTCCCGGACCTCCGTAGATGTAAAGCGGGTTGTACGCTTCGCCCGGCGACTCCGCCACTGCGAGGGATGCGGAATGTGCGAAACGGTTATTGCTTCCCACGACGAAGGTGTCAAATGTATAATTTGGATTGAGGTTCGATCTGTCTGCTTTTTCAGAAAAAACGGTTTTCTTCGCTTTTGACTGACCTTTGTGCATACTGCCCGCCTGCTCCGGCAGGATAAATTTGATCTCGTATTCCGTGCCTGTGATCTCGCCGATCGCTACCTTTAATGGAAGGTAATACTTCTTGGAGATATAGCTTAAGGTCATCTGCTCCGATGGAACAAGGATATATAGAGTGTTATTTTCGATCCCGTATACTTCAAGGGGACGGATCCATGTATCAAAGGAAATATCGCTGATGTCATGTTCGGTTTTGACCGTCATCAATATCTCGTCCCATTTTTCTAAAATTAAATCCATGTTTACGCTCCGATTCTATTAGTTCTGAAAAAATCCTACACTTCCTATCCTACACCATTTGAAAGCTTTTATCAATGGATAATTTGCACGATTGGGAGCTTAGACGTGAGGGGATATGTAAAAAGTAAAAAAACGGCTATTTGGGCAAAATAAGGCTTTTCAAAAGTTATCAGCAAGTTATCAAATGGTTATCAAGTAGTTATCCACAAGTTATCCACATTTCGTGGGTAACTCATGAAAACGCCGATTTATCCACATTTTTTGTGTATAATGTGTGGAAAAGTTTACAGAGTATCTTGCAGAAAAGAGTTTCTTCCTTATATTAAGACAGTCAGTTTTTTTCCACAATGGGAAAAAGGTGGAAATGTAAATAACCGTCTGGCACAGATTATTGATTTTATGCTTGACTTGGCGGGTTTTTCTGCTATAATTGAAAATGATGTTTTTTTAACGTAGAGGAGGTGAATGCAATATGAAGATGACATTCCAACCAAAAAAGAGACAGAGAGCGAAAGTTCACGGATTTAGAAGCAGAATGAGCACTGCAGGCGGAAGAAAAGTATTGGCTGCAAGAAGATTAAAAGGTAGAAAGAAATTATCAGCTTAGGCCACATATTATGTGGTCTTTTCTTCTTTATGCAAGAGTTTGCATAGAGGAAGGACACAAGAATGAAATATTCAGAGTCGTTAAAGAAAAACAGTGATTTCAAGAACGTATACCGCAATGGAAAGTCCTATGCGAACCGTTATCTGGTGATGTACGTTCTGGAGAATGGGACGGAGAGGAACAGACTTGGGATCTCCGTCAGCAAAAAAGTTGGAAACAGTGTTATAAGACATCATCTCACCCGGCTGGTGCGGGAGAGTTACAGACTACATGAAGATATGTTCCAAAGTGGTTTGGACATGGTAGTCATCGCAAGAACAACAGCGAAAGATATTTCTTATCATGAAGTGGAGAGCGCGCTGCTGCATCTTGGAGGTCTTCACAAGATTACAAAAATTGACAAAAAGAAGATGGAATCATTTTGAAAAAAATTTTAATTGCTCTTATTAAGTTTTATAGAAAGTATCTTTCTCCGCTTAAGTCTACCAAATGCCCCTATTATCCGTCCTGCTCACAGTACGGACTGGAGGCTGTTGAGAAATACGGCGCCATAAAGGGCGGGGCGCTTGCCCTTTGGAGAATCTTACGATGTAATCCTTTTTCAAAAGGGGGATATGACCCAGTTCCATAATGGAGGTATTTGACAGTGTCAGAAATGTTATTAACTGCATACGATGGTGCGATTTTAGGACCGATTGCAAAAGTACTTGGATTTTTTATGGATGGCACCTACAAGGTCATGCAGATGATCGGGCTTGATAATGTAGCCTTATCCATTATCATTTTTACGATTATTGTTTATATGCTGATGTTTCCGCTCACCTATAAGCAGCAGAAGTTTTCCAAGCTGACGCAGAAGATGAATCCGGAGATTCAGGAGATCAATAAAAAGTATCAGGGAAAGAAAGACCAGGCGTCCATGATGGCGATGCAGGAGGAGACGCAGGCTGTTTACCAGAAATATGGGGTTTCCATGATGGGAAGCTGCGGACAGATGCTGATCTCTATGCCGCTTTTGTTTGGACTTTACCGTGTATTTTTAAATGTGCCTGCTTATGTTACAGGCGTGAAGGACAACTTTACTGCTCTGGTAAACGGTATTATGGCGACCGGCGGCTTCGAGACAAAGATGCAGTCTCTTGTCGAGGAATTTAAGATTTTTACACAACCGATGGCTAATTTTACAGCGCCGGATGACGGTGCCGTTGCAAATTCCATCGTGGATGTGCTTTATAAGTTAAATTCCGCCGGATGGGACAGCTTACAGGGGATGTTTCCAAAGCTTTCCGATACGATCTCATCCACCTATGAGACGGTATCTCATGTTAATAACTTTATGGGGCTGAACATTTCCGATACGCCCTGGCACGTGATCACAACGAATTTTGCAGATGGCGCTTATCTGCTTGTCATTGCAGCGCTCATGATCCCGGTCGTATCTTATCTGACACAGGTGGGAAGCATTAAGCTGATGTCCGCTGCAAACTCTGCCGCTACGCAGAATGATGCGATGGCGCAGCAGATGAACATGATGAATAAGATCATGCCGTTGTTTTCTCTGTTCATGTGTTTTACGGTTCCGGTCGGTCTTGGTATCTACTGGATCATCAGTGCAGTCGTGAGGATTGTACAGCAGTTTTTCCTGAATAAGCATTTTGAGAAGATGGATCTTGATGATATTATTAAGAAGAATCAGGAAAAGGCGAAGAAGAAGCGTGAGAAGATGGGAATTGCGGAGAACCAGATCTCGAATGCTGCAAGAATGAACACCAGACGTATGGTGGATGTGAACAAAAATCATCTTCTTTCCGAGGAGCAGGAAGCAGAGCTTGAAAGAATGAATGAAGTGAGAACCAAAGCCAAAGCGGGAAGCATCACAGCGAAGGCGAATATGGTTCGTGATTTCAACGAGAGAAATAACAGAAAATAGAGGGGTACAGACTATGGAATATATTGAGATTTCAGCAAAAACAGTTGATGATGCGATTATGGAAGCGGTTATCAGGCTGGGGACAACCCATGATAAGATTGAATATGAAGTGATTGAGAAGGGAAGCGCCGGATTTATCGGAATCGGCAGAAAAGATGCCGTTATCAAGGTGAGAAAGAAAAATGATGTCGAGGACAATATCCGCGATTTCCTGGAGAAGGTATTTGCTGCGATGAGCCTTCCGGTTGAGATTCTGATCGAGAAGGAAGAATCCGGTAAAGTCATCAATGTCGAGTTAAAGGGCGACGATATGGGAGTGCTGATCGGCAAGAGAGGACAGACACTTGATTCGTTACAGTATCTGACAAACCTTGCTGTCAATAAAAATTCCGAAGAGTATGTAAAGGTAAAGATCGACACAGAGGATTACCGGAAGAGAAGAAGGGAGACTTTGGAGAATCTTGCCAGAAATATTGCATACAAGGTAAAGAGAACAAAACATCCTGTTTCTTTGGAGCCGATGAATCCGTTTGAGAGAAGAGTGATCCATTATGCTTTACAGAACGATAAGTTTGTGACAACACACAGCGAAGGCGAGGAGCCGTACAGACACGTGGTTGTAACTTTAAAGAGATAGGAAACTAACCAAGGGGGTTGTCGGCGGACAACCCCTTCCTTTGTTGAAAAATAACAGTCGGATATTTGAGGTGTGTGGATGAAAACAGATACGATTGCGGCGATTGCAACGGCAATGACGAACGCGGGAATTGGGATTGTGAGGATCAGCGGGGACGAGGCTGTCCCGATCGCAGACAGGATTTTTCAGGGAAATGGGACAAAAAAGCTGGCAGAGTGTGAGACGCACACGATCCACTACGGTCACATCCATGACGGTGAGGAAGTGGTCGATGAGGTTATGGTGCTTCTGATGCGTGGACCGCGTAGCTATACAAGAGAAGATACGGTAGAGATTGACTGTCACGGCGGTATCTATGTGACAAAGCGGATTTTGGAGACTGTGATAAAATATGGGGCGAGACCTGCAGAACCGGGGGAATTTACGAAGCGCGCCTTTTTAAATGGGAGAATCGATCTGTCGCAGGCGGAGTCAGTGATAGATCTGATCCATGCAAAAAATGATTTTGCGCTGAAAAATTCCATAAAGCAGTTGTCAGGTTCTGTTTCCGACAAGGTGAAGGGACTTCGCGGTGAGGTGCTGCATGAGATCGCCTTTATCGAGTCGGCACTTGACGACCCGGAACACATTTCTCTCGATGGTTATCCACAAAAGTTATCGGTGATTGTGGATAAAATAATAAAAGAGATAGAAAAGCTGTTGGCATCCAGTGACAACGGAAGGATTTTAAAAGAAGGAATCTCAACTGTGATCGTGGGAAAACCAAACGCGGGAAAGTCCTCCCTGCTCAATATGCTGGTGGGCGAGGAGCGCGCGATCGTCACAGATATTGCCGGAACGACGCGGGATGTTCTGGAGGAACAGATCAATTTAGACGGAATTATTTTAAATGTGACGGATACCGCAGGTATCCGGGAGACAGATGACGTCGTGGAAAAGATCGGTGTGGATAAAGCAAAGAAATATTTGAAGGATGCGGATCTGATCGTCTATGTTGTGGATAGTTCGACAAAGCTGGATGAGAATGATTATGAGATTATGAAACTGCTGGAAGGAAGGCAGTCTGTCATTCTGCGCAATAAATCAGACTTAGAAACAGTCACAACGGAGGAGGAAATCCGTGATGCAGTGGGAGAAAACTGTGATAATTGCAGGATTTTATCTGTTTCCGCGAGAGAGCAGATAGGAATGGAGGAGTTCTCCAGAACGATTCGGGAGATGTTTTTTTCCGGGGATATCACGGTGAATGATGAGGTGTATATCACAAATATTCGTCATAAAACTGCTTTACAGGAAGCGCTTTCTGGTTTACATTTAGTAGAGCAGAGTATCGCAGACCAGATGCCTGAGGATTTCTATTCCATCGATCTCATGCACGTCTATGAGGAACTGGGAAGTATCGTCGGCGAAGCGGTCGGGGATGATCTGGTAAATGAGATATTCAGTAAGTTTTGTATGGGTAAGTAGAAGGATAAATTTATGAATCGCAATCTTTTGGAAGAAACATATGATGTGGTGGTTGTAGGTGCGGGACACGCGGGCTGCGAGGCGGCGCTTGCCTGCGCAAGGCTTGGACTTGAGACAATCATATTTACAGTGAGTGTGGACAGCATTGCGCTGATGCCGTGCAACCCGAATATCGGGGGGAGCTCGAAAGGTCATCTGGTGCGGGAGATCGACGCGCTGGGCGGACAGATGGGGATCAATATTGACAAGACCTTTATCCAGTCGAAAATGTTGAACAAGTCAAAAGGACCTGCCGTTCATTCGCTGCGCGCGCAGGCGGACAAGGCGGATTACAGCATGGAGATGCGCAGGACGCTTCAGGAGACGGATCATCTGACGATACGTCAGGCGGAAGTTTCTGAGATCGTGACTTCCTGGGATGAAGGGCAGGATGATGCGGAAGGGGAGAGTTTTCCACATATTACCGGAGTCCGCACATCTTCGGGCGCCCTCTATCACTGTAAAGCAGTGATTCTCTGTACCGGAACATACTTGAATGCCCGTTGTCTCACGGGGGAGATGATCACTCCTACCGGACCGAATGGTCTGATGGCAGCTACACATCTGACGGATTCCCTGAAAAAACACGGGGTGGAAATGTACCGGTTTAAGACGGGAACGCCGGCGAGAGTCGATAAAAATTCGCTTGATTTTTCGAAGATGGAGGAGCAGAAGGGGGATGAGCGGATCGTGCCGTTTTCCTTCACGACAAATCCCGAGGATGTGCAGATCGATCAGGTTTCCTGCTGGCTGACTTACACGAATGAAAAAACGCATGAGATTATTCGTGGAAATCTCGACCGATCGCCGATCTACGCAGGGATCATCGAGGGGACGGGACCCAGATACTGCCCTTCGATCGAGGATAAGGTGGTGAAGTTTGCGGACAAAGACCGTCACCAGATTTTTATTGAGCCGGAAGGCATCCACACGAACGAAATGTATGTCGGCGGTATGTCATCGTCTCTGCCCGAGGATGTGCAGCATGAAATGTACCGCACGCTTCCGGGGCTTGAGAATGTGAAGATCGTGCGCAATGCCTATGCGATCGAGTACGACTGTATCAATCCAAACCAGCTCTATGCGACACTGGAATTTAAGAAGATCAAAGGACTTTTTTCCGGCGGTCAGTTCAATGGAAGCAGCGGTTATGAGGAGGCGGCGTGTCAGGGTCTGGTTGCGGGGATCAATGCGTCCATGCAGATCCTTGGGAGAGAGCCGCTGGTGCTCGACCGGTCGGAGGCTTATATCGGCGTGCTGATCGACGATCTGGTGACAAAGGAAAACCGTGAGCCGTACCGGATGATGACCTCCCGTGCGGAATACCGTCTGCTGCTGCGACAGGATAATGCAGATTTGCGACTCTCTAAAAAAGGATATGAGATTGGATTGATTTCCAAAGAGCGCTATGACTGGGTGTGCAAAAAAGAAGAGCTGATCAAGCAGGAAATCGAGCGTGTGGCAAAGGTGCATATCGGAGCCAATAAGGAAGTGCAGGCGCTTCTTCAGAGTTTCGGAAGTATTTCGTTAAATACAGGAGTGACATTGACAGAGCTGATCCGCCGTCCGGAACTCGACTATGAAAAGCTTGAGCCGATTGATAAGAACAGACCGGAGCTTCCTTGTGATGTGAGGGAACAGGTGAATATCAACATCAAGTACGACGGCTATATTTCCAGACAGATCAAGCAGGTGGAGAGCTTTAAGAGGCTCGAAAAGAAAAAAATACCCGAGGGGTTCAACTATGATGAGGTTCCGAGTCTTCGTCTGGAAGCGCGCCAGAAATTAAAGATTTATAATCCGACGTCCATCGGTCAGGCATCGAGGATTTCCGGTGTGTCTCCGGCAGACATATCGGTGCTTCTGGTTTATATGGAGGCGCAGCATTAAACATTTCGCCATTTTAGAACGGAGAACATATGAGTAAAGATCTTACAAAATTTTTGGCTGGTCTGGAAAAATTGAAAATTTCCCTAAATGAGGAGCAGATCCAGCAGTTTCTGGATTACTATGAGTTTTTGATTGAGACAAATAAGGTGATGAACTTAACGGCGATCACGGAATTTGACGAGGTGATCGAGAAACATTTTCTCGACAGTCTCTCTCTGACAAGAGTTTACGATCTGCGGCGTGAAGTAAAAATCCTGGATATGGGAACAGGCGCTGGATTTCCGGGAATCCCTCTTAAGATTGCCTTTCCGAAAATTGATTTGGTGCTGGCAGATTCTTTGAATAAGCGGATCAAATTTTTGCAGGATGTGATCGAAAAGCTCGGATTCCAGAAAACCAGTGCGATCCATGCAAGAGCGGAGGAGCTTGGAAGAAATCAGGATTACAGAGAACAGTTTGACCTCTGTGTCTCGCGCGCCGTGGCAAATCTGGCGTCCCTGAGTGAATACTGTATTCCGTTTGTGAAAGAGGGCGGAATGTTTATCTCCTATAAGTCCGGAGAGATCGAGGAGGAAGTGAAACAGTCGAAAAAGGCGGTTTCACTTCTTGGAGGAGGTATGCCGAAGGTTTATAAATTTGACCTCTGCGAGCAGAAACGTTCTTTTGTTCTGATCGAGAAGAAGAAGAGAACGCCGAAGGCTTATCCGAGAAAGGCGGGCACACCGACAAAATTGCCGCTTGGTCAGCCTATGGAGAAAAAATAAAATTTTTGGATTGTGGAGATTATCTGGCATGAAACATAAGGGAACCGTTACGATCGAGACAGAGAGGATGATATTGAGGAGGTTTTTATCGGAGGATGTGGATGCAGCATTTCGTAATTGGACGAGTGATGAAAAGGTGACAGAATTTCTGCGTTGGCAGACACACCGGGATATTACAGTGACAGAACGTGTCATCAAGGACTGGATGGATCACTATCAAAATCCGGATTATTATCAGTGGGCGATTGTACCGAAAAGTATCGATGAGCCGATCGGTACGATTTCGGTGACGGATCTGGATGAACGAACGGGAAAAGTCCACATCGGATACTGTATCGGAAGTAAGTGGTGGCATTCCGGTTTTACAAGTGAGGCATTTTCCGCAATCATTTCTTTCTTCTTTGAGGAGGTCGGAGCGGGGAGGATTGAATCCATGCACGACCCCGAAAATCCGAACTCCGGCAGAGTGATGAAAAAGTGCGGTTTAATCTATGAAGGTACATTGAGAAAATCAGACTGGAGTAATAGGGGAATTGTGGATGCGTGTATGTATGGTATGCTTGCGTCTGATTATTTTAAAAATAAAGAGGCAGATTTTTAAATCGTTGAAAATCTATTTGAATCAGAATATAAAATAGGCTGAATATATGGCATATGGAAAATGTCATGTATTCAGCCTATTTTGTTGACTTGAGAAACCAACCAAAATTTCTTATAAAAAACGATTGACAAAATGTATATTATATCATATATTGAGTGTGTAATATAGTTAGTTACTTAAGTAACTAACTAGCAAATGTAAAGAGGGAGGAGGGATTGGATTGCACATTGATCAAAATATGGAGAAGCCGATTTTTATTCAGATTGCGGAGCAGTTGGAGGATTCCATATTTACGGGGATATTTCCAGAGGAGACGAAGATACCTTCTACAAATGAAATATCGGCGCTGTTAAACATCAATCCCCACACGGTGCTTAAGGGGATGAATATGCTGGTGGATGAAGAAATCATTTATAAAAAGAGGGGGCTTGGAATGTTCGTGAAGGAAGGAGCGGTTTTTAAAATCAGACAGAAACGGCAGGGGCAGTTCTATCATCAGTATGTGGAAGCGTTGATCGAGGAAGCGAGGAAGCTTGAGATGACGAAGGATGAGATTATAGCTTTGATCGAAAGGGGATTTAAATATGAGGGCGATTGAAATAAAGCAGGTGACGAAAAGGTATCAGGACGTTCTTGCGCTGGATGATATTTCTTTTTCGTTTGAATATGGAAAAATCTATGGATTTCTTGGGAGAAACGGTGCGGGGAAGTCGACCGTGATCAATATCATAGCAAACCGCATTTTTGCAGATCAGGGTGAAATCTTTGTGGACGGTATGACCGCAAAAGAAAATATGGCGGTTCATGAGAAAATTTTTTGCATGAGTGAAGCGGATCTGTACAATACAAGTTTAAAAATCAAAGATCAGTTTCTCTGGATGAGCCGTTTTTATGATTGCTTTGATATGGAAAAGGCGCTGCAGATCGCAGATCAGTTTAAGCTTCCACTTGAGAAAAGGTTTAAGGCGCTCTCGAAAGGGTATCAGTCTATTTTTAAGCTCACGGCAGCCTTATCCATCCGGACGCCGTATGTGATTTTTGATGAACCGGTACTGGGGCTCGACGCCAATCACAGAGAATTGTTTTACAATCTGCTGCTGAAGGATTTTGAGAAGAATGAGCGGACGATCATTCTGGCGACGCATCTGATCGAGGAGGTTGCAAATCTGATCGAGGAAGTGGTATTGATCGATCAGGGGCATATCATTCTTCAGGAGAGTGTGGAGACCTTACTTGAGACAAGTTACTGTGTTTCAGGAAGAGAGGATGAAGTGGACACGTACTGTGCAGGTAAAAATGTTATCGGAGTGGATACACTGGGCGGTTTGAAACTCGCTTATATCATGGGAGAAATGGAGCAGCCATCTGCGGAGAGCCACTTACAGATTTCAGCGATGAATCTGCAAAAGCTGTTTGTGAAACTGACAGAGAGGGGAGAAAATTGATATGAAAAAATTGGGAACAGTCATCCGGTATGAATGTATCACTTCATTTCCGTACATCTGGTATTTTTATGGGATTCAATTTATTATTATTGCATTTATCTATGTTATGATGATGTTGTTGGCAGGAACAGAAAATGTGACAGTGAGCTGTTTTGAGTTTAATACGATTGTTTACGTCGGGATATTGGGCATTCTGGGTTATAATGAAGATTTTAAGATGCTGATCCAGAATGGATTTATCAGAAAATACATTTTTGGAGCAACTGTCATCATGTTCTTTTTTATCTCATCAGTTATGGCGTTTGTAGATACAATTTTGGGAAATATATTTCATTTCCTATTAAGACGCTATTATTCTCTTTATGGAGTAATTTATGGTTATGAAAATCCATTTTTCAACTGGGCGTGGCTGGTGTTACTTTATTTTATGATCTGCATGATCTTTTATTTTTTCATTCTGGTTATGAACAAGATTGGAAAAAGAGGTTTTCTTTTTCTGTCAATTTTGATTGCAGGAATGGTTACGGTAGGAGCATTTTTGATTCGATATGTGCTGGATGAAACAGTCATTGGCAAAATAAAAGAATTTTTATTGAAGGCGATGGGGTTTGTGGAAGATGGAAGCGTGAATCATTTTCTGCCACTTTTGACATGGTTTTCCATTGCGGCTTTGTTTGGAGCAGCGTCTTATGCAGTGATCCGTCGGATTGAGTTGAAGTAAAGGGGGGATGTTTGCATAAAGTTTTGATTGTGTGCATAGAATTATCATGGAAAGTTCTATTGACTTTCTCATTTGTGCCTGCTAAGATATAGGTACAAAAAAGTTTACCACTGACCGATATGTGGTATATAAATGGTCGGGTTGTAAGTTTACCGCTGACCAATATGCGGTATATAAATGGTTGGGTTGTAAGTTTAGTCCTTCGCCGTAAGGCGGGGGACTTTTTTCACTTTATAGGAAACTTTGTTTTTTGTAAAGTAAAAACTATGGGGGATTGCTTGGATAAATGAAGAAAAAGGGTTTTTACATCATAAAAGATCAATTTTTTAAAGATATGTCTGATCCATATCTGAAAGGTAATAAAGAGGGGATGAGACCTCATTATTATTGTTTTGAGGATACATCGACGGGAATTTATTGGATGATACCACTCTCCAGCAGAATAGAGAAGTTCAGAAGGATAATAGAAAAGAAAGAAAAATCGGGAAAACCTTGTGATCTTTTACATATTGTGAAACTGGATAATAACCGGGAAAGTGCATTTTTGATACAAGATATGTTTCCGGTCACAGAAGAGTATATAGAAAGAGAATATACGATAGCTGGAAATCATTTGATGTTGACAAGCGAGCATACGGCAAAGGTAATTGAACAAAAGGCGAGAAAAGTATTAGGAATGTTAAAGCGTGGTGTAAAATTTATGCCGACACAGCTAGATGTAATGTCTATACTGGAAAAATTGAAAAAAATTTAGATATAAAGTAGTTGATAAGTAAAACCGCGGCTGTCGCATTTATGCACAGCCGCAGTTTTTTTAAATCTTTTATTTATTATTCAAGAACATATGAACAATGCTAAGAAGCTTATCCGGTACTTCAAGCTGCGGGGTGAGACCTGCGTTGGAGATATAAGCTGTCTCGATCACCTGGTTCTTATTCGCATAGGAATCTGCGATGGAGACGGCGTTTGGAACATTGCGGCTCTCAATAATGCAGAGTGGTGTTGCCAGTTTCTTTAAAGCGTGGAGGATCGTGTTGTCCGTGTAATGCCCCTCCATACTTGCCATCAGATATTTGCCGTGGCTTCTGTGCATATGGGACGCTTCAAAGTATGCGTCAAGCATTTTGCTGGACACAAGCTGCGGTTTGCAGAAATATCTCTCACGCAGTTCTTTGGCAATATTGGTCTCATGTGTGCGGACATTGTAGATAAATGTTCCGACGATCGGCAGCTCGAGCAGTGTCTTTTTGACAGCGGAAAATTTGTCCGGCGTGTGTTCAAATTCATGGATATCCGGAGGATTGATGGCAACGATCCGGTTCATGAGATTCTTATCCATGTTCTGTGCAAGCACGGCGATGGAAACAGAATTTCCGGTTGTGATCACATCCGGTTTTCCACCGATGACATTGTGGATAAAGTCGGTGACAAGCTGCACATACAGATAATTGGTGTAGGTGAGATAAGGCTTGTCAGAGCGTCCGCATCCGAGAAGATCGAGTGTATAGACCGTGTAATCCTTTTCCAGTTTCTTGACCACACGGCACCATTCATAGGAAGATGCGATCGGATTCAGTTCGTGGATCAGAAGAAGCGGCGCACCGGTACCACGCTTGGTGTAGAAAATCTTGCCGTTCTTTGATTCAAAGTATTCGCCATTCTGTGATTTTAGAATCGTTTTCATTTGAGCTGTCATGTCGACAAAACGATTTGCAAGATGGATCGTTCCGGCGGCAAGAGCGGTCAAAAGAAAAAAGTGTTTTACATTTTTTTTCATAGGCCCTCCAACATATATATGACGTACTCGTAACTTATAACTATATTATAGCCGCTTTTTTCTGGTTATACAAATTAAATATTGAGAATATATAAAAAATTTTCCTTTTCATTGTACTTTTATTGGTATAAAATGATAATAGATTAAAAAATATATTAACAAACATATGTTCGAGGTAGAAATGCTTGTATCATATTTAGAAAAGTTTCAAAGTGAGTATATGCAGAAGCAGTTTCATTTAGAAAAACTGATCAGTGATCTGCAACTGCGCTTGAAAGAGAATACAGAATTTATCCGGATGCTGGAGGACAAGAACGATCCGAATTACGAAGCCTTTACTCCCCGTGAGGTAAACAGCAGAGATAAGGAGAAGATTCTTGAACTGCGGGAAGAGCAGAAGGATTTGCGGGAGGAACTGATAAAGCAGGAAGAAGAACTCCAGAAATGTAAGGAGCGGCTGATCGAACTTGCCATTATATTTCGCGAGGCGAAGAAGTATTTATCCGGGGAAGAACATAAGATTGAAGTCACCAATGAATCTTATGGTATTGCACTCCTGGAAATGCAGGAAAATGAGAGACAGCGTATATCCAGAGACCTGCATGATTCCACGGTCCAGAATCTGACCGGGATGATACATAAAGTAGAACTTTGCAGTAAGCTGGTGGATATGGATCCGGTGAGATGTAAGCTGGAGCTTGGTATGCTTTCTAAGACGCTGCGGGACATCATTGATGATACCCGGTATATGATTTACAATCTGCGCCCAATGGCGTTTGATGATATTGGACTGGATGCAGTGATTGAAAGGTCGATTGACAAGCTTCAAAAATTAGAGCACAAGAAAATTGAATTTTCTGTGAGTGGAGAGTCTTATAACTTAAAACCGGTCATTGGAATTACATTGCTCCGTATTATTCAGGAGGCGTGCAGTAATGCAGTCCACCATGCGCAGGCATCTTATATCAAGGCAAGTATGCATTATTATCCTGATAAAGTTTCTGTCTGTATTGAAGACGACGGGAAGGGATTTAATATCAGTGAAATCGTAGGCAATAAAAAAGATAATTCCGGTTTTGGATTGCTGATGATGCAGGAGAGAGTCAATCTTTTGTCAGGAACGATTGAGATAGATTCGAAAGAAAATTGCGGTACAAAAATAACAGTCAATGTACCAATCAAGAATAAGGAGGAATTGTAGCTATGGCAATAAAATTGATGATTGCAGACGATCATTCCATGATACGCGAAGGATTAAAGCAGCTTCTTGAGTTGGAGGGAGAATTTGAAGTAATCGCAGAGGCAGCCGATGGTGTGGAGTGTATTGAGAAGTTGAAAGAGGTGACGCCGGAAGTTTTGCTTTTGGATATCAATATGCCGAATATGAATGGGCTTGAAGTTCTTGAAAAAATAAAAGAACTCAAATGGGATGTCAGGGTTCTCGTTCTTACGGTCCACAATGAAGTGGAATATTTATTGAAAGCAGTCGATATTGGAATCAACGGTTATCTGCTCAAAGATTCTGAATCAGCGGAATTAAAAAAAGCAATCCTTTCAGTGGTCAATGGGGAAGACTATATTCAGCCGAGTCTCATTCCGGTCTTAAATGCAAAGATGATTGACCGCAGTAAGGATAATGAGAAACTTGAAAAGTTGACGAAGCGGGAACTTCAGGTATTAAAACTCCTTGCTATTGGAAAGTTGAACCGTCAGGTTGCAGAAGAATTGGATATCAGTGAGCGAACGGTTAAGAATCATGTCTCTAGTATTTTTAAGAAGATAGATGTAAAAGACCGCACGCAGGCAGCAGTTTTTACAATCCGCAATAACTTGATCAATATCTAAAGTCATTTTATTTGACATAAGAGTGACCCGCGAAGCGTGGCGCTCATTGTTAGCAGATTCCCGACAATGTTTCACGTGAAACATTGCACGGGAATTTTGTTTCACGGAGAAATTAACAGGATTTTGTGTTATGAAAAAGAGAGGTCTACCAGTATTTGTTTTATGAAAAATGTTTCACGTGAAACATATTCTACTGGAAATAAGATTTTATAAGTGATATAATGTGATGGTAGATAAATAAGGAAAGTGAAAACGAGGAGAGGAAAATGAGCAGAATTATAGCAATCGCAAATCAGAAAGGCGGGGTTGGCAAGACGACAACATCCATAAATCTATCAGCTTGTCTTGCAGAAGCAGGGAAAAAAGTATTGACGATTGATCTGGATCCGCAGGGAAATATGACAAGTGGACTCGGTGTAGATAAGAACGAACTGGAAAATACGGTATATGAGCTGATGCTGGATGAGTGTTCCATCAAAGAGAGTATGACAGACACGGTTGTAGAAGGAATGAAAATCATTCCGTCGAATGTGAATCTTGCCGGAGCTGAGATTGAGTTGCTCGGCATCAATGAGAAGGAATATATTTTAAAAAATGCTGTGGACTATATCAGGGATGATTATGACTTTATCATTATTGACTGTCCTCCTTCATTAAATATGCTCACGATCAACGCGATGACCACGGCAGATTCTGTGTTAGTTCCGATCCAGTGCGAGTACTATGCGTTGGAGGGATTGAGCCAGTTGATACATACGATCGATCTCGTACAGCAGAGACTGAATCCAAATCTTGAGATCGATGGTGTCGTGTTTACGATGTACGATGTGAGAACCAATCTCTCCAATCAGGTTGTGGAGAATGTCAAAGAGAATCTGGACGCAAAGATTTATGAGACTTTGATACCGAGAAATATCCGTCTGGCGGAAGCTCCTTCCCACGGGCTGCCAATCAATATGTATGACGCAAAATCTGCAGGAACAGAGAGCTATCGTTTGTTGGCAAAAGAAGTTATGGAGAGAAAAGGGGTATAATTATGGCGGCAAAAAAAGGCGGTTTAGGAAAAGGGATTGATTCGCTGATCCCTAACAAGGTGGCACGGACACCGGAATCCGGAAATATAAAATCTGATATAAAAAACGAGAAAGTAGTGGAAGGTGTACTCGTAAATATCAATAAGGTGGAGCCGAACCGTGAGCAGCCGCGCAAAAATTTTGACGAGGATGCTTTGCAGGAACTGTCGGAATCCATCAAACAGTTTGGGGTTTTACAGCCGCTGCTGGTTCAGGACAAAAAAGATTATTATGAGATTATCGCCGGAGAGAGAAGATGGCGCGCAGCGAAACTTGCGGGATTGAAGGAAGTTCCGGTTATCATCAAGGAGCTGAGCAGTCAGGAAGTTGTTGAGATCGCGCTGATCGAGAATATCCAGAGAGAAAACTTAAATCCAATCGAGGAGGCATTTGCCTATAAGAGACTTTTGACGGAGTTTCATTTGAAACAGGATGAAGTGGCTGAACGGGTATCCAAGAGCCGGACAGCGGTCACGAACTCCATGCGTCTCCTCAAACTGAATGAAAAAGTACAGCAGATGGTGATTGACGATATGCTGACAACCGGGCACGCGCGTGCGCTGCTTGGAATTGATGATTCGGAGAAACAGTATCTTACAGCGCAGAAAATATTTGATGAAAAATTAAGTGTGCGTGAGACTGAGAAGCTGGTAAAGAAGATCCAGCAGGAAAAGGATCAGCCGGTGGCAAAGGAAGTGCCGAAGGCAGATCCGAAGATGGAGGCAATCCTG
>SAMEA3387474__coassemble_1454_pt1 | contig 16102 bp, 13 predicted proteins | sample SAMEA3387474__metabat2_low_PE_013 | metagenome-assembled genome bin SAMEA3387474 (sample SAMEA3387474) | Felis catus | biome: Faeces | place: United Kingdom | collected 2012 | reverse complement strand
AACCAGAGACACGAGGATTTTCAGTCCTCTGCTCTACCAACTGAGCTAACTGGGCGTCTCACAAGTATTGATTTTACATGAACAGGAAAGATATGTCAAGCAAATTTTAAATAATAAGTTGTCTGGTATTCTGGGAAAAACAATGGGTGGCACGCTTCGCGAACCACCCTTATGTCAGGATCCGGCGGTTTTGCGTGTATGCAAAACTGCCGGATCGTTTCTCATGGCTTCTATAATCCAAATGCCTGAAGCAATTTGGGAACAGAAGTAGACAGCGCCGAAAACGTCATAAACAATACGAAAATATAACTGATCGTCATGCAGATCCTCAATGCGGTAGGTGATTTATAACCTTTGTTTACATCTTTTCTCCAAAGAAGCAGCAGAATAAACAAGCCGCCCACAGGAGTAGCGATGGACGTTGCCACATTTGCCATCAGGATCAGTTGTGTGGGAGAGCCGTCGTAGCTGTAACATACGATCATTGCAAAAATAAGGCAGAGCAGGCATCCGATGCGGATGAATTTTGTTTCCAGTCCTACATCTTTGTTAAAGCCGGCTCCAAGAAGCACCATTCCCCGCTGGGTGTTCGCCAGCAGAGAGGAAAAACCGGCTCCCAGAAGTGCAAACCCCATGATATAGCTGGCTGCTTTTCCCATAATTGGAACGAGCATTTCTGCAAGCTGGGCGGGAGCGCTGATACTTTCGCCCTTTGGATAAAGTACGATTGCTCCGACAAGGATAATTGCCCCGGAGATCAGAACAACGCTGATAATGTGCACCAGAGCATCGGTAAACATGACTCCGTTAAAGAGGTCTTCCTGCTTCCATTTCTTCTCTTTGCCGAGGTAGGTTGCATAAATACCGGCTGTCACCGCTGCGTTGGTTGAGATAAACGCCAAAGCGGTATTTAAACTTCCTTCCGGTATCTGAAAGCCGACGAGACCTTTGCCAAATTCTACCGGATCCGGTCCGCCTACACCCACGAGAGTGATATAAAATGCAAGGATCATCACCACGATACATAGTGTGATAAGCTTTTCTACTTTTGAGTAAACATTTTTGGCAAAATAGCAATATAAAACGATTGCAATCATGATCACAGAGCCGGCTTTCCAGTTGATGCCAAAGATCAGGTTCATTCCTGCACCGGTTCCGGAAATATTCCCCATTGTAAAGAATAGGCACGAAAGAAAGACAGCAACGCTTACGATACCCGATGCGATAGGACCATAGTATTTCCGGATCGCATGGATGGTCGGCAGCTCTGTCACGATCGCCAGACGGTTTGTAGTCATCATAAATGTAATTCCCATGAAAATAATGGGAATAATCAGCCAGATCAGTGCATACCCGTAATCTGCTCCCAGCATTGCTGAGGTTGTCACCGCACCCGGTCCGATCACGATCCCCGTTGCGATCAGCCCTGGACCAATTCTTTTTACAAGTTCTTTCAGCGGGAGACGCTTCACGTCCTCTCCGATTTTTTTGTCTTCGTTCCCCATAAGTACCTCCCTATATAAATCGGGAGGGGCACATTGCAGCGGCGCCCCTCCCAAGGCAGTAAAAGTATTCAGGTATTACTTATACTGATTCATATCAACTTTTGGCAACCGGCTTCTTTCCAGACCAAGAGCCACCCAGTCCTTTTCCTCCTGATTCAGCGGAAGAACAGGCTTTCTCATCAGGGCGTTGGAGAAAATTCCTCTCTGGTACAGAGCTTCCTTCAGGCGGGCATGAGCTTCTCCGGAAGGCTGACCGCCACCGTAAATTGCCTGGGAAATGTGGTAGATGCGGTCGGACCATTCCTGCGCCTCTTTGAGCGTATGCTTGTCAGGGTTTGCAAACACTTCGCGTGCCGGGCAGATCAGCTCAGGAACACAGCCGGCAAAACCGATCAGCGCGCCGTCCATTCCCGGGAACCAGCTTACGCAGAGCGTTTCGTCATGGCAGGTGATCAGGGAGATATCCGGGCATTCCTGACGAAGAAGTCTTACGTCATGCTCGTAGATGGAGGTCACACGGGTTCCCATCTTAATACATTTTACATGGTCGATCTCTTTGCACATTTTGATCAGAGTTTCTACCGGATAGAACGCTTTGCTGGTTGCCGGATACAGATGGATGATAATATCGATATCAGCGCCTTCTGCCACATCCTTGACATACTGGAATGGAGCGTCCGGATTCATACCAAATCTCAGCCACATATGTGGAGGCATAAGCAGGATGCCGTCAGCGCCGGCAGCCTTTGCCTCTGCTGCCATTTCAATGGATTCCTGGGTGTTTTCACAGTTTACGCCGGAGATGATCGTCATCACGTCGCCGCACTCTTCTGCACAGATTTCAACGACACGTTTTCTCTCGGCTCTTGTTAAACCGGTGATCTCTCCGGTGTGACCGTTGCATACAAGACCGTCGATTCCCTTGCCATAAAAACTCTTGATCCAGCGAAGATATACGCGGAACTCTTCCTCGTTAATGGAATAGTCGTCATTCAGAGGTACCGATACAGCGGGGAAGATTGTTTTGAAATTTTTTACTTTAGCCATTGTTATGTTCTCCTATTCTTTGTTTTCATGATTTCAACGAGATGCAGTTCCCCGTATCGCGCGCCTACAACCGGAACTTTGTGCAATCGTTTGTTTACTGTGATTCTGTTATATCATGGATATTCGGGAGCGTCAATCATATTGCCGTCGTCTGCAAATACTTGCATATGACCTGCAAATATTTGCACAAAATGACGTTTTATACAATAAAATAAGATAATAATTAGATAATATGCACAAGAGAAAATAGAGACTTCGGAAGCAATTTTGGGTTGCAGGGAGAAAGTTTATTTATTATAATCAAACGGTATGATCCATGTGTAAATAGCTGTAAAAAAAGAATTAACTGCAATCGTTTGTATAAAGGAGACTCTTATGGCGACATTAAAAGACGTAGCCCGTCTGGCTTGTGTGGATGTCAGTACAGTTTCGCGGGCGTTGAATAACAATTCCTATGTGCACCCCGATACAAAGGAGAAAATATATGCGGCTGCAAAGGAGCTCGGGTATCATCCCAATGTAGTAGCCAAAGCTCTGCGGCAGGGAAAGCGTCATACGATCGGAGTGGTTGTCCCAAGACTTCATCTTGCCATTTTTTCTGAAATTTTGCAGGGGATTGAGGAAGAGGCAAGGGGGAGAGGGTATGCGACGCTCATCTGTGTGACCGAGGATGATGCGAAGACAGAAAAGGAGTGTCTCAACCGTTTGCGAAATGGTTTTGTAGACGGAATCATTATTGCACCGACAGGGAAAAACGGGCATTTGATCCGTGACATAAAAGCCAGTGGCATCGCAGTAGTTCAGTTGGTCCGCCGGCAGGACCATTCGATCAGCAGTATTGTGGCTGATTATGAAACCTGCGGTTATGAAGCGGTAACATATTTATATGAAAAAGGGTGCAGGGAGATCGGTCTGATTGCCGGAGCACAGCATTTAGAACCGTACAAGGGCAGATATACCGGTTACCGAAAGGCGATAAAAAAGCTCGGACTCGAGGAAAATCTCAGTGAGTGTAATTTGCCGGTAAACAGTTTTGAATACGGTTATGAATGTGCAAATCAACTGCTTGCGGACAATTATGCGCTGGATGCGATCATTGCCTGTGTGGATATTCAGGGTCTGGGAGCCAGACGCGTATTGAAGGAAAAAGGAATCGGCTGCGATCAGATCAAAGTGATCAGTCTCACCGGTCATGTGGTGGGCGGAATGTTGCGGACGTCTATGACCTCGATGGAGATGCCTGCGAATGAGATGGGAATGAAGGCGGCTGCTATGGTGATCGAAGAAATAGAGACTCCTTTTGACCGAAAGCCGTCGCCCAGGCATCTGGTCTTTTCGGCTTCGCTGGTAGAGCGGGAAAGCACCTGAGAGATACAGCCCCTTAAAAAAGTCTTAATGAAATTGACGGGAAGATAGAAGAAAACCTTATAAGGAAGTAAAAAAACAAAGCTTCTGAACTTGGTATAATCCATGTATGCCAAGTTTAGGGGCTTTTTATTTTATAGGAAACTTCGTTCCTATAAAGTAAAATCCTCTGGAGGATCGCACTGCGGCGGAGAAGAACTGTGTCGCTGATGCGACCCGCCGCAGGCGGAGAGTTTCGCAGGCGAAACTCTTTTTGTGACACAGGAAATTGCTGCGCAATCATGCTCGGCGCAGCAAAAGTGTGCTTTATTTAGAGTTTATTACAGCGCGAAGGTGTGCGAAGCACACTTTTGTTCGAAAACGGGAAAGGAGAATATCACAATGGAGAGAACAAAACTTGCAGTTATTTTTGGAGGAAATTCCGCGGAGTATGAGGTGTCGTTACAGTCGGCGGCAGCAGTGTTAGCACATATCGATACGGAAAGATTTGAGGTGCTGCCGTTTGGGATCACAAGGAATGGTGACTGGTACCGCTACGGGGGTGAGACCAAACGCATCGCGGAGGATACATGGACGGAGGACAAGGGGAATTTACACCGGGTCGTAATCTCGCAGAACCGCTCGGTTGGTGGATTTCTGGAGTTGACGGAGCAGGGGTATGTGGAAAAAGGTCTTGACCTTGCATTTCCGGTGCTGCACGGCAGAAACGGAGAGGACGGCACGGTGCAGGGGCTGTTTGAACTGGCGGGGATACCGGTTGTCGGATGCGGCGTCCTGGCGTCTGCGCTCTGCATGGACAAGGACAGGGCGCATAGGCTGGTGAAGGAGGCGGGGATTGCCGTGCCGGAGGCGACGATGATCTGTGAGAACAACCGCGAGACGGCGGTTGGGGCGATCCGGGAACGCGCGTCGTACCCACTCTTTGTCAAGCCGATGCGGGCGGGCTCATCCTTTGGCATCACGAGGGTGACGGAGGAGGCGGGACTCACCGCCGCTATTGATCTGGCATTTTCCTATGATTCCAGGATCATCGTTGAGGAGGAGATCCGTGGCTTTGAGGTCGGCTGCGCCGTGCTTGGAACAGAGAGCCTGACGGTCGGCAGAGTCGATGAGATTGAGTTGTCGGGGGGATTTTTTGACTACACGGAGAAATACACGCTCAAATCCTCCAAAATCCATATGCCCGCACGGATCAGACCGGAGGAGGAAAAACGGGTGCAGGAGGCGGCAGTTACGGTCTACCGCACGCTGGGGTGCAGCGGATTTGCCAGAGTGGATATGTTCTATACGGAAAAAGGGGAGATCGTCTTTAACGAGGTCAACACGATTCCGGGGATGACCTCGCACAGCCGTTACCCAAACATGATGAAGGGTGTTGGTCTGTCGTTTGCACAGATGCTCGAGCAGCTATTGGATTCCTATGTGAGAGACTGACGGCACAGAGGGGAGAGAAATACGATGAAGATAGTGATACAGAGAGAAATGATTGCGGAGGGAGCTCTGGTGCTTGTCAATGCGGACTATCCGCTGAAATGGAGGGAAGAAAAGCGGATGGCAGTGCGTGAGGATTCGCCGGAGATTTTGCTGTGTGAGACTGCCGCGCTGCGGCTTGGGGAGCTGTTGGAGAGGATCGGGGCAGGAGATGAGATCGTTCCGGTCAGCGGCTGGCGCACGAGAGAGGAGCAGGAGGAAATCTACACACAGTCTCTGCTGGAAAACGGCGAGGCATTTACGAAAAGCTATGTCGCGCTGCCGGATCACAGCGAGCACCAGACGGGGCTTGCGATCGATCTCGGCGTCAAAAAGGAAACAATCGATTTTATCCGCCCTGAATTTCCGTATACCGGAATTTGCGGAGAGTTTCGCGGTATGGCAGCGGACTACGGATTCATCGAGCGGTACGGGAAGGATAAGGAGAAAATTACCGGGATCGCCCATGAGCCGTGGCATTTCCGATATGTCGGGAGGCCGCACGCCTTTATTATGGAAGAAAGAGGCTTGTGTCTGGAGGAATATCTGATGTTTCTAAAGGCATATACAAGGGAGCACCCGCTGTTGTTTTGCGGCGCGGATGGGAGCAGGACAGAAATTTATTATGTTCCGGCGGAGTGTGAGGAGACGGTGCTTACACTGCCGGACGACAGCGATTGCCGGATTTCCGGCAACAACATGGACGGTTTTATCGTGACGCTGGAAAAGAGGCGCCGGAAACGGAAGATGGAAAAGAAGGGTGGAAAAGGATGAGGACAAAAGAGTACACGGGAATTGATCTGTTTCGGCTGGCGGCAGCGTTTTTTATGGTAGCGATCCACACGTCTCCGCTGGCGGACGTCAGCGAGACGGGAGATTTTATATTGACGCGGGTGCTCGCCCGTGTGGGCGTTCCATTCTTTTTTATGACGTCGGGATACTTCCTGATTTCCAGAGACGTCTGCCACACGAAAAGGCTCTGGGACTTTGAAAAAAAGACGGCGGTCATCTATGGCGCGGCGATCCTGCTCTATCTTCCGGTCAATGTGTATCAGGGATATTTTCAGACGGAGCATTTCCTGCCAAAGCTGCTGAAGGCTCTGGCATTTGACGGAACGCTCTATCATCTGTGGTATCTCCCCGCCGCGATGCTCGGCGCTCTGCTCGCGTGGGGGCTGATGGGAAAGCTTGGGGAGCGGCGCGCGCTTGCGGCAGCAGCGGTGCTTTATCTCGTAGGTCTGTTTGGGGACAGCTATTATGGACTCGCGGAACGGTTCTCCGGCGTGCGCTGCTTTTACACACAGCTTTTCTTAGTGTCCGACTACACGAGAAACGGGATTTTCTTTGCGCCGCTCTTTTTCCTGCTGGGCGGTATATTGGCGCAAAAGGAGCGAAAGAAGCTGCCGGTGTGCGTGGCGGGCTTTTGCGTCAGCTTTTGCCTGATGCTTGCGGAGGCGTTGCTGCTGCGCCATTTCTCATTGCAGCGTCATGACAGTATGTATCTGCTCCTGCCGTTTTGTATGTACTTTTTATTTGGGGCGCTGCTGCATATCAGGGGCAGAAGGATGGCGTTTTTGCGCGACGTCTCCCTCGTGATCTATCTCATCCATCCGCTCGTCATTGTCATGCTGCGTCCGGCGGCAAGACTGCTTGGGCTGTGGGAGCTTTTGGTTGAAAATTCCGTCGTTCATTTTCTGGCGGTTGCCGCTTTGTCGGCTGTATTTGCCGTGGGAGGCACCGCTCTCTGGAGAAAATACCGACCGAAACGGGAAACCTGCGACAGGGACAGAGACCGCGCGTATCTGGAAATCAATGTGGACAATCTGGCGCACAATGTCAGGGAATTGCGGGGGCTGATGCAGCCGGGTTGTGAGCTGATGGCGGTGGTGAAGGCGGAGGCTTACGGGCACGGGATGTATGGGACGGCGGTGCATCTGAACCGGCTGGGCGTCCGCGCGTTTGCGGTGGCAACGGTCGACGAGGGGATCAGGCTGCGGCGCTGCGGCATTCTGGGAGAGATACTGGTTCTCGGCTGCACGTCGCCCGGGCGTGTGCGCGAGCTTGTGAAATATGATCTGACACAGACGGTCGTTGATCTGGGGCACGCACTGCGCCTGAATGCACAGCGTCGCACGGTGAAGGTGCACATAAAGGTTGATACGGGGATGCACCGGCTTGGGTTTGCGGCTGACGAGACGGAGGTGCTTGCGAAGGTATGTAAATTAAAATATCTAAAGCTGTGCGGAATTTATACGCATTTGTGTGTGTCGGACAGTCTGGCGGCGGAGGATGTCGCCTACACGAGAGGGCAGATCGACCGCTTTTATCAGGTGCTGGACGCGCTGAAAAAAGAGGGGATCACGATCCCTGCGGTTCACATCCAGAGCAGCTACGGGCTACTCAATTACCCGGAGTTAAAATGCGACTATGTGCGGGCAGGCATTGCTTTGTACGGGGTCTTGAGTCATGCAGAGGAACAGACGATACAAACGCCGGATTTAAGACCGGTGCTTTCCCTGAAGTCCAGAATCGTTCTGCTGCGCCGGGTGAAGTCTGGCGAAAGCGTGGGGTATGGCAGAGCCTTTGTCGCGGAGCGGGAGACGCAGCTTGCCGTATTGCCGGTCGGCTATGCGGATGGCTATCCGCGGGAACTCTCGTGCGGGAAAGGCGGCGTTCTCATAAACGGCTGCTATGCGCCTGTTGTGGGGCGGGTCTGCATGGACCAGCTCACTGTGGACGTCACGGATATTCCAAATGTGCGTGTCGGAAGCGAGGCGGTTCTGATCGGTGCGGCAGGCGGAGAGAAGATTTTCGCGCCGCAGCTTGCCGGAGCCTGCGGGACGATCACAAATGAGCTGCTCAGCCGGATGGGAGCGCGCTTAAAGAATGTAACTCTTTCACAATAAACCAAAGAAAAAGCTTTTCTATGCGCCGCAATCGTGTTACAATAGAAAGATAGCGGCGCAGGCTGCGAATAGCAGGTGTGAGGATCACAGGGCACACAGAAATGAGGTTTATATGGGTGAAAAATTAGTGATTGTTCCAAAGAAACGGACAATAGGAAAAAAGGTATTTGACATTGGATTGTTTGTGCTGACTTGCGTGATGCTTGTTCTGGCAATGCTTGTTCCGATCATATTTGCACTTCCGGCGATCATCGGCGCAGTGTTGTGGTATTTCCTCTGCTTTCATTCGGATATCGAATTCGAATATACATATTATGACGGCGAGTTTCGTTTTGCAAAGATCCGGGGCAAGAGCAAGCGCAAGAATCTGGGTGAGGTGCAGATGGAGGATGTGATCACGATCGCGCCGAAGGGCGACCGGAGTGTATACAAGTATGAGAACGACAGAAATCTTAGCTGTAAGAATCTGACCTCCGGCAGCGGGGATGCGAAGGTTTATGAGCTGATCTGCAAGGGCGAGAAGGGCATGGTGCGCTATGAGATCGAACCGGACGAGGAGATGCTTGACGCAGTGATGGTAAAATATCCGCGCGTGGTTGTAAAGTAAAGAGAGAAAATGCAGAGAGGGGAGCAAACGCAGGCTCTCCCTTTTTGTATTGACATAGGAAATTGCTGCGCAATCCTATGTCACAAAACACACTTCGTGTGAGAATGCGCACTCGCATGAGCGGAAGTATTGCTGCGCAATCATGCTCGGCGCGGCAAAAGTGTGCTTCATTTAGAGTTTATTACAGCGCGAGGGTGTGCGAAGCACACTTTTGTACAGAGAAACGCAGGAGGGAGAATTTGACGATGCGCTTTGTATACTGCCCGTATTGCGGCAACAAACTGATAAAAAAAGAAATCGGCGATGAGGGAAAGATCCCTTTCTGTGAAAAATGTAACATTCCGCTCTGGGATATGTTTACCACAAGTATTATCGCCGCTGTAGTGAACGAGGAGCGGGAGATCGCGCTGCTCCGGCAAAATTATGTGTCGGCAGACTCGTATGTCTGTGTCGCGGGCGTGATGAAGCCCGGGGAGTCGGCGGAGGATGCGGTGATCCGTGAGGTCCGGGAGGAGATCGGACAAAAGGTAGAACGGCTGGAATATATCAGAAGCTATCCGTACGAGAAAAAAGAGATGCTGATGCTGGGTTATAAGGCTTCTGTGAAAAAGCGCGACTTCGTGCTGTCCGGCGAGGTGGACGCCGCGCGCTGGGTGGGATATGAGAACGCCCTCCCGATGCTGCGGGAGGGCGGCGTCGCATGGAAGCTTGTGAAAAGCGTTACCGGGATATCTTAGGAATCCTTGCCGAAATAGCGCATACGGCTGTCTTCCAACGGAGAGCCAGAGGAATGTCCCGCCATATTCATCTGTTTTAAGCATTTGGGACAGAGCTGTCCGAAAGAAATCGGTGCGCCGCATTTGATGCAGTACATCGAGATCGTATTGAGGTGACTGTCCTTATATTCGATGCGTCCCTCGCGGATCCACTGTTTTACCTGTTGAAGGGGGAGATTAAAATGTGAGGCGACGTCGTACTCGGTGACGTCGTTCGCCCGGATATACTCTTTGACCTCTTGAAAAAGCATTGTCTCCTGGCAGGCAGGACAAAGAGTTGATTCCTGATCCAATGGCAGCGGTTTTTTACAAAATTCACAGTATTTATAGTTTTCAAATAAGCCTTGCTGTTTCATTGCAAGCCACCTCCAGTAGTTACTTAATTACTATTATAACATGGATATGCGGTTTCAGGGTGAAAACTTTTCAATTATATAGTAAAATTTAAAAAGAAATCATGATGGGGGAGACTATGAAGTTTTTTCATTTATCGGATCTGCATATCGGAAAGCAGCTTCACCGCTATCACATGGCGGCGGATCAGCGTGATATTTTAGATAAAATTGTGGAACTGGTCAAAAGGGAACAGCCGGACGCCGTGATCCTGGCGGGGGATATCTATGACAGTCCCGTGCCGTCGGCGGAGGCGGTTTCTGTTTTTGACCGTTTTCTGACGATGCTCGACGAGCAGACGCCGCAGCCGTCGGTGCTCATCATTGCGGGAAATCACGACAGCGCGAAGCGGCTTGATTTTGCGAGCAGTATTCTGGCAAAGCATAGGGTGCACATTGCGGGGATGCCGCCTGTGAGGGAGGAGGAGTCCCTGCGCAAGGTGACGCTTTTTGATCCTTACGGGGAGGTGGATTTTTACCTGCTGCCGTTTGTAAAGCCCGCGTATGTCCGCAGTCTTTTCCCGGGGGAGGAGCTGACGTATGATCTGGCGGTGCGCCGTCTGCTGGAGCGTGAAAACATTGACAGCGCGCGGAGAAATGTGCTCGTCAGCCATCAGTTTTACACGGCGGGCGGAAGTGAGCCGTCCGTGTCGGATTCCGAAGTGCGGCTGGTCGGCGGCATCGAGAACGTGGATATATCGGCGATCGCGCTCTTTGACTATGCGGCGCTCGGGCATATCCACCGGGCGCAGAAGATCGGGAAGGAGACGTTCCGGTACTGTGGAACGCCGTTGGCGTATTCGGTCAGCGAGGCGGAGGATGAAAAGAGCGTCACGGTGGTGGAGCTTTTGGAAAAGGGGCGTGCGCCCGTGATCCGTGCGCTGCCGCTCGCGCCGCTGCGCAGGGTGCGGAAGCTGACCGGAACGCTGGAGGAGATTTTGACTGAAACGCCGGAGGAATACCGGCACGATTATGTGAGCATCACGCTGACCGACGAGCTGGAGGCGTACCAGCCAAAGGAGCGTCTGGAGGAGCAGTTTGACCATATTCTGGAAATTCGCGTGGACAATGCGCGCACGAGGAAAATCCTTTCTTTTGCGGAGGAGGGGGAGAGCCTCGAGCCGTATGCGGCATTCTGCCGCTTTTTTGCGGAAATGAACGGGCGCGATCTGACGGAGCAGGAGAAAAAGGTGCTTGGCGAGGTCATCCGCGCGGGGCAGGAGGAGATACAATGAGACCACAACGGCTGGTGTTGTCTGCGTTTGGCTCGTATGCAGACAGAACGGAGATTGATTTTACGGGACAAAAGGGCGGTCTGTTTCTGATCAGCGGAGATACGGGGGCAGGCAAGACGACGATCTTTGACGCGATTACCTACGCGCTTTACGATAAGACGAGCGGCGGGGAGCGCAGCGGCGGTATGATGCGCTCGCAGTATGCGAAATCTGCGCAGGAGACGTATGTGGAGTTTACATTTTCCTATGCCAGGGAATGTTATAAGGTGCGCAGAAATCCGGAATACCGGATCACGCGTGAACTGAAAAACGGAAAGATCCGGGAGCAGAAGGTTCCCGCCGGGGTGGAGCTGACACTGCCGGACGGGAGTGTTTTTCCGGAGAAAAAAAGTGCGACGGACGCAAAACTGGAGGAGATTATCGGACTGACGGCGGAACAGTTTACGCAGATCGTGATGATCGCGCAGGGGGATTTCCTGAAGCTTCTCTACACGAAGTCGGATGAGCGGAAGGTGATATTCTCGAAGCTGTTCCGGACGGGAAAGTACTGGAGCGTGCAGGAGACATTCCGGCGGCGGTCGGCGGCGCTTGACGATGCACTGGAGGAGAACCGCCGTGCGACGGAGCAGGAGCTTGCAAGGGTGATCCTGCCGCGCGAAGGCATGGAGGAGCTTCCGCTTGCGGAAGCGGTGCAGCAGATCCGCAAATGGGAGCAGGAGCTTGCGGCAGAGCTTGAGGAGCGGCAGAGAAAGCTTGGGGAGCTGAACGGACAGCTCAGGCAGGCGGAGGAGATCAACCGTCTGTTTGACGACCTGAAAAACTGTGAAAAGCGTGAGCAGGAGCTTGCGGCGGAAAGAGGCGCATGGGAGGAAAAAAACAGGCGCATCGCGCTGGCGGAGCAGGCACGGCAGGTTTTCGCGGAGGAAGAAAAATATCTGGAAAAGGAGCGGGAACGGGAGGAGACGAAACGCCGTTGCGCGGAACTGGAGGAATGGCTTAAGGGAGAGCAGGAGCGCTTCACAGAGCGCAGGGAACGCCTGAGAGAAATGCAGGAGACCGTGGCGCGCCGGAATGAGGAGACCGCGAGGGAGCGAAACCGCATTGAGGAGAGTCTGCCGGAGTACCGCAGGATGAGTGAGGCACAGGAGGCGGAGCGAAAACTCCGGCTCGCGTATGAGGCGGCAGAAGCTGCCTTTCGAAGGAAGCTTGTCCGGGATGCAAAGGAGCTGTTAGAGTGTGGGAAAAGGCGTCGGCTGGCGGAGCAAAAGCGGCAGGAGGCAGGGCTTTTGTGGGAACAGACCGTGCAGCGGGCAGAAACGGCAGCGCGCGATTACGAAGCCGTATACCGTGGATTTCTCGCGGAGCAGGCGGGGGTGCTGGCGCAGAACTTAAGAGAGGGCGCGCCGTGTCCGGTGTGCGGCTCGACGGAGCACCCGCATCCGGCACAGCTTTCAGAGACCGCGGTCGGCGAGACGGACGTCAAGCGCGCGGAGGAAGAGCGCAATGCGGCGGAGCAAATGCGCGAGGGGGCGTACCGCAGCTTTGAACGTTGGAAGCAGGAGGAAAACGACGCCACCGTGCAGGAGACGCGGCTGCGCAGCGCCTTTGAAAATGAGGCGAGGGATTTTTGCGGGAGCAGCGAGACGGAGCTGGAGCGCTGTGTGAGGTCGGCGGGTACGATACTCCGGCAGCAGCCGGTAGCAGGGGCGGCAGATCGTACCGATTGGCAGCCGGTAGCGGAGTCGGCGGTGCACACAGACCGGATGCCGGAAACGGAGTTGCCGGAAGGTGGCGACCGGGAAGCGCTGATGGCGCTGCGGCGGGAACTTGCGCAGGGGCAGGCGGAAACACAGCGGATCCGGCAGCAGTTGTCCTATGCGACGGAGACGGAGGCGAAGGAGCGCATCCGTGTGCTGACGCGGGAGATGGAGAGGCGGCAGGAGGAATGTCAGCGTCTGCAGCGGGAGAATGAAGCCTGCAAGGAGCAGCTCGATGTGCGTCAGGGGCAGTATATGCAGGAGACCCAAACCCTGCACCAGTTGATAAAGCTGTGTGCACAGCTTCATGGGGCGTTTTTGCAGGCGGTGGCAGGCGCAGGCTTTGAAACGGAGGAAGCGTACCGCACAGCGCTGCTGCCGGAGCAGGAGAAAAAACGTCTGGCAGCGGAAACGCAGGAATATCTTGAACAGTGCAAGGAGAATGAGGGGCAGAAGGCTGCGCTTTACAAGGCGGTCGACGGAAGGGAAGAAACCGATGTGACGGAGCTTGGAGCGCGGATCGCTGCGGCGGACGCGGCGCGCAGGGAGACGGAGAGGGAGCGGGGCGTCATGGGCAATGCGTATCTGACGGATGCGGATGTGCTGCGACGGAGCGGGCGCTATCTTGCGGAGCGGGAGAAGCTGGAAGCGGAGGATCAGGTCATAAAAAGCTTGTTTTATACTGCGGACGGCAGACTGAAAGGCTCGGCAAAAATTGATTTTGAGACCTACATCCAGCGCCAGTATTTTAAGGAGATCATCCACGAGGCGAACAGACGTCTCTTGACGATGAGCGGCGGGCAGTTTATTCTAAAGCTAAAGGAAGCCGGACAAACCGGGCGCAGATCCAACGAAGGACTGGATCTGTCCGTGTACAGTCTCGTGACAAACAGTGAGCGCGACGTCAAGACGCTCTCCGGCGGGGAGTCGTTTCTCGCGGCGCTCGCGATGGCGCTGGGACTTTCGGACATCGCGATACGCAGGGCGGGGGCGGTGCATCTGGATATGATGTTTATCGACGAGGGCTTTGGCTCGCTGGATGCGCAGGCGAGAGCGCAGGCGATCACGGTTTTAAACGAGCTCTCCGGCGGGGAGCGCCTGGTGGGGATCATCTCCCATGTGACGGAATTGAAAGAGCAGATTGACCACAGACTTCTTGTCACGAGAACAGAGAGGGGAAGCCACGCGGTCTGGGAATATTAAAAGGTGTGGAGGCAACCATGGAAAAGAGAGAGTGCCCGGTCGGGGTCTTTGATTCCGGTCTGGGCGGGATCAGCGTGCTGCGGGAGCTGGTGGCGCTGATGCCACAGGAAAATTTTATATTTTACGGGGATTCCAGACACGCGCCCTATGGAACAAAAACGCTGCGGGAGGTGCAGCGGCTGACCATTGCGGACGCCGAATACCTGATCGATCAGGGGGTAAAAGCGCTTGTGGTCGCGTGCAATACGGCGACGAGCGCGGCGATCACTGTTTTGCGGGAAAAATATGCCGACATTCCGGTGATCGGCATTGAGCCGGCGCTAAAGCCCGCTGTTTTAGTGCGCGCACACCCGCGCGTGCTTGTCATGGCGACGCCGATGACGCTGCGGGAGGAAAAGTTCCGGCGGCTGATGAAACGTTTTGAGGAGCGGGCGGACATTATCTCCTTGCCGTGTCCGGGACTGGTGGAATTTGTGGAGCGGGGGGAGCTCTCCGGTGAACGGTTGGAAGATTTTTTGCGGGAAATCTTTGCACAGCACGGGAAAACGGCTGACTGTGTGGTGCTCGGCTGCACGCATTACCCGTTTGTAAAGGGGGCGATACAGAAGGTGCTGGGGGATCAGGTGCTGATCTTCGACGGTGGCGCAGGCACGGCGCGGGAGACAAGGCGCCGTCTGAAAGAGTGCGGACTGCTCAATCCGTCAGAGCGGCGCGGGACTGTGCTGCTGCAAAACAGCCTGCATACGGCAGAGATGGAAGAACGCGCGAGGATCCTGCTTGAGGCGGGCACGTTTCAGGATTTTTGATTCCTAAATAATTTATTTTGTATTTATTAAGGAAATCTAAAACAATCGGGGGATTTTTTTAGAAATGTTTTCTCAAATCGACATATTTTAGACACATTTCTTGGATATACTAACATCATCGAAAGGAAACAGCACAGCGATATGGATAAAGGCATATCCACAATGTGTCTTTCGATAAAAATCCTTTATATAGATTAACATTTTCATAACTAAACTCCTCGAAAGAACCCCGGAAACAGCGTGTTTCCGGGGTTCTTTCATGATTTGTTTGAGTTAAAAAATGTTCGTAATATACTTAAATGACCGGTAGATTCATAGATCCATAAAGCTGGAGATCGCCTGAAAAGGAACGTTTCCACGAGATTGGAATTGTGATAGAATGGAAGAAATGAGGCGATAAATCGGAAGCTGACGGAGGTGTTGTTTCGTGAAAATACATATAATTGGGTGCAGTGGCTCTGGAAAAACTTATTTAGCCAATGCCTTTGCGAAGAGATACAAGATTCCACATTTTGATTTAGATGATATTCAATGGGATAATAACGCCGAAGGATATGGGACAAAAAGACCGATTGAAGAAAGAAACGCATTGTTGCTGGAAATCTTAAACAATAACGAATGGGTAATTGAGGGCGTATATTACGCATGGGTGCAGCAAAGTTTTGACGAAGCAGATATAATCTATGTTTTAGATATGCCAGGATACTTGTATAAGAGCAGGATTATCATACGGTCTATAAAAAGAAAGATTGGAATACAGCAGGGAAAAAGAGAAACGATAAAATCAGTCCACAACCTTCTGAAATGGACAGAGACTTTTCAAAAGAAGAACCTAAAAGAAATAAAGACCATTTTAGAGAGATATGAGAACAAAGTTATTTGGTTATCAAGCAAAAAAGATGTGAGTGAAATCATAAAACCTATTTGATAAATCACGGTTTATCGGTGGGGGAGTTTCCTACTTTAGTAGGAAGCTTCGTTCCCTATAAAGTAAAACCCTCCGGGGCTTTCGCTTTGTGTACCACTTGGATAC
>SAMEA3387474__coassemble_1445_pt1 | contig 16255 bp, 17 predicted proteins | sample SAMEA3387474__metabat2_low_PE_013 | metagenome-assembled genome bin SAMEA3387474 (sample SAMEA3387474) | Felis catus | biome: Faeces | place: United Kingdom | collected 2012 | reverse complement strand
AGAGATTCACATGGTAGAACACCCGAGGTAAAAAATGAAGATAATATTAAAGAAGGAATTATCCGGCAGGATTCTGGACATTGGCGGAGGCGGTGAAGGTGTGATAGGGAGGCTTTATCGCGAACAGGTGACAGCCATTGACAACCGGCAGGAGGAACTGGATGAAGCGCCGTCTGGATTTGAGAAGGTGCTGATGGACGCTACGGATTTGGATTACGCGGACGGCAGCTTCGACCATGTAACTTGCTTTTTTACCCTGATGTATATGACCGCCGGTGAACAGCGGCAGTGTATTCTGGAGGCAGCGCGGGTTCTGAAAAAGGGCGGTGCACTTCATATATGGGACTGTAACATTGTTTCTGCATATCCCGAGCCGTTTTGTGTGGACGTGGAAATCTGTTTGCCCGCCGAGCATATTTCCACGACTTATGGCATCGGAAAGCTGGATTGCCAGGATATGGCGTCGTTTTCGGTGCTTTGTATGGAGGCGGGGCTGACTCTCGTTTGCAGGCAAAGCAAAGGTGGATCTTTTTATCTGAAATTCCTCAAGTCTTCCTGACAATACACTTTACGGTATCTCCTCAAACGGAATCTCCGTTCCAATCCCAGAACTGGTATGAAGTGCATAATCATCCGTGATAAAAATTGCCTCGGTATCCGGCAGGCGTTCTACGAGCGCCATGCCGTCGGAGAGACCGAGTGAGAAACAGGTGGTGGAGAGCGCGTCGCCGTCGACAGAGCTGTCCGTGATAATGGTCACCCCAAGCAGGTCATTTTCGTAGGGATAACCGGTGGCGGTATTCAGGATATGGTGATAGCGCGTGCCATCCACCTCGAAATACCGCTCATAGACGCCGGAGGACACGACGGTCTCATCGGTCACCTTTACAGTGGCAAGCGCCGTTCCGTCCTCGGCAAAGGGCTTCTGGATGCCGACGGTATAGGCGGAGCCGTCCTGCTTTGGCCCGAGTGCAAGAAAATTCCCACCGAGATTGATAAAACCGCTCGTAATCCCATTTTCATTCAGAAATTCCTTCATCCGGTCGGCGATGTAGCCTTTGGCGATGCCGCCGACGTCAATCTGTGTGTTGGGGTTTTTCAGAGAAACCTCATTTTCATTGATCCGGATATTGTGGTAATCGACCGTCTCACACGCCGCTGCAATCTCTCCTGCATCGGGAATCATCGATGCGTTTGTTTCCTCCAGTAACGCTTTCGTGGAAATATCCCAGAGATCCGAGAGTGTTCCGATGGTAATGTCAAAGGTTCCCTGACTGAGTTCACCGTAGGCAATCCCTTGTTTCAGCAGTTCCACAGTCTCGTCACTGACTGTGACAGGCTTCCCGCCCGCATCGTTGATGCGCGCGATATCGCTGTCTGCAACCGTAGAAGAAAAGAGCGCTTCGTACTTTGCCGCAAGCGCAAAACAGTCGTCGAAAAGCTGTTCATCGATAGCCTCATAAATTGTAACGGAGATCACCGTGTTAAAATAGAAACCGGATCTGCTCACCGGCGCCGGATCCTGCGCGCCGCATCCGGTCAGAAGCTGGCTGCATACGAGCGATGCCGCCAGAAAAAAAGCCGTTAATTTTTCCATGATCGTGCCTCTGTCTCTCTAAAATCGTAAATTCCTATAAAAATGTACCATAAAAAGGGGAATGGAACAATGAAATTTATGTAGAAATCATTTTGCCATTTCCGTGAAGATATGATAGAGTTATACAGTATGAGGCGGTTTATTGCAATTTTAGCGATATGAGAATGGTTGTCTGGATAAGGGGTGGCGGAATGGAACAGAGAAAGTTTCACTTCTGTGAGAGAAAGCGGGTTGTCGTCAAGATCGGTTCTTCTTCTCTGCACTATGAGGAGACGGGGAAATTAAATTTTACAAAGCTGGAGCGGCTGGTGCGGGAACTCTGCAACCTGAGAAACCGTGGCATGGATGTGTGTCTGGTGAGTTCCGGGGCGATCGCCGCCGGGCGGCAGACGCTTGGCATGGAGGAGCGCCCGCGTGATATTTCCACGAAGCAGGCGTGTGCGGCAGTCGGGCAGGGGCGTCTGATGATGATTTACCAGAGGCTGTTTGGCGAGTACAACCAGGTTGCCGGGCAGGTGCTGATGACAAAAAATACGATGGTGAACCCCATCTCGCGGGAGAATGCGAAAAATACGTTTGAGGAATTGTTCCGTCTGGGCGTGATCCCGATTGTCAATGAGAATGATACCGTATCGACCTATGAGATGCAGTTCGGGGACAATGACACGCTCTCGGCGATCGTGACGTCGCTGGTCGGCGCGGACCTTCTGATCCTTCTGTCGGACATCGACGGTCTGTTTACGGATGACCCGCACAGAAATCCCGATGCGAAACTCATCGAGATGGTGGAGCACATGGACGCCTCCCTCTATGAGATGGCGAAGGGTTCGACGGGAAGCGATGTGGGCACGGGCGGCATGGCGACAAAGCTTGCTGCCGCGAAGATCGCGACACATTCCGGCGCGGATATGGTGATCGCAAACGGTGCGGATGTGGGGATTTTACATCAGATTTTTGACGATTCCTTCCGGGGAACTGTTTTTCGGGCGGATAAGAGCGAGAACTTTTGTATTGAAAATTTTATTTTAGAGACGATAGGATAGATGAGGGAGTCATATGGAACAGAAGCAGATCAACAGGATCAATGAATTATACCGCAAATCCAAGGCGGAGGGACTGACCGCGGAGGAGAAGAAGGAGCAGGAGCTTTTGAGAAAGCAGTTTATTGCGGATGTGCGCGGAAGTCTGACGGCGCAGCTCAACAATATCGACATGGTCATGGAGGACGGAACGGTCGAGAATCTCGGAGAAAAATATGGAAAGAAGTCCCTTTCCTAAGACGCCGCAGGAGCTGCGCAGGCATCATAGGGAAGTGCGGGATGCGATGACAAAAAAGCAGGCGGCTGATGCGGCAAGAAGCATCTGTGCGCAGCTTGGCGCGGCGGAGTGGTATAGGGAAACACTCTGGATTTACGGCTACTATCCGCTCGGGAGGGAGGCGGACTGCCTCGCTTTTTTGGAGCGGGCGCTCTCGGACGGGAAACGCGTGGCGCTGCCGCGCGTGGAAACGCTGTGCAGAGAGGATACGGACTGCCGGATGGATTTTTATGAGGTCACTTCGCTGACGCAGGTGGAGCGCGGGAGCTTTGGCGTGGCAGAACCGCTGGCGGACTGCAGGAGCGCGGACGCGCCGGACGCCGTTGTGCTTGTCCCGGGCGTCGTGTTTGGTCTGGACGGAAACCGCTACGGCTATGGCAAGGGTTTCTACGACCGCTATTTTGCCAGATTTCCACAGTATTACAGAGTGGGGATCGCCTATGAGCACCAGCTTGAGAAAACGCTTTTGGCAAAGGAGACGGATGTGCGCATGGACTGCATCTACACGGAGCGGCAGCGCTATCTGCCGCCGGAAAGGAACGGGGAGGCATATGGAATTACTGGAGATCTGTAAAAGGGCAAAGGAAGCGAGCCGGAAGCTTGGAACGCTTGACACCAACACGAAGAACCGCGCGCTGCTTGCGGCGGCAGAACTTTTGGTGTCGGAGAAAGACGCGATCCTTGCAGCAAATGAAAAGGATCTGGAGCGCGGAAGAAAAAACCATATGCAGAAGGCGCTTCTTGACCGTCTGATGTTAAATGAGGCGCGCATCGCACAGATGGCGGAGGGGCTGCGCCAGGTGGCAGGACTTTCTGATCCCGGGGGTGAGGTGCTCTCCATGAAAACGCAGCCGAACGGTCTTAGGATCGGGAAAAAGCGTGTGCCGCTCGGCGTGGTCGGCATGATCTATGAGGCGCGCCCGAATGTGACGGCAGATGCGTTTGCCCTGTGTTTTAAGACGGGAAATGCCGTGATCTTAAAGGGCGGCAGCGATGCGCTCTGCTCCAATACTGCGCTTGTCGCGCTGTTGCGCCGGGCGCTTTTGGGGGAGGGAGTACCTTGTGACGCGGTCTCCCTGATCGAGGATACCAGCCGAGAGACCACTGCGGAATTTATGCGGATGAACGAATATGTGGATGTTCTGATCCCGCGGGGCGGCGCGGGTCTGATCCGTGCGGTCGTCAGTCAGGCGACGATCCCGGTCATTGAGACGGGCACGGGAAACTGTCATATTTTTGTGGATGAGACAGCGGACCTGCCGATGGCAGTCCGCATTATCTGCAATGCAAAGACACAGCGGATCGGCGTGTGCAATGCCTGTGAGTCGCTTGTGGTGCACGAGAAGGTGAAGGACGCTCTCATGCCGCAGCTTGCCCGTGCGCTCTGGGAGAGCGACGTGAAAATCTGTGCGGATGCGCCGTGCCTTGAGGCTGTGCGAAGCGGCGTGGCGGCGGACGGCGGCGCGGTTTCCAGAGAGCTTCTTTTGGAGGCGACGGAGGACGACTGGGGAACGGAATATCTCGATTACCGGATTTCCGTAAAGACGGTCGGCTCGCTCGACGAGGCGATCTCCCACATCAACCGCTACAATACCGGACATTCGGAGGCGATCATCACGGAGAGTTACAGGAATGCCGAGCGGTTTTTAAACGAGGTGGACGCCGCGTGCGTGTATGTCAATGCGTCGACACGTTTTTCGGATGGATTTGAGTTTGGCTTCGGGGCAGAGATTGGCATCAGCACACAGAAACTGCACGCGAGAGGTCCGATGGGTCTTGAGGCGCTCACCAGCACGAAATACGTTATTTACGGGGACGGACAGGTGCGCGCATAGCAAAAGCGGGCAGCAAAAAAGGAGATATTTGCGTGAAAAGAAGGATAAGTGCCATGCTCGTTGCGGGGACGCTGCTGTGGATCGCAGGATGCGGCGGTGTTTCTTCCGATACAATGGCAGACATATATTATGATGCAAAGCAGCTCGGCAGCTATTACAGCAACTATGAACTCTCCGGCTTGACACAGAGCATAGGAGAGGATACGATCTCGGGCACCTACCGGGGGTTCAACGGTATGGTGATGCTCTGGAATTACGAGGTGCCGGGGGATATTGCGCTGGATATTGATTATAAATTTCAGGTGCTGCACGGGAAGGTGAAGCTGGTCATGGTTGATCCCGAGGGGCAGATCCACACGATCGAGGAACTCTCGGGCGGCGCGACGTCGGACGGCATGAAGACGGAGTCGTTTTCCATGTATGACGGACTGTACCGTCTGAAGATTGTCGGAACAGACGACGCGGAAGTGGAGTTTGCCGTGGAGGTCGACGAAGGCGATTTTATCGGAGCAAAGTAAGGAATAGGATGAAGAGACATGAAGAAAAAGATTGAGATAGAGATCATTGACAAAAAGCAGATACCGGAGACGGAACCGGAGCGCCAGTACTATTTTATGGACATTGCGAAGGCGTATGTGGCACAGCTTGCGGAGAAAAAAGGGGCGCCGCTCACCTTTCACGTGACGACGTTCGGCTGCCAGATGAATGCGAGGGATTCGGAGAAACTGGTCGGGATCTTAGAGCGGGTCGGCTATGTGGAGACGGCGACCGAGGAGGCGGATTTTGTCATCTACAATACCTGCACGGTGCGTGAGAACGCAAATAACAAAGTCTACGGACGTCTCGGCGTATTGCAGAACTACAAAAAGAAAAACCCGCACATGATGATCGGGCTCTGCGGCTGTATGATGCAGGAACCGTCCGTCGTGGAAAAGTTAAAGGAGAGCTACCGGTTTGTGGATCTGGTGTTCGGCACGCACAATATCTATAAATTTGCCGAACTGCTTGTGACAGCGATGGAATCCACTTCCATGACGATCGACATCTGGAAGGACACCGACAAGATCGTGGAGGATCTTCCGGTGGAGCGCAAGTATTCTTTCAAATCGGGCGTTAATATCATGTTTGGCTGCAATAATTTCTGTAGCTACTGCATCGTGCCGTATGTGCGCGGGCGTGAGCGCAGCCGCGAGCCGAAGGAAATCCTGCGCGAGATCGAGGCGCTGGTCGCAGATGGTGTTGTCGAGGTGATGCTGCTTGGGCAGAACGTCAATTCCTACGGCAGAAATTTGGAGCATCCGGTGACCTTTGCGCAGCTTTTACAAGAGATCGAGAAGATTGAGGGATTAGAGCGCATCCGCTTTATGACCTCCCACCCGAAGGATCTGTCCGACGAGCTGATCGAGGTCATGAAAAATTCTACAAAAATATGTAAGCATCTGCATCTGCCGCTCCAGTCGGGAAGCAGCCAGATCTTAAAGATCATGAACCGCCATTACGACAAGGAGCACTATCTGGAACTTGTGGACAAGCTGCGCGCGGCAGTGCCGGACATCGCGCTGACGACGGATATTATCGTCGGGTTTCCGGGGGAGACGGAGGAAGATTTTGAGGAGACGCTCGATGTGGTGAGGAACGTGCGCTATGACAGTGCGTTTACTTTTATCTATTCCAGGCGTACCGGAACGCCTGCCGCAGCGATGGAGGAGCAGATACCGGAGGAGATCGTAAAGGAGCGTTTTGACCGTCTCCTAAAGGAGGTACAGCGCATTTCTGCGGAGAAAGCGGGTGTGCTGACCGGACAGACGCTTCCGGTGCTGGTCGAGGAGGTCAACGAGCAGGACGGGACGCTTGTGACCGGAAGACTTAGCAATAATTCCATCGTGCACCTTCCGGGCACGGCTGCCATGATCGGAAAGATTTATCCGGTGAAGCTTTTAGAGTGCAGGGGCTTCTACTATGTGGGAAAGGCAGAGGAGGCATAATGTACGCATACATCAAGGGGATCCTCACGGATATGTCGGAGGATACCGTCGTCGTGGAGGCTGGCGGGATCGGCTACAATATTCATACCACCGGACAGACGTTTGACTATCTTCCGTCCGTCGGGGAGGAAGTGAAACTTTACACGTACTTAAATGTCAGGGAGGACGCGATGGTGCTGTACGGTTTCCTGACAAAGGACGATCTGCGCGTGTTTAAGCTGCTGCTTGGTGTCAGCGGGATCGGACCGAAGGGAGCGCTCGCGATCCTTTCCGTGATGACGACGGATGATCTGCGCTTTGCGGTGCTCGGCGAGGACGCCAAGGCGATCGCGCGTGCGCCCGGCGTGGGGGCAAAGACGGCACAGCGCCTGATCCTGGAACTGAAGGACAAGTTTTCGCTGGAGGATGCGTTTGAGCAGAAGCTCGCGCACACAAATGAGGCTGCGGCGGAGGGCATGAAGGGCGTGAAAAATGAAGCCGTCGCGGCTCTGGTCGCTCTCGGCTATTCCTCCTCCGAGGCGCTTGGGGCGATCGGCAAGGTCGAGATCACAGAGGGAGCGGACGTGGAGGATGTTTTAAAGGCGGCTCTTAAAAATATGGCATTTATGTGAGGTCAGAGGATATGGAGAGAAGAGTCATTGCCACCGAGGTGCAGGAGGAGGACTTAAAAATCGAAAAAAATCTCCGCCCGCAAACGCTGGATGACTACATCGGACAGCAGAAGGCGAAGGAGAATCTAAAGATTTATATTGAGGCGGCAAAAGCGCGGGGAGAGTCCCTGGATCATGTGCTTTTCTACGGGCCGCCGGGACTTGGAAAGACGACGCTCGCCGGGATCATCGCAAACGAGATGGGAACGCACATGAAGATCACTTCCGGGCCTGCGATCGGAAAGCCGGGCGAGATGGCGGCGATCCTAAGTAATCTGCAGGAGGGCGACGTGCTCTTTGTCGATGAGATCCACCGCTTAAACCGTCAGGTGGAGGAGGTGCTCTATCCGGCGATGGAGGATTATGTGATCGACATCATGATCGGAAAGGGCGCGACGGCGCGCTCCATCCGTCTCGATCTGCCGAAGTTTACGCTGGTGGGCGCGACGACGCGGGCGGGACTTTTGTCCGCGCCGCTGCGCGATCGCTTCGGCGTGGTGCATCATCTGGAATTTTATACAGTCGATGAGTTAAAGACGATCATCGTACATTCTGCGGCAACGCTCGGCGTAGAGATCGACGAGGAGGGCGCGTATGAGATGGCGCGCCGCTCACGGGGAACGCCGCGTCTGGCGAACCGTCTGCTAAAGCGCGTCCGCGATTTTGCCGAGGTCAAATACGACGGGAAGATCTCAAGGGAGGTCGCCTCCTTTGCGCTTGATCTGCTAGAGGTCGATAAGATGGGACTTGACCAGAATGACCGCAATATTCTAAAGATCATCATCGAAAAGTTTGCGGGAGGTCCGGTGGGACTGGATACGCTGGCGGCGGCGATCGGTGAGGATGCGGGCACGATCGAGGACGTCTACGAGCCGTATCTGGTGAAAAACGGCTTTATCAACCGCACGCCAAAGGGCAGGGTCGTGACGGATTTCGCGTACCAGCATTTCGGATTGCGCTAAAAGTGGTTGCTTTTCAGGGGCAATACCATTATAATATACCATATATAGTTAGACGGAATACTGACACTGGGTACATATGGTATCCGGTTGGGGAGGACACAGGTTATGTCAGAAAAGACAAGCGCCGACGTGATCATAGGCGGCAAGGTATATACCTTAAGCGGCTATGAGGGCGAGGAATATTTGCAGAGGGTTGCCGCTTACATCAACAACAAGATCAATGAGTTTAACGGGATGGAGTCGCTCCGTCATTTTCCGAACGATATGCGGTCGATCCTTCTGGAGTTAAATATCGCGGACGATTATTTCAAGGCGAAGGCGCAGGTGGAGAAGCTCGAGGAAGAGCTTTCGCAGAAAAATAAAGAGATCTACGACTTAAAGCACGATTTGATTTCCAGCCGGATCCAGGCGGAAGACGGCGCAAAGTCGGTGAAGGAACTGGAGACGAAGAACCGTGAGCTTTTACAGCTGAAGACGAAGCTTGAGGCAAAGCTGGAGGAGGCATCCGCAGCGGCGAAAAAACAGGACAAAAGCGGGGCTGTAAAGTAGACAACTAAAGAGGAATGAGAGGGGGACGGAGCGCTTGTTTTTCGTCCCCCGTTTTTGTCTGACATAAGAGTGGTCCGCATAGCGTGCCGCTCGTTGTTTGGGAAACAGAGAGCAAGCTCCCAGGGGAGATCGCACTGTGCAGCGGAGAGGAGAGCATACGATGGAGCAGAGAAGAAAAAGAGAACTTGAGGTGCTGGCGCCTGCCGGGTCGTTTGAGACATTTCAGGCGGTGATCCGCGCGGGAGCGGACGCGGTGTATCTGGGCGGCAGCCGGTTCGGTGCGCGCGCTTACGCCAACAATTTTGGGGAGACGGAGTTGCTGCGGGCGATCGACTATGCGCACATCCACGGGCGAAAGGTGTACCTGACGGTCAACACACTTTTGAAGGAGGAGGAGATGGGGCAGCTTTTTACCTATCTGCGTCCTTACTACGAGCAGGGACTCGACGCCGTGATCGTGCAGGATATGGGTGCGCTCGCCTTTGTGCGGGAGAATTTTCCGGGGATGGACATCCACACCAGCACACAGATGACGGTGACGGGCGCCTGCGGCGCGTCATATATGAAGGAGCTCGGCGCAAGCCGTGTGGTGACAGCGCGTGAGATGTCTCTCGAGGAGATCGCGCGGATCCATAGGGAGGTTGACATTGAGATCGAGACCTTTGTGCACGGGGCGCTCTGCTACTGTTATTCGGGGCAGTGCCTGCTCAGCAGCATGATCGGGGGACGCAGCGGCAACCGGGGCAGATGTGCGCAGCCTTGCCGCCTGCCGTACGAGGTGTACACCGCAGACCGGAAAAAGCAGCCGTCCGCCGGAAACTTTGTCTTAAGTCCGAAGGATCTGTGCGGTGTTGCGGATATTCCGGCGCTTGCAAAGAGCGGCGTGTATTCGCTGAAGATCGAGGGGCGGATGAAGCAGGCGGAATATGCGGCGGGCGTGGTGTCGGTGTACCGCAAATACGCCGACCGCTATCTGGATGCGCTGCACGGGGCGCTTGCAGACGGAAAGACGGAGCAGGAGGCGCACGCATTTGCCGCCGGAGCGTACCGGGTGGAGAAAGCGGATATGCAGCAGCTCTTTGATCTGGGAAACCGCAGCGGCTTTACGGACGGATACTACCACAAGAAAAATGGAAAAGATATGATCACCTTCGGCAAGCCGAATCACGCGAAGGCGAATGAGGCGCTGCAGGCGCAGATCCGTGGGCGGTATGTGCACGCCACGGAGGAGGGCGCCGAAATAAAAGAAAAAATCAATGGAATCTTAAGATTAAAAAAAGATTCTCCTGCTACAATAGAGGTGTCAATGGGAGAGGTGCGCGTCTGTGCGTGTGGAAGTGAAGTGCAGGCGGCGCGCAGCCAGCCGCTCTCGGAGGAGAAAATAAGAGCGTCCATCCAAAAGACGGGAAATACGCCGTTTGTGTTTGAGGAGCTTTCCGTCGAGACGGACGACGGCATTTTTCTTCCGGTGCAGGCGCTAAACCAGTTGCGCAGGGAGGCTCTGGAGAAGCTGGAGCGGGAACTGCTTCTGGGCAGGAGAAGAAGCTGCAAGGGGGAGCGCGCGCAGAAAGATGCGTGTGCGGAATCTCCCCGGACAGAACAGGCGATGGACAGCCGGGATTTTTTTGCGGTTTCCGTGGAGGATCGCGGGCAGGCAAAAGCCGCGCTGGAATATGATTTTGTGGATGCAATTTATTATGACAGCGGCTGCTACCGGAGGGCTTCGCTTGCGGCGGACCTCGGAAATGACGTCGCCGCTGCGCACCGGGCGGGCAGGGAGGCATATCTGATCCTTCCGGCAGTGTTCCGTCCGCACACGGCGGACTTTTACCGGGCGAAACGGGAGGAGATCTTAGCGTCCGGTCTGGACGGCGTGGTGGTGAAAAGCTACGATGCGGCGGCTTTTGTCAGGGAGCATTTTGCGGACAGGCTTGCCGTGGTTTTGGATCACAGCCTCTACACATGGAACCATCGCGCGAAGGATGCGCTCTGGCAGCTCGCGCCGCTGCGCGACACGGTCCCGTTGGAATTAAACCGTGGAGAGATCAGGGAGCGGGAGAACGCGGGCAGCGAATTGCTGATCTACGGGTATCTGCCGCTGATGACGTCGGCGCAGTGCGTCCATGCAAACACGGCATCCTGCGATGCAAAAGAAACGGTGCTGTATCTGAAGGATCGCTATGGGAAATATTTTCCGGTGAAGAATCATTGCAGTGAGTGTTACAATGTGATTTACAATACCACGCCGCTTGTGCTGTTTGGCGCACGCCGTGACTGCAAAGAGGCGGGGATCCGTGCTTACCGTCTCGCCTTTACGGTCGAGGATGCGGTGCGCGTGCGTGAGATTTTACAGATCTGTGCGGAAACGTTCCTGTTGGAAAAGGAGGATTTTAAAAACCTGTATGACGGCGATTATACGAATGGGCATTATAAGCGAGGGGTAGAATAGCTGTATGACGAATCTGATTGTAGAAATATCCAAATACCTGATGGCGGTATTGTTTGCCTGCTATACATACGAATGTTTTGCGGTGTTCCGCGGCAGGCTGAATGAGGAACAGAAAAACAGGATTTTCAGACGCCAGACGGTGTTTATGTATCTGATCCATCTGGACGCCTATCTGGTGATCTATGCGGTCACGGACAATGTGATGACGATCGCCTTTTATGTGTTTCAGGTGATTTTTATGGCGGTCACGATCTCCTGCTACCATCTGGTCTATCCGGGGGCGTCACGGCTTCTGGTCAACAATATGTGTATGCTGCTTGTGACGGGATTTATCATGCTGACAAGACTGTCCTTTGAAAAGGCGGTCAGGCAGTGCCTGATCGCACTTGCGGCGATGGTGGCGACGCTGGTCATACCGTTTCTCATCCGCAGGGTGCACTTCGTGCGCAGGCTGACATGGCTGTATGCGGTTGCCGGGATCGGCACGCTTTTGCTTGTGGCGGCGTTTGGCGCGACGAGCTACGGCGCGAAACTGTCGCTTTCGATCGCCGGGATCTCGATCCAGCCAAGTGAGTTTATCAAGATCATCTTCGTGTTTTTTGTGGCGGGTATGCTGTATGAGAAAACAGATTTCAGGCAGGTGTGCATCACGACGGTCATCGCGGCGGTGCACGTACTGATCCTCGTCGCCTCAAGGGATCTGGGAGGCGCCCTGATCTTCTTTGTCACCTACCTCCTGATGCTGTATGTGGCGACGCGGAAAATCTTTTATCTGGCAGGCGGTGTGCTCGCGGGAAGCATCGCGGCGGTCGTGGCATATTATCTGTTTGCACACGTGCGTGTGCGTGTGCTCGCGTGGTCAGATCCGCTCAGCGTGATCGAAAATGAGGGATTTCAGATCTGTCAGTCGCTGTTTGCAATCGGAACGGGCGGCTGGTTTGGCATGGGACTTTATCAGGGAATGCCGGAGAAGATACCGGTGGTCGAGCAGGATTTTATGTTTTCGGCGATTTCCGAGGAGATGGGAGGCATCTTTGCACTGTGCCTTCTCATGGTCTGCGTGAGCTGTTTTCTGATGTTTTTGAATGTGGCGATGCAGATGAAGGAGCAGTTTTACAAGCTGGTGGCGCTGGGGCTTGGCATAGTCTACGGGTTTCAGGTATTCCTCACGGTCGGCGGCGTGACGAAATTTATCCCGTCCACGGGTGTGACGCTTCCGCTTGTCAGCTATGGGGGAAGCTCGCTTCTGGCCACCATGATCGTGTTCGCGATCATTCAGGGGCTGTATATTTTGAGGCAGGATGAGGGAAAGAGCAATGGAACAAAACGAACGAAACGGAAAAAAACAGGGTTTGATGAAAAAATTGAAGAGCTTTCCTGACAAGGGCAAAAAAGCGAAAAAGGGAAAGAAAAACCGGGAGTTTGCGGTTGTCACCTACTCGTTTCTGGGGGCGTTTCTGTGTCTGATGGGCTATTTTGTCTATTTCCAGTTTGTCGAGAGCGAGCAGTTTATCAACAGCCCTTACAATAAGCGGCAGGAACTTTTTACGAGAAATGTCATCCGGGGGGAGATCTACTCGGCGGACGGCGTGACGCTGGCGGAGACGCTTGTGGACGAGCAGGGAAACGAGACGCGAAGCTATCCCTACGGCAGGATTTTTTCACACGTCATCGGATATTCGACCCGCGGCAGAAGCGGCGTGGAGGAGATGGCAAATTTCAGCCTGCTGCGCTCCAATCTTTTTTATGTGGAGAAGGCGGTCAGCCAGATCAAGGGAGAAAAAAGTCCCGGCGACAGCGTGACGACGACGCTCGATTATGACGTCCAGCTCTGTGCGTTTGACGCGCTTGGAAGATATGACGGGGCGGTTGTCGTGATGGAGCCGAAAACCGGGAAAATACTGGCGATGGTCTCAAAGCCGGACTTTGACCCGAACACCATCGCAAGCGACTGGGATGAGATCGTCGGTGAGGAGGGCGAGAGCTCGGCACTTTTAAACCGTGCGACACAGGGGCTCTACCCGCCGGGCTCGACGTTTAAGATCTTTACGACGCTGGCGTATATCCGGCAGAATCTGGATTATGAGGACTACTCCTACCAGTGTACGGGAGAATTTACGTACGAGAATAAGACGATCCACTGTCACGGAAATAAGCGGCACGGCACGCAGACGTTAAAGGAGGCTTTTGCAAATTCCTGCAACTCCGCATATGCGTCGCTCGGTCTGGAGCTTGACATCGCAGAATTTGGCGAAATGTGTGACGGGCTGCTGTTTAATACGGGGCTGCCGACGACGTTTGAGTCCTCAAAGAGCAGTTTTGTGCTTTCGGAGGAGGATTTGGCATCGGCTGTGATGGAGACGTCGATCGGGCAGGGAAAGACGCTGGTGACCCCGCTCCACATGGCGCTCATCACCAGTGCGATTGCAAATGACGGCGTGCTGATGACGCCCTATGTGATCGACCACACGACGGACAACGAGGGGAACCCGGTGGAACAGTATGAGCCGAAGGAGTATCAGACGCTTTTTACAGCGGAGGAGGCTGCGATCTTACAGGAGTATATGCAGGCGGTCGTGGACGAGGGGACTGCGTCGAAGCTTTCGAATGATGTGTATGACGTTTACGGAAAGACGGGATCGGCAGAATTTTCTTCCAGTTCGGATTCCAGCCACTCGTGGTTTGTCGGCTATGCGCACCAGGAGGGCAGAGAGGACATCGCCGTCGCGGTCATCGTGGAGGATTCGGGAGTCGGCAGTGAGTATGCCGTGCCGATTGCACGGGAAATCTTTGATGAATATTATATAGGAGAAGAATAGAAAGCTGCCCCACTGGCAGTTGCGCGGAAGGAGAAAAAGTATTATACTGGATTTAAGTTTGACGACCACACGGGAGGGATTGCAATGACAGAGGCAATAAGCTGTGGTGGTGTGGTAATATTCCGTGGAAAGATACTGCTCTTATATAAGAATTACAGGAATAAATATGAGGGCTGGGTACTGCCCAAGGGAACCGTGGAGGCGGGCGAGGAGTATAAGGATACGGCGGTGCGCGAGGTGTATGAGGAGACCGGAGTGCACGCATCCATTGTGAAGTATGTTGGAAAAAGCACATATTCCTTTACTGTGCCGGAGGATACCGTGGAGAAGCAGGTGCACTGGTATCTGATGATGGCGGACAGCTATTACAGCAAACCACAGAGAGAGGAATATTTTATGGATTCGGGGTACTATAAATATCACGAGGCATACCATCTGCTGAAGTTTCCGAACGAGAGGCAGATGGTAGAAAAAGCGTATAATGAATATTTGGAGCTTAGAAAGAGTAATTTGTGGGGAAATCACAAATACTTTTAGGGAGATGGACAGGGGAGCGGACGTTCATGATATGGCATGACGATTTGTATGTAGGCGAGAGCATTGTACATAAGACAAAGAAAATTAAATGGAAGATCTGCCATAATGCAGGACAGCCTGGCATCTATGTCATCACACTGGCGTCCAATGAGAAAAATCTTCTGGATATCATTCCCTCGCAGGAGCTGCTCCAGCGGGGATACCCGAAGCGGGGACTCTATGTTGCGGGTCTTGCAAAGGGATATGAGGAGGCAGTGCAGGTCGCAGTGTCGATCATAGACGAGGTCTATCGGGCAACCGGGGGATTTGCGGTTGCCGATTACCTGAAAAATCATAGGCGGGAGGGCAGATGTCGGTTATCGTATTAGTTTTAAAAATCATTGGGATCCTTCTGCTCATCCTGCTTGGGATTTTGTTGGCGGCGCTGCTCGCCGTGCTCTTTGTGCCGGTGCGCTACCGCATTTTTGGGCAGGTGGAGGATGACAGCGAGGTGCATATGTGCGCAAGCTGGCTGTTCCATCTGATCTCCTTTTCCCTGGAATACCGGGATGGGGAGAACCGGATGGGCGTAAAGCTTTTCGGTTTTTCCATCCGGCGAAAGCCGCGAAGGACGAGCGCGCCGGATGCCGGAGAGTGGGAGGATGAGCCGGAGGATGCGGAAACGGAGGAGACATCGGAGGATGGGGAAACTGCCGCATCGGAGGATGCGCCGGAGGACGCACAAGCCCCCCATGCAGGATCCGGAGAAAACATCACGGAGAATGTGCCGGGAAGTCCAAAATCAAACGGCAGACCAAAGTTTTTGACACGGCTGCGCGGATTCTTTCGGAAACTGCGCAGAATAAAAGAAAACGCAGGGAAGCTATGGAGAAAGCTTTGCAACTTTCGCGAGATTGTCTGGAAAGAGGAAAATAAAACGGCGTTTCTGGCAGTGCTCGCAGAATTAAAATATCTGTTTTTACACTTTAAGATCCGAAAGCTTGCCGCAAATCTGCGGTTTGGCGCGGGCGATCCGGCGCTGACAGGACAGGCACTCGGCGTGCTCTGTATGTTTCCGTTTCTGTACCGGTATCAGGTGAATCTTGTGCCGGATTTTGAGAGTGGGGAACTCTATGTGAGGGGGGTATTTCATATGAAAGGGCGGATGCGTGTGGTACATTTTATCGTGTCGCTGGCGCGTCTCTGGAAGAAGAAGGAAGTTCGCAATTTGGCAAATCAACTGCTCGGATAACAGACGGGCAAAATAAATAGGAAAAGGAAGGCAGGGTAACAAAATGGCAGACAACAGTTTCAACACAACAGTGGAATCCTTATTTAAGGGGATGGACAGCTTTATCACGACAAAGACGGTCGTGGGCGACGCGATCCACATGGGGGATACGATCATCCTTCCGCTTGTGGATGTGTCTTTTGGCGTGGCGGCAGGCGCGTTTTCACAGGACAAGAAGAATAACGGCGCAGGCGGCATGGGCGGAAAGATCATGCCGAGCGCGGTGCTTGTGATCCAGAACGGCACGACAAAGCTCGTGAATATCAGGAATCAGGACGGTATGAC
>SAMEA3387474__coassemble_1438_pt1 | contig 16513 bp, 13 predicted proteins | sample SAMEA3387474__metabat2_low_PE_013 | metagenome-assembled genome bin SAMEA3387474 (sample SAMEA3387474) | Felis catus | biome: Faeces | place: United Kingdom | collected 2012 | reverse complement strand
CAGCTTGTTTACTATATCACTTTGAACCGGATTTGTCAACAACTTTTTTTATTTTCTTGCAACTCTTTAAGTCAGTTGCTTGTTGTCGAACTTTTATCTCAAGTGACAACTCATTTATATTATCACGTTTAAGAACTAATGTCAACAACTTTTTCAGAAAAAAATTGAACAATTCATATTTTCAAATAAAGCGGAGAAGGAGGGATTTGAACCCTCGCGCCGGTTGACCCGACCTATACCCTTAGCAGGGGCACCTCTTCGGCCACTTGAGTACTTCTCCAAAGTTCTTATCTGACAATATGATATTGTTCTGCGTGTGTAACGCATAGATAATAATACTAAAGGTTTTGCCTTTTGTCAATCACATTATTCAAATTTTTTATTTTTCTTTATTTGAAGTGGATTTTCTCTTATTTTATGGGAGCGGGTGTCCTGCCGCCAGATAGAGTCTGTACCACTCTTCCCTGGTGAGTTCTGTTTTTTCTGCTTCCAGGATTTCCTTTAAACGTTTTTCGCTGGATGTCCCTGCAACGATCTGCATTCCGGCGGGATGACGCAAAATCCATGCTGCGGCGATTGCCGTGTCCGTCACACCATATTTTTCTTTTAATATAGAAATTTCCCGGTTCAATGGAGCATACACCTCATTTCCGAGGAAGCACCCCTGCCAGCCCGGCATCTGAAACGGTGACCATGCCTGAATGGTGATGTCGTGCAGGCGGCAGTAGTCGAGCACGCTGCCATCGCGGTCGATGGCTCCGTCTGTCTCCATGTTCACCTCTATGCCGTTTGCTACCATATTAGAGACCGGAACGGAGTACTGGAGCTGGTTGATGTGCAGGGGCTGTCTCACATATTTTTTCAGAAGCTCTATCTGCATTGGCTTATGGTTTGATACACCAAAATAACGCACCTTTCCACTCTTCTCCAATTCATCAAATGCCGCCGCAACCTCCTCGGGTTCTACGAGGGCATCCGGACGGTGCAGAAGAAGGATATCCAGATATTCTGTCTGAAGTCTCTTTAAGATTCCATCCACGGAAGCAATGATATGTTCTCTGGACAGATCATAGTATCCCTTGCGGATTCCACATTTTGACTGAAGAATGAGATCTTCACGTCGCAAGGATGTGTCGCCGGAAACTGCTGCACCGAACAGTTCCTCGCTTTTCCCTGCGCCGTAAATATCCGCATGGTCAAAAAAATTTGTCCCGTTTTCCACAGCAGTGTGGATAAAATGGTTCATTTCTTGCACAGAAAACTCTGACAGTCGCATACAGCCCACGATCACCGCAGGCGTTTTCATTCCGGTTGTTCCCAATCTGATTTGTTTTTGTGGCATATCCATTCTCCTTATTCTATCGTGCAGTATTCCCTGATCGCCGTCTCATAGAGGTTATTCCCCTCACAGTCAATCACCACGACTGCCGGGAAGTCTTCCACCTCAAGTTTGCGGACTGCCTCCGCGCCGAGGTCTTCATAACAGATAAGTTCTGATTTTTTGATACATTTGGAGAGCAGCGCGCCCGCGCCGCCGACCGCGGCGAAATAGACGGCATGATTGCGCACGATGGCGTCAATAACTTCCCTTGTCCGTTTTCCTTTTCCAATCATGGCTTTTTGTCCGAGATCCAAAAGCGCCGGGGCGTATTTATCCATGCGGGATGCGGTGGTGGGTCCGGCGGAACCGATGGGACGTCCTTCGCGTGCGGGAGAAGGTCCCATATAGTAAATCGTGGCGTCCCAGATGTCAATCGGGAGCTCCTCTCCCTTTGCGAGAGCCTCTGCCATCCGCTTGTGGGCGGCGTCGCGCGCTACATAAATGGTTCCGGTAAGGTAGACATAGTCGCCAGCCTTTAAATCTCTTGTCGTAGTTTCCGTGATCGGCGTTTTGATATACTTCTCCATCCTCTATTCCTCATTTTCAACCGAAATCTGACATACCTGCATCGCTTTTAACGCAGTGTGGTGGCTTTCCGGTGTGACGCCTGCGCAGCACGACGCATCCACGATAATCTTTGTTTCCGGTAAAAATGCTTTTGCCAGCAGCGCGTTGGAAATGACGCAGATATCTGTGCACAGTCCGATCAGTGTCACAGAAGCAACCGTTTCTTTTTCGTTTTCTGCTGTAAGCAGCGCCGCCAGTTCGGATGAGCCAAAGGTCACCTTGTCAACGGGCTCTTCTTTACAGTAGTCCCGGAGCACATCACAGATCTGCCAGCCGTCTGTTCCACGAATACAGTGCGGAACGGGAAGATTTTTTCCCTCCTGCGTCTCCATATAGTTTTCCTCGTGTGTGTCTCTTGTGAAAATGACCCTGCCGGAAAAATTGCGGATTTTCTCTGCAACCTTCGGCACGATCGCCTGCGCCTCGGCAGTTCCGAGCGCCCCGTCAATAAAATCATTCTGCATATCTACGACGATCAGTATATTCTGCATACAATTCCTCTCCCTTCGTTTACTTTTTATAATTCCCTCACCACATGACGGTTGACATGGCAGCAGATATTTACGGCTACTGGAAGTCCGGCGATGTGGGTTGGGTAGGTTTCAATGTTGACGGCAAGCGCTGTCGTCGTGCCGCCCAGTCCGCCCGGTCCGACGCCAAGGCGGTTTATTTTTTCCAGCAGTTCCACTTCCATTTCCCTGATGTAGGGAATGTCCGAATGTTTGTCCACCGGTCTTGTGAGCGCGTGCTTTGCCATAAGCGCGCATTTTTCAAATGTTCCCCCGATTCCGACGCCGACGACCATCGGCGGGCAGGCATTTGGTCCGGCGTCTTTTACCGCCGTGAGAATTGCTTGTTTCACACCATCCGCTCCGTCGGACGGCTTCAACATAAAGATGCGGCTCATGTTTTCACTGCCAAATCCTTTCGGGGCTAACGTGATCTTCACCTTATCGCCGGGCACGATCGAATAGTGGATCACTGCCGGAGTATTGTCCTTTGTGTTTTCACGGATCAGCGGATCTCCAACCACGGATTTTCGCAGAAATCCCTCCTCATAGCCGAGGCGGACTCCCTCGTTCACGGCGTCCCCGATCGCTTTTCCTTCGAAATGTACCTCCTGCCCAACTTCCAGAAAAATCACAGCCATGCCTGTGTCCTGGCAGATCGGTATCCTCTCCTCATCCGCAATCCTTAAGTTCTCCTGAAGCTGGTTTAAGATTTTCCTGCCAAGCTCCGATTTCTCGGTACATACCGCCTCTTTCATCGCCCTGTCCATGTCCGGCGACAGATAATGGTTTGCCTCGATACACATTTCTCTGATCTGGTCTGTGACCTGCTCCGTCAAAATTGTCCGAATCATTTGTCCTCTCCTTCTCTGCGCTTTCTGAATGTCTGAAAGTGAAGCCTATATTTCTCGAGCATCTCATTGTTGTCACGGGATTTCATATCCGGGAACGCGCGAAGCAAACGGTGGAATCCCTTGTGTTTCTCTGCAAAAAGTTTTTCGTACTTCTCACGCAGTTCTGCGAGTTGTCTCTGTTTCTCCTCATGCGCATCTAAAATTCTCGCGCGTGTCGTCTCTGTTGTCTCGGTGATCTTATCGATCAGCTCTGCGTGGCTCTCCTGAAACTGCTCGGATTTTTCCATAATGTCAGATACATTCTCATAGATGTTCTCTCCGATTTCATCGGACAGACGGTGAATGGATGCTGCCAGTTCATCCATGACCTTCAAATGCCTGTTGAATTTCAAAATGGTCGATACGGTAATACAGCAATCCGTGATAAAAATCCCCATCAGAACCACAAGTAAAAACACACCCACCCAGAATGGGATCCACGTGATGATTTTGTAAATCGCAGGATGCACGATTTTCATGACAAAGGTGCAGGCAAGTCCCCATAAAATTGAAAATTTGAGGCAGATATATCCCTTGACGTTAAACGGCGTATCGGAGTAATCCCACCATTTGTTGTGAAAAACTTTTTCCAGAACGTAGCCTGTGATAAATTCCAGCGTTGTCGTCAATACGACCGATCCCACAAAAAGGAGCAGAAGATTTTCTTTTAACGGGGTGAGGACCGTCACCACGATGACAACCCCACACCCGTAAATCGGACAGTATGGTCCATTCAAAAATCCGCGGTTCACAAATTTTCCCGTGTCAAGCGCAGCGTACGATACCTCCGTACACCAGCCGATAAACGCATAAATGATAAAAATCCATACAAGTTCATAAAAATTCTGCGGCATATGTATTCCTCTTTCTTTCTACAAAAAAGCAATGGCTAGATTTATTATAGTCCATTGCTTTTTTCGATACAATCTTAAATTTTACAGAATGTCTGACATACGTTCCGTTTCCGCTCTTGCGGCAGGCGTTAATTTACAGATTTTGTTACAGTATTTGAGATTATCCAGCCGGTGTGTGATGAGGAAAATGATCTTGTCTTTCTTTTCAAAAACCGGCTCTAAAATTTTCCGCTCGGTCTCGCTGTCTAGAGAGCTGGTCGGCTCGTCCAAAACAAGAATCTCGGCGTCCTCGGTGTAGAGTCTTGCAAGCGCGATCCGCTGCTTGTCTCCGCCGGAGAGATTGTTTCCGTTTTCCAGGATCGTCCTTCCGTTCAGACTTCCGTTCTGTTTAAACTTGTCGAGAAATTCCAGTCTCTCGTAGCTTTCCTCCTCTCCCTTTTCCCTGCCAAAGCAAAGGCTGTCGTACAGTTCCCCGGTGATGATCGGAACATTTTGTGAGTAGTAGGAGATTTTCTTTCTGAAATCTGCATTATCGTATTCCTCGAGCGGTATCCCGTTTATTTTTATCCCGTAATTCTGTTCCCAGAACTTCATCACAGACTTCATCAAGGTCGTCTTTCCGCAGCCGGATTCGCCGATGATCCCAATGACGTCTCCTTTTTCTGCCTCTATATGAATATCCTTTGACAGAAGATACCCATCCGCTGTACGAAGTTCGTCCAGATCGATCGTTACCTGATCGACATGATCCAGTTTCTGCTCCCCGCTCTTTTCCTGATTCTCATCGAGAAGATTTAAAAATTCTTTCGAAGCCTTGATCTCCCTCAAATCAAGATTTACCCCGACAATGCACATGACGGCGGGCAGGAAGTAGGACATTAAGATCGAAATCGTGAAAATATCGCTCAGTCCGGTTTTTCCCTGCAAAAAGAGATAAAAGGAAAAAATAAGAATGACATTCTGTGCAAACATATTGAAAAAGTTGATAATTTCATTCATTCCGCTTGCAAACAAGTTGACCTTCATCGTCAAGTGCTCGATTTTTTCCAGATGCCTTTCGAGGATTCCGTTTAGCCTGCTGTTGTCATCATTTTGTTTGATGAAGTCCACCTGCTCCGCAATCTGGTAGATATCTTTCCGTTCCTTTGGAATGACGCGCTGCATTTCCCCGGATTTTTTCAACAGCTCCTTATTCAGCATATAAAAACCGAGGATGTTCAGAACAAGGATAAACAACATCACGAAAAACATCACCGCATTGATCGTGACGGAGTATGTAAGGATCAGCGTGATCATCACAGCCTTGGAAATCAGGATGGGAACGGAGCGCACATAAAGGTTAGAAAAAGCGATCACCGTAGAATCCGCCCGCTCCACGAGGTAGGTCGTCCCATACCGGATCAGGGAATCGTACTTCATACGAAATATTTTCTGATAGATTTCCCTCGAAAGTGCCTTTTTATATTTTTTCATGAGGTGAAGCTCGATAAAAATATAGACGACCTGAAGCACGATCTCAAGTAGCATAAATACCATGAGAAACGTGATAATGGTGTTGGAAAATTCCACCTTTCCGTTGATGATCTCATTAACCGTGACCGGAATAAAAAAGACGATCAGGTCGATAAAGATTCGGAAGATGATTAAAATAGTTTCTCTTGTGATGTAATGTTTATCTCTTATTGGCAGTTCTCCCCATTCTGAAGCTGGTACATCCTGTAATATGTCCCGTGTCTATCTATCAATTCCTCAAATGTTCCCGTTTCCTCCACTTTTCCCTGACCAATGACAAAAATACCATCGCATTTTCTCATATTTTCTTCATTGTAGTGGTGCGTAACCATGATCACTGTGATATCCTGCGTGTCGACAATCGTTTTCTCAATCTGGTATGCAAGCTGATTATCAAGGCTTGCCGTCGCTTCATCAAGAATAAAGATCTTGCGCTGATATAAAAATGCGCGCGCGATCGACATACGCTGACGCTCCCCTCCCGAGAGATTTGCGCCGTTTTCTTTGAGCATGGTATCAAGCCCGTTTTCCAGCCTCTCGTATACATTCATCAGCCCCGCTTTCTGAATGGCAGCCATGATCTGCTCATCCGTAAAGTCTCTGTAAAGCGTAATGTTATTGCGGAAGGTGTCCTCAAATATATAGACACTCTGCGGAATGACTGCAAAATTTTCCATCAGGCTTCTTTCGGAAATCTCCCCGCACTCTGTTCCGTCAAGGCTGATCTTTCCCCCATAGTTATCATAATAGCGCAGCAGCAACCTTGTTATGGTAGATTTTCCGCTGCCGCTCTCCCCAACGATCGCATATTTCTTATTCTTCTCAAAGGTGAAATCCACTCCCTTTAAAATTTCCTTTTCACTGCCGGGATAGGTAAATCTGACATTTTCAAATGTAATGTCCTGTTTTAATTCTACCTGCCTCTTATTCTCCTCTGTTCCAGAATCTTTTATCTCACCAAAAATCTTATCGCAGATACCCTTTCCGGCTTTTATCTCCACGATCGCATTGAGCGCGCCGTACATCGAGCCACTGACACTGTTAAAGAGTGTTCCCATCACTACCAGAAGTGTGGCATTTAATTTATCCCCCATGATGAGAATACCGACAACCGCGAGAACCAGAAACTGCAGGCCTAACATCAGACGATAGTCCAACATGGCAACATTCATCTTCGTTTTATCCAGATGAATTTTCTTTTTCATGACCACATCATTTTCTCTTCTGTAATTTTTGATGATGTTCTGTTCCATCTGGTAATTTTTGATCACCTCGAAACCAGAAAAGCAACTGTTTAACACGGTATTATGTACAGCGAGCTCACTCATATAGCTTTCATTCAGCCTTTCGAGGAGTTTGCGCGTCACAACCGGAAGAAACGTGGAGATCAGTCCTATGATAACCAGTAAAATACCAATAAATGTATTTTGGACAAATGCGTATGTCAGGGAAAATATACTTTCGCCCACCTGGAGAAAAAATATAAATGCAAAAGATATGCACTCTTCTGCCACCTGCAGATCATTGTTGAAAATCGACAAATAGTAGCTTGTATTTTTTTCATAGTAAGCGGTCATGTTTTTCGAGATAATGGAGCGAAATAAATCCTGCCGGATATCGTACATCACCTTGTTGAGAAAACGGTTTTTGACAAAACTGTAAAGAAATACCATCATACAGGTGACAGCCAGATAAACGACAGGGACGATCAAAAGCTGATAAGTGTCAGCATCAATTTCACCAAATACGATTTTCGATATGTGCTGCGTGCAGATGGTCGTAAACACTCCCATAAAACCGAAAGCCACAGATACGGTTAGATAGATCAGTGTGTTTAATTTGTTTTTGAAAATATATCTTTTTACCATACGTTTCACCTCTTTATCAGAATTTTCTTTATATTATATAGACTGTTCAAAAAATATAAATGGTTCTGATCTAAGAGGTTTATTATTCTGACTAAGTGGTATTGATTTTCCCACCAAGTGAGAATCCATAATGATAAAACTGTCGCCCGATAGAAATCCTATCGGGCGGCAACATTTGTCTTTATGAAGTTTTCTTTACTTATTTCTTGATCGTAAGGAATTTAACTGCAGCGATCAACGGGATAAAACCGGATAACAGTCCAAGAACCTGACTATCCTGCTCTGTCTTGCCATCAATTCTTGCATACATCTTGGTGTATGTATATCCAAGAAATACGACCCGGATCACTACGTCAAGAATACTCAGCAGAGATGCAAGAACTCCTTCTACCGGAAGGAAAAGAAGTACAATCGGAATGATCCACCACAGCTTAAAGATGATAGCCGGAATCTCAAACTTCCCGAAAAGTATCACCTTCTCGTCATTTCCGCAGACAGCATCTGCACAGCCGAAATAAACGCCAAACGGAATCCATGCAAGCCATGCCTTATCATATCCAAGCGCCTGCAAAGCCTTCATGTGCCCAAGTGAAGCTAACACGTAGTAGGCGATTCCTACAACCAATGACAGTATGATGATTCCCATACCAAATCCTAATAACATTTCCATCCTCATGAACCTCCTCAAAAAGTATTATATGCTTATTATACAAATTTTTACCCTAATGTCAATATTTTTTAGTCATTTTTGAGGTCGTTTTCTGCACGGTTCAACAGTTCTTTCATCAATTCGTCATCGGTTTCCGTAAATTCCGCCTTTCCTGCAGCTTTTTTTGCATTTTCTGCCGCGATGGCAATGCTCTGCGCCTCTTCCTCCTCGCTCAAAAGCTCAGCGTCATCGACATTTTCCATAAGACTCTTATCCTCACGAACCTTTGCGATGCTTGCGACAGTCACATTTTCATCTAAGTTGATAAGCTTCACGCCGGAGGTGATGCGTCCGAGAAGTGTGGTATCGCTCACCTTAATGCGAATAATGATTCCCTCTGTCGTGATAAGCATGATCTCATTGTCCTGGTTTACCGCTTTCACACCGACAATATTTCCGGTTTTTTCGGTAATCTTATAACATTTCACACCCTTACCGCCGCGGTTCTGCGTCGTAAATTCAGAAATGAGCGTACATTTTCCAAGACCTTTTTCCGAGACGATCATCAGAGCCTCGCCCTGCGATTCCATCTGCATACCAATGACCTCGTCGCCGTCCGTCAGATTCATGCCGATGACGCCCATCGAGGTTCTTCCCGTCTTGCGGACATCGGTTTCCTTGAAACGGATGCACTGTCCGTATTTTGTTACGAGGAAAATATCCTGATTGTTGTCCGTCTTTTTCACCTCGATCAACTCATCATCCTCACGGAGGCTGATCGCTGCAAGTCCTGTCTTGCGGACATTTGCATAGTCGGTGATCGGTGTTTTCTTGACGATTCCCTTCCTGGTCGCCATGAAAAGGAAATGCCCCTCCGTATATTCCTTGATTGGGATCACCGCAGTGATCTTCTCTCCCGGCTGAAGCTGGAGCAGATTGATGATCGCCGTCCCGCGCGCCGTCCTGCCCGCTTCCGGGATCTCGTATGCTTTCATGCGGTATACGCGTCCGGTGTTGGTGAAGAACATCATGTAATGGTGGGACGTCGTCATCAAAAGTTCTTCGATATAATCGTCGTCGATCGTCTCCATTCCCTTGATCCCCTTGCCGCCGCGGTTCTGCGCACGGAAATTATCAAGGCTCATGCGCTTGATATAGCCAAGCTTTGTCATGGTGATCACGGTGTTTGTCACCGGGATCAGATCTTCCATCGAAATGTCATACTCGTCAAATCCAATCGAGGTTCTTCTATCATCACCGTATTTGTCAGCGATCAACAGAATTTCCTCACGGATCACACCGAGCAGTTTTTTCTCATCTGCAAGAATCGCCTTCAATTCCGCGATGCGGTCCATCAGCTCCGCATACTCTGTCTCCAGCTTCTCGCGCTCCAATCCTGTCAGCGCGCGCAGACGCATATCAACGATCGCCTGTGCCTGCACATCAGTCAGAGAGAAACGCTCCATCAGGCGCTCTTTTGCCTCCGCCGTCGTCTTACTGCTACGGATAATGTTGATAACCTCATCGATATTGTCAAGCGCTGTGAGTAACCCCTGTAAAATATGGGCGCGCTCCTCGGCTTTATTCAGATCGTATCTGGTTCTTCTGGTCACTACATCCTTCTGGTGCATGAGATAATAGTTTAACATCTCGTAGAGGTTTAACACCTTCGGCTGGTTGTCAACAAGCGCCAGCATGATCACACCAAATGTATCCTGAAGCTGCGTATGCTTATAGAGCAGGTTTAAAGTGACATTCGGATTCACGTCACGGCGCAGCTCGATACAGATACGCATACCCTGACGGTCGGATTCATCCCTCAGATCTGTGATACCGTCAATTTTTTTATCTTTTACGAGCTCGGCGATCTTCTCGATCAGCCGGGCTTTGTTTACCATGTAGGGGAGTTCCGTCACAACAATGCGGTTCTTGCCGTTTTGCATCGGCTCGATGTCCGTCACCGCGCGCACTCTGACCTTGCCGCGTCCCGTGCGGTAAGCCTCGTTGATGCCTGCAGTTCCAAGAATCGTTCCCCCGGTCGGAAAGTCGGGTCCTTTTACGATGGCAAGCAGTTCCTCGATGTCCGTCTCCCGGTTCTCCTCCACCTGGTTGTCGATGATCTTCACCACGCCGCCAATCACTTCGCGCAGATTGTGAGGCGGGATATTGGTCGCCATACCGACTGCGATTCCCGTCGTTCCATTCACGAGAAGATTCGGAAAGCGGGATGGAAGAACGGTCGGCTCTTTCTCGGTCTCATCGAAGTTTGGAACGAAATCAACCGTATTTTTATTGATGTCGGCGAGCATCTCCATCGAAATTTTGGAGAGACGCGCCTCTGTATATCGCATTGCCGCCGCACCGTCGCCGTCGACAGAACCAAAGTTTCCATGACCGTCCACAAGCGGATAGCGGAACGACCAGTCCTGCGCCATATTTACCAGCGCACCATAGATCGAACTGTCCCCGTGCGGATGGTATTTACCCATCGTATCGCCGACGATACGCGCACATTTACGGTGCGGCTTGTCTGGTCCGTTATTTAATTCGATCATCGAATAGAGAACACGGCGCTGTACCGGCTTTAAACCGTCTCTGACGTCCGGCAGGGCGCGCTGTGCGATCACGCTCATGGCATAGTCGATGTACGACGTCTCCATCGTTTTTTTCAGATCGACTTCATGAATCTGGTCAAATATTTTGTCATCCATACATTTGTCTCCTTTTATATATCAAGGTTCTGCACATATTTTGCATTTTCCTCGATAAACTCACGGCGCGGCTCCACCTTATCGCCCATCAGGGTGGTAAAGGTGACATCAATCTCCGATGTCTTTTCCTCGTCGATCATCACACGCTTTAAGATGCGCTTCTCCGGATCCATCGTCGTCTCCCAGAGCTGTTCCGCATCCATCTCTCCCAGTCCTTTGTAGCGCTGGATCTTGTTGTTGCCGTCACGTCCGATCTCGTTGTTCAGCAGATTGTTCAGCTCATCGTCGCTGTAAGCGTACCACACGTTTTTATTTTTCTCGATCTTATAGAGCGGAGGTGTCGCCAGATAGACGTGTCCCTGCTTGATCAGCTCCGGCATAAAGCGGTACAAAAAGGTGAGCATCAGTGTCGCGATATGCGCACCGTCGACGTCGGCATCCGTCATGATGATGATCTTGTCATAGCGCAGCTTGGAAATGTCAAAATCCTCATGGATTCCCGTTCCAAACGCAGTGATCATCGCCTTGATCTCATTGTTGCCGTAGATCCTGTCAAGTCTCGCCTTCTCCACATTCAGTATCTTACCGCGCAGCGGAAGAATCGCCTGCGTCGCGCGGCTGCGCGCCGTCTTGGCGGAGCCTCCCGCGGAATCTCCCTCCACGATAAAAATTTCACAATTCTTCGGGTCTTTGTCGGAGCAGTCCGCAAGCTTTCCCGGGAGAGCCATACCCTCAAGCGCTGTCTTTCTTCTCGTCAGATCCCTCGCTTTTCTCGCCGCCTCGCGCGCGCGCTGCGCCAGCAGGGATTTCTCACAGATATTTTTTGCAACAGTCGGATTCTGCTCGAGGAAGTAGGTGAGCTGCTCGCTCACGACCGAGTCCACGGCTCCGCGCGCCTCGCTGTTTCCGAGCTTCTGCTTTGTCTGTCCCTCAAACTGCGGCTCCTCAATCTTGACGCTGATAATAGCGGTCAGACCCTCGCGGATGTCTTCTCCTGTCAGCGCCGGCTCGTTGTCCTTTAAGATTTTATTTGCCCTCGCGTAAGCGTTAAAGGTTTTCGTCAGCGCATTGCGGAAACCGGCGAGATGCGTGCCGCCCTCCGGCGTAATGATATTATTGACAAAGCTGTAAGTACCGTCGTTGTAGGAATCGTTGTGCTGCATCGCCACTTCCACATAAATATTGTCCCTCATACCCTCACAGTAGATCACTTCCGGATAGAGAGCCTCTTTATTTTTGTTTAAGTAGGTGACAAATTCCTTGATACCTCCGGCATAATGAAACTCATGTACGCGCGGCTCCTCTCCCCTTGCATCACACAGCACGATCCGCAAGCCCTTTGTCAGAAAGGCAGTCTCGCGCAGTCTCTGCTTTAAGGTATCGTAGTCGTATACCGTCTCCTCAAAAATCGTATTGTCCGGCTGGAAGGTTACCTTTGTGCCGTGCTTATCCAGCTCACAGTCATCGATGATCTTCACCGGTTCATCCGGCTTACCCTTCTGATAGCTCTGAAAATAAACTTTTCCCTCTTTATAGACTTCGACGGAAAGCATGGTTGACAGCGCATTTACAACGGAAGCTCCCACTCCGTGAAGTCCGCCGGACACCTTGTATCCGCCGCCGCCAAACTTACCCCCGGCATGGAGCACGGTATAGACAACTTCAAGAGCCGATTTTCCCGCCTTGTGGTTCATTCCGACCGGAATCCCGCGCCCGTCATCCTCAACGGTGATGGAATCGCCCGGATTGATGGTCACATAAATATTTTTGCAGTATCCGGCAAGCGCCTCGTCCACCGCATTGTCTACGATCTCATATACCAGATGGTGAAGTCCGCGCGCGGACGTACTGCCGATATACATACCCGGTCTTTTGCGCACTGCCTCGAGTCCCTCCAGTATCTGGATCTGGTCAGCTCCGTATTCGTTTTCTTTACCCATATCTGCCTCCATATCTAAGTAAGGACTGATCTTTCAAAAACCTGTCCGCTTATTACTTCAAAGACTTTATTGATCTGAAACCGGTTCCGGACAAATTCGTCCAGCCCGGTACAGGTAATAATTGTCTGTGTATCACATATATTATTTAACAAATAATTCTGACGGCTGCTGTCAAGCTCTGACAATACATCATCCAGCAGCAGCACCGGCGTGTCGGAAATCGAGCGTTTCACAAGCTCTATCTCTGACAGCTTCAGGGAGAGCGCCGAGGTTCTCTGCTGCCCCTGTGAGCCAAATCTGCGGATATCCACGCCCCCGATGGAGAAAAGCAGATCATCGCGGTGAGGTCCGACAGAGGTCTGACAAAGCTTTAAATCCTTTGGCTTTGCCCGGCTTAGCTCATCCTCAAAAAAGATGTCGTCGATATTCGGCTCATAGTTGACCAGAAGATCCTCTTTCCCGCCCGACAGACGAAAATGGATTGATCTCACGATCTCCCCCAGTTCCTCCACGAACTGCTTGCGCCTTTTTATGATCCTCTTTCCGGTCTCCACAAGCTGCATATCCCAGACCGGAAGTGTGTCCGAAAGCTCGGGACGAAACGTCATATCCTTTAACAGTTTATTGCGCTGTCCCAGGATCTTATTATAATTTGTCAGATCTGAAAGGTAAATTTTGTCGATCTGGCACAATTCGGAATCAAGAAATCTTCTGCGCTCCGTCGGTCCGTTTTTGATAATGTTTAAATCCTCCGGCGAAAAAAACACCATGTTCAAGATTCCAAACAGCTCGGAAGCCTTCCTGATCGGAATCCGGTTGACAGCGATCCCCTTTGTGCGGCTCTGCTTTAAGTGCATATCGATCTGGTATTCTTTTTCCCTGCGGGTCACAACGGTGCGGATATGTGCCTCCTGTTCTCCGAACCGGATCATTTCCTTGTCACGGCTTCCCTTGTGGGATTTCGTCGTGCCGCTCATGTAGGCGGCTTCCAGGATATTCGTCTTGCCCTGCGCGTTGTCCCCAAAAAGAATATTCGTCCCCTCGTCGAAGGAAATCTGAAGATCCTCATAATTCCGGAAATTCTTTAGCTCGATGGATTTTATCATCATCTTACAATCTTAACCTGTTCTCCGTTGAAGGAGATGATCTCTCCCACGTGTAATTTTTTGCCGCGCTGAAGCTCCACTTCACCGTTTACACGCACAAGCCCGTCCTGGATCACCATCTTGGCGTCCACGCCGGAATCCACCAGCCCCGCCTTTTTCAGCGCCTGACCAAGCTTAATAAATTCATCCTCTGGTCTGATACTTATCTCTGTCATATCTGCTCCTCTTATACCGTTGCTGCGTTAAAGTTTACCGGAAGGATCAGGTAAATAAATTTACCGTCGTCATCCTTGATAAAACATGGCGCCTTTGGATTGACCATGTAGAGGCTGACCTCCTCCTCGTCGATCACGCGCAGGGCGTCGATAAAGAATTTCGGGTTAAATCCGATCAGAATGTCCTTCCCCTCCTTCGCGATATCGATATCCTCATTCATCGAACCGATAAAGGAATTGATCTTAAGTTCCATATTGCCGTCCGTCACATTCATGATGATCGGCTTCTTATCGCCCTCCTTCACGAGAAGCGTTGCACGGTCGATACAGCTTAAGAGTTCTCTCTTATTGATCTTGATCTTCGTCTCATAGGCGGAGGACAGCATCTGCTCAATTTTGAAATATTCTCCCTCGATCAGTCTCGACACCACCATCGTATCGTCAAATTCAAATACAATGTGATTATCTGTCAGGAACATATGTACTTCATCCTCCACGCTTCCCGGAAGGATCTTGCTGACCTCCTGAAGTGTCTTGCCCGGAACGACAACCTTCCTGTGCTGGTAGCTGTTCTTTAATTCGATATTGCGGATGGAGATACGGTGTCCGTCGAGGGATACCACTTTCAGGTGATTCTCCTCGATCTCGAAAAGCTCTCCTGTCATCAGTTTATTGTTGTCGTTGTCTGCGATGGAGAAAATGGTCTGTCTGATCACTTCCTTTAATGTGAACTGTGACATATCGATCGACTCATTTCTCTCGATATAAGGAATATAAGAAAAATCGTCTCCCGATTTTCCTACAATATTGAACTTCGCTTTCTCGCAGGTGATCGTCGTCTTAAAGGAAGCGTCTGTCTCAATCACTACGTCACTGTCCGGAAGCTTGCGGACGATCTCGGAAAAAATCTTCGCGTCGAGCGCGATTACACCGCGCTCTGCGATCTCTCCCTCGATCTTTGTCTCGATCCCAAGCTCCATGTCATTGGCAGTCAGCTTGATCTCACTGGCAGATGCGTCGATCAGGATACATTCTAAGATCGCCATCGTCGTTCTGGTCGGGACTGCCTTTGATACGATATTGACGCCGTGTAACAGATTTGATTTGGAACAGATAAGTTTCATATTGTTTATAACTCCTTCCTGATGCTGTATGGCTTGTCCGGGAGCGAACCGGAGTTCCATAGATAATATTTATAAAAAGATATTCAAAGTATTCTTAATAGGGCCTGTTTATAAGTGAATAACCTCTGAAAGTACTTAAAATAGGGACTTCCAGTAAAAAATAAAGCTGTATAACTCTGTGTAAAGGATGAGGATGAAGTGCTTATAGTTTGTGGATGAAAATTATGTAAACTATAAGCGGAACTCCTGAAAAAATAACTTGTCCTCATTCATTCACAACAGCTCCACATGATATCAACAGAAAGTTGTGGATTAGTTCGGGTTGATCTTTTTCTTGATGGTATCGATCAGATTCTTCGTGGTGTTGTCCGATTCGTATTCATCGGAAATCTTCTGTACACCGTGAATGATCGTCGAGTGGTCGCGTCCGCCAAGAAGCGCTCCGATGGCGTCAAGCGGCGTATCCGTCATATTCTTGCACAGATACATGGCGATTTGCCGTGGTCTTGCGATGTCCTTGCTGCGGTTTTTGGAAATCATCTGGTTTAAGGAAATCTGGAAGTGCTCTGACACCACTTCTATAATAAGCTGCGGTGTGATTTCTTTTGGCTTGTCCGGTGTGATGATATTCTGAAGTTCCTTGATGGCAATATCCATCGTGATCTCCGTCTTTTCCAGATTGGAGTAAGCCAAAAGCTTGTTGAGCGCGCCTTCAAGCTCACGGATGTTGGACTTGATGTTTGTCGCGATATAGTTGAGGATCTCATCGCTCAACACCATGTCATCCGCCTCGACCTTCTTGCGGAGGATCGCCATTCGCGTCTCGTAATCCGGCGTGCCGATATCTGCCATAAGTCCCCATTCAAAACGGGAACGGATGCGCTCTTCCAGTGTCTCCATCTCCTTCGGAGGTTTATCTGAGGTCAGGATGATCTGCTTCCCGGCAGAATGTAAGGCATTGAAGGTGTGGAAAAATTCTTCCTGCGTACTTTCCTTTCCTATAATAAACTGTACGTCGTCGATCATAAACACATCGATCGTCCGGTATTTCTCACGAAGCTTGTTCATCGCGGCGGCGTTACCGCTTCGGATGGATTCGATCACTTCGTTCGTAAATTCCTCCGAGGTGACGTAGATGATCTTTGCATCAGGATTCTTCTCTAAAACGAAATGACCGATGGAAT
>SAMEA3387474__coassemble_1402_pt1 | contig 17029 bp, 19 predicted proteins | sample SAMEA3387474__metabat2_low_PE_013 | metagenome-assembled genome bin SAMEA3387474 (sample SAMEA3387474) | Felis catus | biome: Faeces | place: United Kingdom | collected 2012 | reverse complement strand
GTGTCGCTGATGCGACCCGCCGCAGGCGGAGAGTTTCGCAGGCGAAACTCTTTTTATGACATAGGAAATTGCGCTGCAATCCTATGTCACAACACTTTTGTTCATTACATTAAAAAAAGGGGGACATGACAATGTCATTAAACAAGAAATCAGTGGATGATATCAACGTAAAAGGCAAAAGAGTATTGGTAAGATGTGATTTTAACGTGCCGTTAAAGGAGGGTGTGATCACGGACGAGACACGTATCGTGGCAGCGCTCCCGACGATCCAGAAGTTAATGAACGACGGCGGCAAGGTAATTCTCTGCTCCCATCTTGGAAAAGTAAAGAACGGACCAAACGAGGGCGAGTCCTTAGCTCCGGTTGCAAAGAGACTTTCCGAGAAGCTTGGCAAAGAGGTTGTGTTTGTATCTGACTACAATGTGACCGGCGAGGCGGCTACTGCGGCTGTTGCAGCGATGAACGAGGGCGATGTAGTGCTTCTCCAGAATACACGTTTCCGCGGCGCGGAGGAGACAAAGAACGGTGAGGAGTTCAGCAAAGAGCTGGCAGATCTTGCAGACGTATATGTATGCGACGCATTCGGTTCTTCCCACAGAGCACACGCTTCCGTGGCAGGCGTGACGAAGTTCATCAGCGAAAAGGGCGGCGAGAATGTCGTTGGTTACCTGATGCAGAAGGAGATCGATTTCCTTGGCAATGCAGTGGAAGATCCGGTTCGTCCGTTCGTTGCAATCCTTGGCGGCGCTAAGGTTGCGGACAAGTTAAACGTAATCTCCAACTTGCTGGAGAAGTGCGATACCTTAATTATCGGTGGCGGTATGGCGTACACCTTCTTAAAGGCAAAGGGATATGAAATCGGAAAATCTCTGGTTGACAATGAGAAGTTAGATTACTGTAAGGAAATGATGGAGAAGGCAGAAAAGCTCGGCAAGAAGCTGTTGCTCCCGGTTGACTCCGTGACGATCGCTGACTTCCCAAGCCCGATCGACGCTCCGGTTGAGGTTGAGGTTTATGATGTCACAAATATGCCGGCAGACCGCGAGGGATGTGACATTGGACCGAAGACGGCGGCGATGTACGCAGCGGCAGTAAAAACGGCTAAGACCGTTGTATGGAACGGACCGATGGGGGTATTTGAGAACCCGACACTGGCAGCGGGAACGATCGCGGTTGCAAAGGCACTCGCTGAGACTGAGGCTACCACGATCATCGGCGGCGGTGATTCCGCAGCGGCAGTCAACCAGCTCGGATTTGGCGATAAGATGAGCCATATCTCTACCGGCGGCGGCGCATCCTTAGAGTTCTTGGAGGGCAAGGAGCTTCCGGGCGTTATGGCAGCAGACAATCGCTAGGAAACAAACGTGTGATCGCAGAGTAATTTTATGTGTTAGAACAAATCAGAAAGAAGGATAAGATCATGGAGAGAAGAAAAATTGTAGCCGGCAACTGGAAAATGAACATGACCCCGAGTCAGGCAGTGAAGCTGGTAGAGGAGTTAAAACCGCTTGTGGCAAGCGATGAAGTAGATGTTGTTTACTGTGTGCCTGCGATCGACATCGTACCGGTTGTGGAGGCGTTAAAGGGAACAAACGTGGCAGTCGGCGCTGAGAATATGTATTATGAGGAGAGCGGTGCGTACACCGGAGAGATCTCACCGGAGATGCTGGTGGATGCAGGCGTGAAGTATGTCATCATCGGACATTCCGAGAGACGTGATTACTTCAAAGAGTGCGACTGTATGCTCAACAAGAAGGTGAAAAAAGCATTCGAGCACAACCTTGTACCGATCCTCTGCTGCGGCGAGTCCTTAGAGCAGAGAGAGATGGGCGTGACGCTCGACTGGATCCGCTATCAGATCAAGTCTGATCTCAAGGACATCACAGCGGAGCAGGTTGCATCCATGGTGATCGCATACGAGCCGATCTGGGCGATCGGAACAGGAAAGACCGCCACGACAGAGCAGGCGCAGGAGGTATGTAAGGCGATCCGCGAGTGCATCGCAGAGGTTTACGGGGCAGAGACAGCCGGAAAGGTTCGCATCCAGTATGGCGGTTCTGTCAATGCGGGCAACGCTGCCGAGTTATTTGCACAGCCGGATATCGACGGCGGACTGGTTGGAGGCGCTTCCTTAAAGGCAGATTTCGGCAAGATCGTGAATTACAAATAAGAAGCGCAGAGAGTATTTGGAGAAATAGAACATGAGTAAAAAACCAACAGTATTGATGATTTTAGACGGTTACGGATTAAATGAAAAGGCAGAGGGAAACGCGGTAGCGCAGGCGAATACACCAAATCTCGACGGTTTGATGCGCGATTATCCTTTTGTCAAAGGCTATGCGAGCGGGCTTGCAGTCGGACTTCCGGACGGACAGATGGGAAATTCTGAGGTCGGACATCTGAACATGGGCGCGGGCAGGATCGTGTACCAGGAGCTCACCAGGATCACAAAGGAGATCGAGGACGGTGACTTTTTCAAAAACGAGGCGCTTCTCGCCGGCATGGAGAATGTGAAGAAAAACAACTCCGACCTGCATCTGTACGGTTTGCTCTCAGACGGCGGCGTGCACAGCCACATCACACATCTGTACGGTCTGCTTGAGATGGCAAAGAGAGAGGGTATCTCCAATGTGTATGTGCACTGCTTTTTAGACGGCCGTGACACCGCTCCGACATCGGGCAAAAGCTTTGTGGAGGAGCTTGAGGCGAAGATGGCGGAGATCGGCGTCGGAAAGATTGCATCCATCTCCGGACGCTACTATGTGATGGACCGTGATAACCGCTGGGATCGTGTGCAGAAGGCATACGACGTGCTGACAAAGGGCGAGGGAGAGACCGCAGAGAGCGCTGTGGCGGCGATGGAGGCGTCCTACGCGAAGGATGTGACGGACGAATTCTTTGTGCCGACGGCGATCACGGAGAATGGAGCGCCGCGCGCAGTCGTAAAGGATAAGGACACGGTAATCTTCTTCAACTTCCGCCCGGACCGTGCGCGCGAGATCACCAGAGCTTTCTGCGCGGACGAGTTTGACGGATTTGACCGCGGAGCGAGAAAAGATGTGACGTATATCTGCTTTACCGAGTATGATGTGACGATCCCGAACAAGAAGATCGCATTTAAAAAGGTGGAGCTGAAAAATACATTCGGCGAGTATCTTGCGGCACATGGCAAGACGCAGGCGAGAATCGCGGAGACCGAGAAATACGCGCACGTTACCTTTTTCTTCAACGGCGGAGTGGAGGAGCCGAACGAGGGTGAGGACAGGATCCTCGTGAAATCCCCGAAGGTTGCGACCTACGATCTTCAGCCGGAGATGAGTGCGCCGCAGGTGTGCGACAAGCTCTGTGAAGCGATCCGTTCCGGAAAGTATGATGTGATCATCATCAATTTTGCAAACCCGGATATGGTTGGTCATACGGGGATCATGGAGGCTGCCGTAAAGGCGGTGGAGACTGTGGACGAATGTGTCGGCAGAGCCGTTGACGCGATCAAAGAGGTGGACGGTCAGATGTTCCTGTGTGCAGACCACGGAAATGCAGAGCAGCTCGTGGATTATGAGACGGGAGCGCCGCTTACCGCACACACGACGGATCCGGTTCCGTTTATCCTCATCAATGCAGATCCTGCATACGGACTGAGAGAAAACGGATGTCTGGCAGATATCATCCCGACTCTGATCGAGTTGATGGGAATGGAGCAGCCGGAGGAAATGACAGGAAAGTCCCTGCTGATCAGAAAATAAAGAGACAGACAACGGGCGGCACGCGGTGCGTGCCGCTTTTTGTAGACGTTCTTGGGAAATGAAAAAGCAGTTCCGGGGGAGGAACTGCTTTTTCCAGTGTCATATACCGGAGAAACAATGGAAGATTCTCCGGGCATCTGCCCTGGGCAGATAAAGAGGAGTTATATAAATTTTAGATAATTGCAATGATACTTTAGTCCTAATCGATGATGTTATTATACAACTGGTACTAAAGTACGTCAAGTAGGAAAATAAACTTTTCTTAAATATATTGATAAGAAATACTAATGAGTAGGATAAAATATTTGAATTTTCTAATAAAATAAGGGCAAAGAGATTGACTTTGCGAAAGAGACTGTATTATAATTTGGGCGTAAAGAAAACACAAGAATCAGTGACAGGCGTCCGCGACAAGCGTCCGCACTGTCAGAAAAGAGGATGAAAATGCAGGAATACAGACCATTTAAAGAGGGAAAAGTACGTGAGGTATACGATAACGGAGACAGCCTTATCATTGTTGCAACAGACAGAATCTCAGCGTTTGACCATATTTTAAAGAATGAGATCACAAAAAAGGGTGCGATCCTGACCCAGATGTCGAAGTTCTGGTTTGATTTCACCAGGGATATTGTGCCGAATCATATGATTTCTGTGGACGTATGCGATATGCCGGAATTTTTCAGAAATGAGAGATTTGACGGAAACAGCATGATGTGCAGGAAGCTTGAGATGCTTCCGATCGAGTGCATTGTGCGCGGATATATTACGGGAAGCGGATGGGCAAGCTATCAGGAGAACGGAACGGTATGCGGCATAAGACTTCCGGAGGGACTGGTGGAGTCAGACAAGCTCCCTGAGCCGATCTACACACCGAGCACGAAGGCGGAGATCGGTCTGCACGACGAGAATATTTCCTTTGAGGAAAGCGTTAAGATCCTGGAGAAGATTTATCCGGGCAAAGGCGCAGATTATGCGGCACAGATCCGTGACAAGACGATCGCCCTCTACAAGAAATGCGCAGATTATGCGCTTTCCAAGGGGATCATCATCGCGGATACCAAGTTTGAGTTCGGTCTCGATGAGAACGGCTGCGTGGTGCTCGGCGATGAGATGCTGACGCCGGACAGCTCCAGATTCTGGCCGCTTGCGGGCTATGAGGCAGGCAAGGGACAGCCTTCCTTTGACAAGCAGTTTGTCAGGGACTGGTTAAAGGCAAACCCGGACAATGATCTTCTGCTGCCGCAGGAGGTTGTGGATAAAACCGTAGACAAGTACAAAGAAGCGTTTGAGCTTTTGACGGGAACGAAATTTGAAGCTTAGGGAAGATAGAGGAGAACGATATGGGTACAGACAGATATGAAAGTCCGCTGTCCGAGCGCTATGCGAGCAGGGAAATGCAGTATATTTTTTCGCCGGATATGAAATTTTCCACATGGAGAAAGCTGTGGATCGCGCTCGCGGAGACGGAGATGGAACTAGGACTGAGCGAGAATGGCAGACCGGTCATCACGCAGGAACAGATTGACGAGATGAAAGCGCATATCCATGACATCAATTACGAGGTGGCGAAGGAGCGCGAGAAGCTGGTGCGCCACGATGTCATGAGTCATGTCTATGCTTACGGGCAGCAGTGTCCGAAGGCGGCGGGCATCATCCATCTGGGTGCGACCTCCTGCTATGTCGGTGACAACACGGACATTATCGTGATGCACGAGGCGTTAAAACTGGTGCACAGAAAGCTCGTCAGTGTGATCGCGGAGCTTGCGAAGTTTGCGGATACCTATAAGAGTCTCCCGACGCTGGCGTTTACACATTTCCAGCCGGCGCAGCCGACGACAGTCGGAAAGCGCGCGACACTCTGGGCGCAGGAGTTTCTGATGGATCTGGAGGATCTGGAGTATGTGATGGGCAGCTTGAAGCTTCTAGGCTCGAAGGGGACGACGGGCACGCAGGCAAGCTTTTTGGAGCTGTTTGACGGGGATCAGGAGACGATCGACAAGATCGATCCGATGATCGCCAAAAAGATGGGATTCGCCGAGTGTTATGCCGTTTCGGGACAGACCTATTCGAGAAAGGTTGACACGAGGGGGTTAAATGTGCTCGCGGGGATCGCGGCAAGCGCGCACAAGATGTCCAATGACATCCGCCTGCTCCAGCATTTGAAGGAGGTCGAGGAGCCGTTTGAAAAGAACCAGATCGGTTCTTCTGCGATGGCATACAAGCGCAATCCGATGCGCTCGGAGCGCATTGCGTCACTGGCGCGCTATGTGATGGTAGACGCCTTAAATCCGGCGGTGACGTCCGCAACGCAGTGGTTTGAGCGCACGCTGGACGATTCGGCGAACAAGAGACTTTCCGTGCCGGAGGGCTTTCTGGCGGTGGACGGCATTTTGGATCTCTGCTTAAATGTAGTGGATGGGCTTGTCGTGTATGACAAGGTTATCACGAAGCACCTGATGGCGGAGCTTCCGTTTATGGCGACGGAGAATATCATGATGGATGCGGTGAAGAATGGCGGAAACCGTCAGGAGCTGCATGAGAAGATCCGCACGCTTTCCATGCAGGCGGGCAGGACAGTAAAGGAGGAGGGGAAAGAGAATAATCTCCTTGAGCTGATCGCGGCAGATCCGGAGTTTAACCTCACACTGGATGAACTTCATGCGGCGATGAACCCGGCGAAATACGTGGGACGCTCCCCGCTTCAGGTGGAGAAGTTTTTGGAAAAGGTGGTAAATCCCGTGCTGGAAGCCAATAAAGAGGAACTTGGCGTGACAGCGGAAATTCATGTATAATATGCAGATAAAAAATCGCAGCGACCGAGTGTAGATTTTCGGCGCTGCGATTTTTTACTGCATTGACAAATGAACTCTTTGGGGATATAATGCAAACAACTAACTCTTTAGAGATACTATGGAAGGATTTGTTATGGGCAAGGTTGTTTTATATCATGGTTCAAATGAAAAAATTGAAAAGCCTCTTTTCGGCAAAGGTAAGGCTTATAACGATTATGGACAGGGTTTTTATTGTACGGAACACATAGAACTTGCAAAAGAATGGTCTTGTAATGAAGGTGTTGACGGTTTTGCGAACAAATATGAGCTTGACACAACAGATTTGAAAATCCTTAATTTATCAGGGGAAGAATATACGATTCTTCACTGGCTTGCTCTGCTTGTGGAAAATCGCCGGTTCCGTGTGTCAACTCCTATTATGCGCAGGGGTGTTCAGTGGATGCAAGAGAATTTTTTAATTGACATCAGCGAATATGATTTAATCATAGGCTACCGTGCAGATGATTCCTATTTTTCATTTGCAAGAGCATTTGTAAGCAATGAAATTTCTTTAAACCAGTTAAACTACGCAATGCGACTTGGCAAACTTGGTGAGCAGTATGTTTTGAAAAGCGAAAAAGCATTTGGTCAGATCGAGTTTAAATCTGCTGAATTGGCAGATAATACGATTTACTATGCCCGTAGAAAAAGGAGAGATGATGAAGCCCGTCATTCTTTCTTTGCAGAACTTGAAAAAGAAGATGTCAACGGTATTTATATGAGAGATATGATCAGGGAGGAAATGACAAGTGATGATGTACGCTTACGATGAGATGTATCTCAATGATGCCATGAGAAATCTTGGTGAGGCATTTGATTATTTGGCAACTGTTTTAAATATTCCTATGGACGATTTTCTTGATATGTTCATCATAAGCGGTATTGCAGAGCAATTTGCCGGTGGTGTTCCCAAATTTGTTTCAGGGATTTCGGGAACTGAGCTTGTATGGGAAGTTTTCAAGCGCATAGGAAAAAACATGGATCTGCCGGCACCTCAGACGGAATACGATTACTCACCTGAATACTGGTGCGGCTGGATCCTTGCATTTTATCAATGGAACACAGGAAAAAGCTTCAAGGAAATAAAAAAATATCTGCCTATGAGTGAGATTTATAAGTTATACGCCACCTTGCACGAAGCATCGGAGGAAAAGTTTGTTGATATAGCCAATTCTATACTTGAACGCAAAAACTTACCCACAAAATTACAGACAGTACGCAAGGCGATCGGACTTTCACAAAAAGAGTTGTCTAAAAAATCAGGAGTAACGCTCCGAATGATCCAGCAATATGAACAGCGGGCGAAGGATATCAATAAGGCAACTGCAAGTAACCTGTTTGCGTTAGCACAAGCACTCGGCTGCAAAGCAGAGGATTTATTGGAATAACGGGTAGTGTTCAGTGACCTATGTAAAAACGGTGTAACCCCGGAAAAATGGGTTACACCGTTTTTTCACGAAATTCGGCTAATGACAAAAGAAAAGCTTTATCTTCTTCCGAGATAGAAATATAGAATGTTAAATCACTTGCAGGAACAGAGACGCCCTTGACATTATCCGGATCTATCTGCTCCCTGATAATATCAGAATTTTCGTACACGGTTATCTCAGTTAGCTTTTCCGGCGATTCGTCTTTGAGGAGAGCGGCGGAGGATTTGTAACTAATGATCGTGTATAATACAGAACAATCCTCTGTCGCATTCGCTAATTCAGACTGTGAAGCATCTGCGTCAGTTGAAAGATCCGTATCATCCAGATCATTGAACTGGGATAAAATATCTGCATCTTCAATTACATTCACTAATTCTCCGTTCGCCGCATAGACCTCTATCATGGAGAGCTGCTGCAGATCTTCCCTTGTGTTACAAGCGGTCAAATGGAGAGATAATAATAAGCATAATGCTATCATGTGTATTTTTCTCATGTTACCCCCTCTTTTCTAAATCCTCGGAAAAATAGGATTGTAATAAATTCAACGATTTTTCTTTTTCCTATACAGGGTATTTTGTGCAATGATATTTTCTGAATGGATGGATACGCCCGCTATAATGAAAAGGGCAACAGAAAAAGCATCCATAAGCCAAATCAGAGCGTTATAAATCTCGCTGCCAATAACATCCCGGACTATAAGCAAAAATTCCGGACCGAAAAACAACAAAAGAATACCAAGAATGATCAGACGGACATATCTTTTTCTGTTTTTGCTGCTTTCCTCACGAAAGTTCTTTATTAGAACATCGTCAAAAATCAAAGATTTTGTGCAAATTTCTTGATATAACTTCGGTTGAAAAACAGTCAGGACGAGAATAGAGACACCGATTGCCATGCTTCCCCAATAGAAAGGGAGCAGCGGCTGCCTGTAATCGGAGAAAAAGCCAAAAACATCGGCAGCAATGATCAGACCAATGCCCGCAGCAAATTTTTTTGCCCGTCTCTTCTTATAGGAAAGAAAACCGTCAATCATTTCGCGGTTTACATAATAGCCATCTGTTTGCTGATCCTCACCGGAGATTTCTGTTTTTAGCAGATAATCTAATGTAACTCCAAACATATTGCTTATTTGCAGGAGTTTATCAATTTCCGGTGTTCCCCTGTCACTTTCCCATTTACTTACTGCCTGCCGTGATACCTGAAGCAGTTCCGCAAATTTTTCCTGAGAATATCCTTTTTCTTTCCGCAGAAGTTTCAGCTTCTCACCAAAAGTCATTTTATATCCCTCCGCTTTCCTGATGATAAGGTGATCATAGGGGAAAATCCGCTGAAACACCACCAATTTTGCGTGTCATCTTGTCAACTTTGCGTATCATTTCTTATATAGCCTGCGAATCGGAATCTGCACCAATCCTGCGGTAAAGCCGGAACGCGAAGAATGCGCAGGTGATCGAGAGCACTGTGATCAGTAGTTCCGTAACGGGAAGACCGATCACGCCAAACTGGTACAGCGCGGCAAAAATATCAAGTCCTGCGTGCAGCAATATGGCAAGCGGGAAGAGATAGATTCTGGATTTATCCTGTACCGCTGCAAACACGAGCACGGACAGTGCGATGTGGAACAGTACCGCAAAAATGCGTTCCCACACACTCCATAAAAACAGGGAGAAGTTGGAGGCGGAGAGGTTTGCCGCGATCAGCTCATAGGCGGCTGTCTGATCCGCGGGAAGCTGTCCGATCAGGGTAGCGAGCGCGCCGCTGTTGATCGCAAAGGCGAGGGAGAGGTTGGAGATCATGCCAACGCCCAGCAGAAGGATACATTCGATCCCGCCGTGTCCGATGCCGTAGGTGACGGCAGACTCCTTTGCCGTGTGATTTCCTAAAAACCAGCGGAACGTGATAAAGCGCCCGCACTCCTCAAAGATTCCTGCGAGAAGCGCGCCGGTCAGGGCATATGCCCACGCGTGGTTTAAAATATATTCCGAGACGCCGTTTGTTCCGGAGAACAGAAAATATTTCGGGATGTCCTCCAGTATGAGCGCGGCGACGATAAAAGTGACCGCGCCGGCAACGGCAGGCATCAGGTTACATTTTTTTTTCAAACGCCAGACGATCAGCAGCAACACGGGTCCTAAAATCGAGACAACCATAGAAAATATCATACCGCCGATCGCGCCGGAAGAAACCTGCATAGCTGCCTGGGATGTCAATACTTCATTCATAAAATTCCTCCATTCCGACGATTGCCTTATCCTTAACGAAAATCACCCATATAAAAGAGTGCGAGTACGCCGGGACCGGTGTGTGCACCGATCGTAGGACCGACGTGGTTGATCAGAAAGCTGTCGTAGCCAAGGCGTTTTTTGATCAGGTCTGCGACAAACTGCGCTTCGTCCTCACAGTCCCCGTGGCTGATGAAAATCATATCGTTTTTGTCCCTCCACGAGCCGACCTGCTTTTCCATGGCATCCACGAGGGCGATCATGGACTTTTTGCGTCCGCGCACTTTGGAGAGCGGGATCAGATGACCTTCATTGTCCACATGGAGGATTGGCTTTAGGTTGATCATTGTGCCGACGAACGCGGCGGTTTTTGACACGCGCCCGCCACGGTAGAGGTGGAAAAGGTCGTCTACCGTGAAATTATGTACGAGATGAAGCTTATTTTCTTCCAGCCAGGCAGCAGTTTCCTCAAGGGATCTGCCCTCTGATTTCAATGTGACAGCCTTGTGGACGAGCAGTCCCTCACCGAGGGAAGCGCACAGAGAGTCGATGACGACGATGCGGTGACCGGGGTACTCCTCAGAGAGCTCCTCCGCCGCGATCCGGCTGCTGTTGTAGCTCCCGCTCAGACCGGAAGAGAAGGCGATGTGCAGGATATCGCAGTCCTGCTCCCGTATGATACACTCAAAAAGCATTTTTGCCTCCTCAGGGTTTGCCTGGGAGGTCGTCGGCAGAGAGCCCGCGCGCATATAGTTGTAGAAATCTGTGACCGGAAGGGGATTTTCCCAACTGTAAGTCTTTCCGTCGATGGTGTAGGTGAGGGAAAGCATACCGATCCGGTGCCCGGTGATATATTCCGCCGGAAGATCGCAGGTGGTATCGGTAGTGATGATAAAGTTTTTCATGAAGCCTCCTAAAATGGTATGTTGCGAAAAAATACATCTTTTTTGTTAAGGATATTATAAATGAATTGTGACAAAAATAAAAGTTTTATAAATAAATTTTTTTTCGAAAAACAGTATTTACAAACGTAAAGAAAAGGATTATAATACAACTATCTTTTATCAAATATGTGGGTTCGCTTGTGTATCGCACTTGTTTCATCTGCTGAAATGAGGAGGTACGAGAGGATGAATGTGAAATCCCACAGTTCTTGGAATGATTCCAGATATTTCACTTTTTATGAACACAACAGAATACGGAGAAGGTACGGATGAACCTTGTGTTCTGGGGCAGGGAACACGCCAGCGGCACAACTGCGCATATGGTGGCTGTGACGGGGATGCTGCGCGCTCTTTGTGGGAAAGAGTGCGTGGTGACCGGACGTTTTCTGCGGGAGGATACGGGGAAGATCGCGGTCAGTGACTGCGGAACGGGATTTTCGGGCAGACGGCGCCATTTTTTATGGCACGCGGATCTTGCCGTTGTGAACCTCAGGAGTAAAAAGGAGAGCATTGCACGCTTTTTTGCCGAAGATTTTCACGTAGCGAGGAGGGCGATGTTTCTGCTGGAGAACTGTGACGGCGAGGAGGGTGCGGACGCGGCGTATCTGTGCCGTATGTACCGCATACCGCCGGAACGGGTAGCGGTCATTCCCTATAATCCTGCGTTTGCGGAGGCGCTTCGGCGCGGTGTGGGAGAAGATTTTATCAGAAGCCAGCACACAGAGCCTGCGACGTTTGAAAACGAGCAGTTTATCCGCAGTGTGAAACGGGCGGCGGACCGTATGCTAAGGCTGGCGGGAGAGGACTTCCTGTGAGCAGGATGAGACAGAACGTGAAAGAGCAATAACAAGTAACAAATAAAAATAGCAAGTAAAAAAAGATGGAGGATTGGAATATGGAACAGATCATGAAACATTACGGAAATGCAATTTTGGCGGTGATCGTGCTGCTGGCGCTTGGGGCGATCCTTGTGGCAGCGCTCTCGGAAAACGGGTATGTGGCGGCGGAGTTTAAAAATGCGCTGACGGGATTCTTTTCCAGTATGGGTCAGTTGTCATAGGAGGAGACCATGGGAGAGATTCTGACATTTGAGCCGACGGCAGAGCAGTTTGGCGTGTTGTGGAAATATCTGCAGTTGCCGAATGTGACGGACGTGGACTATAACGGCAGGGAGCTGTGGATCACGGACCTGCGGAGAGGGCGCTACCGCGCAAAGGAGCAGTTGACGGAGGAGTTTATCCATACGTTCACCCACAATATTTCAAACTGTGTGAATAAGCAGTTTAACCATGCCAACAAGATTTTGGAGGCGGATACGAAGGAGCTGCGCATCAGTATCATTCATGATTCGGTGACGGCGTCCGGTATCAGCATCTGCATCCGGAAATCCCCCTGCATGGTGCGCAACAGCATTGCGCGGATGCTCGCGGAAGGCTATGTGCAAGAGGAGATGTTAAAGCTTCTGGTCAACTGCGTGCGGGTCGGGATGAATTTTGTGTTTGGCGGGGAGCCGGGCGCAGGAAAGACAGAGTGCGCCAAGTTTTTTATGCAGTTTATCCCAAAGTCAGAACGTGTCATTACCATCGAGGACTCCTACGAGATTCATTACGGCGAGATCAATCCGGGTGCGGATGCGGTCGAGCTGCGGGTGGGCGCAGGTTTTGATTATACGGATGCAATCAAGGCGAGCCTGCGCCAGAATCCGAAATGGCTCGTGCTCTCCGAGGCGCGTTCCGTGGAGGTGCTGTCGCTTCTGGAGCAGTGGAGCACGGGGGTCAGCGGCTTTACGACGATCCACCTGGACGATGTCAGAAAGCTGCCGGACCGCATTCAGAATATGCTGAGCGATTCAAAGGATGCGTGGCGGATGGAGAACCGGATCTATCGGTATGTGGATGTCGGGATCTTAATCCGCTGCGTCAGGCAGCCGGATGGGAAGATACGGCGTTATATCGACCAGCTCTGCTTTTACAGCAGGGAGGGGAAGGAAAACTGTATCTATATGCTGGTGGAGGACGGAGAGGTGGTATCGCGGGAGTTTCCGCCCGTGATCCGGAAACGTTTTGCACGGGCGGGGATTGAAGATCCTTTTGCGTGTGCGGAGTGGGAGAAGTATGTAAAAGAGGGGAAGTAATGAGGAACAGAAAAACAATATGGAAGAAGTTTGCGCTGCTAAACCCAAGGAATCTGGAGCGTGAGGTGCATATTTATGGCTATCATTTTTCATGGAAGGCACACAGTCTGTGGATTTTGGGAGCGCTGCTTGGGAGCGGGCTGCTGGGAATGATTTTCCGGCTGGAGACGGTGTATGTGATCGTGATCACAGCGGCAGCGGCGTTTGTGCTGCCCATTCTTGTGCTGGATATGTATAAGCGGATGTATGAGCAGAAACGGTTTGCGGACGTTGTGGCATATATGGAGCAGATGCTCTATTCTTTTCAGAAAACGGGAAAGGTGACCGGGGCGTTAAAGGAAACAAGAGAGCTTTTTCCTGACGGACAGATGCGAAGGTGTATCGACGCTGCGCTGATCCACATGGAGCTTGGAAAACCGGAGACGGAGCAGGGCGTGCTCGCGGAAGGACTTTTGCGCATTGAGGAACATTACAAGTGTGCGAAGCTGACGCTGGTACACGAGCTTTTGCGTGCGACGGAGGCATATGGAGGCGTAGCGGAGGATTCGATCCTGCTGCTCCTGGAGGATCTTGAGAAGTGGAAGAAACGGGAATATCAGCTTCAGGCGGAAAAAAAGAAACACCATACGGACAATATTATCTCGATCGTGGTTTCGGTCGTGCTGTGCGCGGTGGCGCTCTATGTGCTCGAGGGGATGCGGCAACTGTTTCACACGGGAGATATGGCGGACATCTTTTCCATTCCGGTGATACAGGTGTCGTCGACGGTTTTTATCCTGCTGCTCCTTCAGATCCTGGTGAAAAGTACCAGAGGACTGACGGCAGACTGGCTGAGCGAGACGGATGTCCACGCGCCGGAATATGTGCAGCACAGCTATGATCTTGTGATGAATTATGAGAAGGCGGAGAAAAAACAGTGGCAGCACTGGCTTTTTGCGGGGATTCTTGTGGCGGCAGCAGGATTTCTGATCGCGGGGTGGACGCTGCCTGCCGTTATCGGTATGTGTGTTGCCGCATTTCTCGCCGGCTACCGCAGGCTTGGCTATCATCTCGCGAAAAAGGATGTGACGGAGGCGATGTATCTGGCTCTGCCGCAGTGGCTGATGGAGATGCTGTTGTTATTGCAGAATAATAATGTGCAGGTTGCGCTGGTAAAATCGGTGGATAGAGCGCCCGCCGTGCTGCGTCATGAGCTGGCTTCCCTGCGGGAGAGGATGAAGCAGCACCCGGGAGAACTGCAGACCTACACGGATTTTTGCCGGAATTTTGATCTGCCGGAGATTGGAGGCTGTATGAAGATGCTGCACGCATTCTCGGAAAACGGAACCGGAAATGTCGGCGTGCAGATGAACCGTTTTCTGGAACGGACGGGACGGATGCAGGAGAATGCAGATGCAATCCGGGATGGCAGGATGGCGTTTCGGATGAAACTGATCTTTTCCTATCCGGTGCTTGCGGCGATCGGAAAGCTTCTGACAGATCTCACTGTCGGGATGGCGGTGATGCTGCAGGTGCTTGGAAGTATAGGAGGTGCGTAGGCTTGAAGTATATTGTGGAGATTTTTTCGGGACTTCTGATGCTGATGTGGAATCTGTGTCTGTGCGTCAGTATGCTCGGTGTCAGCGGCGAGGTCGCGGAGGCAAAAGAATATAAGGCTGCGGTGGTGGCTGAGCTGGAAAACAGCAACTTTAATCCGAATGTGACGGCGGGGTGCGTCCGTGAAGCGGAGCGGAGAGGGTATAGATTAGAGATTACGCCGTGTAAATATGGAGGGAATGAGAACCGCCAGATGGCGGAGGTATGCCTGACCTATGATTACCGGATTCCGCTGCTTGGGATTGCACAGGAGCGCACGACACGGGGGATTGCACGATAAATCCGGTGTGTGAATGCTTGTTTTTAACCGGATATGAGAGGGGGATGCGGAAAATGGAAACAGTGATCGGTGAGATGGGAGTGGCAATGCTGGTATTGCTGGGCGGAAGCTGTTTTGCCGTGTGGATGGCAACCTTGTTAAATTATATGTCGGTACTTTTGTGAGTGCATGAAATGGAGGAAAGATCATGAAGGAAATTATGGAGCATTACGGCAGCAGTCTGCTGCAACTGGCAGGCGGGCTGGCAGTGTTTTCCATCTGGATGAAATTATGTCAGGATGGCGGAGCGCTGCGACAGATCTGTCTGCAATATCTGTATACGATTTGTGGGTAGAAGGGAGTTGCGATGGAACAGATCATAGAGATATATGGAAAATTTCTGCTGGGGCTGGCAGTTTTGTTTCTTTTTCTTGTACTTCTTTTTACGGGGATACGGGATGAGAATGGAAATGTCGGTGTCTGGCATATGATGGGGGCATTTTTGACGGAAGAACAACCGGAAAAGGGGAGCGAATTTGCGGTTTATGTGGAGGAGGGCGCGCGGAAAAGACCGGAAATTTTCTGCCGGAAAAAAGAGCCGCTGCTTGTTGGCAGCTATCCTGCGGCAGAGCTTTTCGGCGCGTCGGACTGTGAAAACACAGAACTGGATCCGGTAATAGAAGGTGTCTACGACAGACAGGGAGCGGTGGAGTATGACATCTATGATGCGCAGACCGGACAGATTTCGTTTGAACGCCCGGGGATTTATCTGGTGCAACTGTGTGCAACGGACAGATGGAATCATACAAAACGGTGCAGGATCTTGCTTCCGGTAAACGGAGGTGTGGCATGAAAAATGTGGCATTGCTGCTTGTGAGTGGGATTTTGGGAGTAATGGTGCTCGCGATGGTCATGACGATCTGCGGGGACATGAACCGAAACACCGAAGTGCGGGAAAATCTGTCGACGGCGATGGAGGGCACCTTAAAAGAAGTGGCGGAGAGCGAGACTGTACATGGTGAGAAAGAGCTTCTTGCGGGCTGTATCGGGCGTATGGCACTCGCGGCGGATGCGGACACAGATCTGACATTTGAAGTCTGCCAGGCAGATGCAGAGAAAGGGATTCTGGCATTGCGTGTGGCGGGAAGTTATGCGCACCCCAACGGCATGGAGGGAGAGACCTCGTGGGAACGCGTGGTTATCCGTGAACGGAAAAAGGAGGAACCAAAGATGAAGGTGTGCGAAGTTTCATTTTATATGAATAAGGAAGAACTGATGGAAGATGGCGAATGCTACAAACGCTGCACGGTGATGGACGGGGAGACGGTAAAAATGCCTGCCGATCCAAGAAAAGATGGGGCGGCGTTTGCCGGGTGGCGGGACAGCAATGATTATATTGCAGATTTTTCACAGCCGGTGCATGGGGAGCTTTCCTATTATGCCGCATGGGAATAGTGTGTTGCAGAGAAAAGATATACTGGTATTTTCTGCGCGGTTCAGGTATACTAATACTACTGTTGTAAAAATGTTATCAATGGAAGAAGAAAAGAAGAGGAGAAGTTATGAAAAAGAACACACTGAAATTTTTGGGAATCATGGGATTAAGCGTGAGCGTGCTTGCAGGAGCAGTAGCCGGATGCGGCAGCAATAAGACCGAGGATGTCGCAGGAACGGAAGTTATTACAGTGACAGAGACAGAGGAAGTCACAGAGATCGCGGAAGAAACAGAGGAAACAGAGACGACAGAAACAGAGATTCCGGAAGAAACGGAAACTCCGGCATTTGCCGTCACAGAACTGTCTGCTATAAAGTATACCACGCAGACCGTAAATGTGAGAAAGGGTCCTGGCTCCGATTATGAGAAACTCGG
>SAMEA3387474__coassemble_1400_pt1 | contig 17113 bp, 18 predicted proteins | sample SAMEA3387474__metabat2_low_PE_013 | metagenome-assembled genome bin SAMEA3387474 (sample SAMEA3387474) | Felis catus | biome: Faeces | place: United Kingdom | collected 2012 | reverse complement strand
GATACGATGGAACGGGCAAAGCTGGAAAGCGAACTGAAAGACATTCAGCGGCTGGTTGACCGTATCCCGCCGGAGGTGCTGGTAGAACTGAAACGGCAGCCCAGCAAGCGTGGGCGTGAACTTTGACAAAAGTTATATGGTACTATTTTCCGCCTTGTTTTCATAGACATGGACAAAGAGCAGCGCACAAGGAGGAGGTGGAACTCTGCTGTGAAAAAGCGAAAACTAAATTATCGGTTTCATAACCCTAATCCAGCGGCAGAGACCGCCGACTACTTACTGAAAATCCTAATTGAAGCCAATACGGAAAAAGTGCAGTCGGCTATTCAAGAAGCCGCAGCCGCATCAGATGATACCGAAGAAAAATTAGACGAGGGACACTCTGCGTGAGCGGAGTGTCCTTTTTTCATTGGTTGAAAACGTTGACTTCATGTGATAATATTAAGATGTAACAGAACGATTTGATTTTAACAGAGAGGTTTTGCCATGAATATAGCTGCTTACTGCCGTGTTTCCACTGATAAGGCTGACCAGCTCAACAGCCTGGAAGCACAGAAAGAGTTTTTTTCTGAATACACAAAACGCACAGGGGACACCTTAGTAAGATTGTATGCAGACGAGGGTATTTCTGGAACCAAAATAAAAAATCGAAAAGAATTTTTGCGCATGATGGCAGATGCCGAGCATGGGTTGTTTGATATGGTCGTCGTCAAGGATATTTCCCGCTTTGCCAGAAATACCGTTGACCTTTTGCAGAATGTCCGCAAGCTGAAATCTTTGGGAATTGAAACGCAGTTTTTGACCGCTAACATGACCAGCATGGGCAACAGTGAATTTGTGCTGACGATTTTTGGGGCATTGGCACAGGAGGAAAGTGCGAATACCTCAAAGCGTGTGAAATTTGGAAAAAAGATGAATGCTGAAAAAGGTCGTGTCCCGAATATCGTTTATGGATATGATAAGACGATTGGAGATTATTTTAACCTTGCAATCAATGAAGAAGAAGCTGCGGTTGTCCGCCAGATTTATGAGTGGTATATCAAAGACGGGTATGGTGCTGCGAAAATTTCCATTTTCTTAAATGAACGAGGATTGCGGACAAAACGGAATTGCCAGTGGAGCCAGAATGGGGTTTGCCGTATTCTTACGAATGAACTTTATACGGGTAAAATTATTAACGGCAAACAGGAAGTAACCGACTTTCTGACCGGGCAGAGGGCAGACAAAGATGAAACCGAGTGGATGGTCGTGGAGCGCCCAGATTTGCGTATTATTGAACCGGAGGTTTTTGAACAGGCACAGCAGATTATGCAGTCCAGAGGCAAAGCATTTAAGGTGGATAAGGAACGCCAAAGCAATAAATATCTGTTCTCTACTCTTATCAAATGCAAGGAATGCGGCTGGTCCTTCCGGCGCACAGTCCGCACATATAAAAACACTTATGTCCGCTGGGTGTGTTCCGGGCATAACGGGCGTGGTGCAGACAACTGCCCCAATGCTGTGACGGTAGATGAAGAAGAATTGATTGAAGTTTTGCAGGAATATTTTGCTGAACTTCTGAAAGCAAAGAAGAATGTGATCCGTTATGTGGTCGGAGAATTCCAGCGGGTTTATAAGGCAAAGGACGAAAACCTGAACTATGAAAAAGAGCTGAATGCCCAGCTTGCAAAGCTGCAAAAAATCCGGCAAAAATATATGGATATGTATGCAGACGATTTGATTTCCAGAGAGGAACTGAATGATAAAATCGGCGGCATGAGAAAAGAAATTGAACGGCTGGAAAACGAACTGAAGATGGTAGCGTATCATCTTACCAAAGGGGAACAGTTGGAAAGCGTCCTCGGACGGACATTCAAAGAGATTGGGGATATAACAGATGTACACCAGATGACCAATGCCCAGCTAAAGCGCATTATCCAGAAAATCGAAGTGGATAAGGATGGGAATGTTGATATTTACCTGCGATTGTTCGGTGATTTGGGTTTAGACGAGACCGTTCTAATTAGAGACAACGGTACATAAAGACGTAACAGAACGTCTTACGCAGGTCAACCCGTCGCTTGCAGCAGAGACAAGAAAAGTGCTTGATGTGAATAAGTCAGAGCGGCACATCCGCGGCGGACTCGCGACGAAGGAGAAATACTTACACCAGCATTAGGTGTGACGGAAAAGGAGAAGGAACATGGAGATAAATAGGGAGCTTGTAAAAGAGGTCTTTCAGAATTATACGGATGCCTATGATTCGTCGGACGAGAAGATACGGCTGAAAATTGCACATACCTATCGGGTTGCCGGGCTGTGTGAGCGGATTGCGCGGGCGGAGGGAATGGCGGAGGAGGATGTCAGTCTGGCGTGGCTGCTCGGTATGCTGCATGATGTGGGACGTTTTGAGCAGCTTCGCAGATATGGGACATTTCTGGACGCCAGGTCGGTGAACCATGCGGCGCTTGGCGCGGATATCTTGTTTTCGGATGGAAAAATCCGCGATTATCTTGCCGATGCGCAGGAAGATGTACGGATAGAGACGGCGATCCGTCTGCACAATGTCTACCGGCTTCCGGAGCATCTTGACGCAAGGACGGAGCGGCTGGCAAATGTGCTGCGCGACGCGGACAAGATTGACATTTTGAGGGTAAATGTGGAAGTCCCGATGGAGGAGATCCTGGATGTCACGACAGACCAGCTTCGGTGCTGTGAAGTGTCGGGGGAGGTTATGGAGAGTTTTTTTACACATAGCGCGACACTTTGGAGCATCCGCCACACGGCGGCAGACCATGTGGTCGGGTACATTTCGCTGGTGTTTGAACTGGTATTTCCGGAGAGCTTTCGCATCACAGCGGAGCAGGGGTATCTGAACCGTCTGCTCCATTTTGAGAGCCGGAATCCGAAAACGCGGGAGCAGTTTGCAGTACTCCGGGAGGAGATGGAGCGTTATCTTGGCAAGAGAAAGAGGTAATGCCTTTCCCGGTGTTTGGAAAAATGAGAGCGGCGGCGCAGTCGAGTACAAAGAGCAGGAGCAGAATTGTATTCAGACTGCGCCGCCATTTTGCGGAGATCCGGAACCAGAGTCTTGCCGCGTACGGCGCGATCAGGCAGATCCAGAGCACACCGGCACAGCCGAAGCCGATCGCAGACCACAGACAGATATATCCGTGAAAATGAAAGGGATAAGCGGAATAATCCCAGTAGCGCAGATGCCAGAGGGAATTGAGCAGCCATCCGGTGAAGAGCTCAACGCCCGTTCCGAGCAGTGCGGACAAAACAAAAACGACGGGGATGCGCAGAAAGAGAGAACTGCAGGAGGCAGCTTTGCGCGCGAGCAGAAGATGGAACAATACGCCGCCGGCGCCGTATACCGGAAGCCACGGACCGTAGAAAAATCCACGGTTCACGTAGTCCCATCCCTGGGCATACATCAGGAAAACCTCCCACAGAAATCCGCTGCCGGCGCAGAGAAAGAAGAAAAAGATTTCCAGTGAGAGGAGATCCGTCTTATGATCCGGCTCCGGTGAGCCGAGTTGTCTGAAATCCGGAAGAGAACGACGCTTTTTCATGGGAATAGTGTAACCATTCTGCCGGATCATATGAAAAAAGTGATTAAAATCTTAGAAAAATACCGCCGACGAGGAGAGCCATGACGTATGCACTCATCAGAACGATATAGTTTTTTATCGCGGTGAGGAAAGTGTCCGGTTTTTTCTGCTCTTTCCGGAAAATACCGATGTTCTTCTGCACGATCGGGAACGTCAGAAGATACAGCAGACAAGCCGGGTGCAGCATACCGAGAACCACCATGATACAGGGAGTGAGGTATGCGATATAGTAGAGCGCGGCATACAGTGTCAGCGAGCGCTTTAATCCAAGAAAATACGGAAGGGTAAAGCGGTTCACCTTCACATCGGCATCCACATCACAAATATTGTTGGCGAGCATGATGTTCGCGGTTAGGCAGGTCGGGATCATACATAACAGAACCAGCGTGAGAAGCGGCCATACCTTCAGAGAGAGGCTGATTTCTGAAGAACTGAGTGTGTAAGTGAGGAACGTCCCCTCCAGCATATTTATATATAGAAGAAGAAACGGCGTGAGGATACCCTGAAAAACTCCGGAGCACACTTCGCCGAACGGCAGTCTTGAGATCGGCAGCGGTCCATAGGTGTAGCACACACCGCACAAAAAGCAGAGAGCGCCGACGAGAAGTACGACGATGTCGGTACAGTAGGCAAGGTAAAGACCTAACGCCGTGCTGATCCCGAACATCACAAAGATGATGATCAGGGCAGCACGCCTTGGGAGCGGGAGCATTTCCGGATAATCTTTGCTGTCGATGTAATTGTTGATGGCGGTGGTCGTTAGGTCAAAAATAAACATCGACCCAAAGAATATGAGCGTCAGCTTGACATTGATGGGCTGTCCTTCGTGAAATAAAAAGGCAAGCGTCATCAGGAACGCAAAGACGCTTGTGATTTTTGTCATAATTTCTACGTACTTAAAAAATTTCTTGATCATAAGAACTCCTTGTGTATTATTTTGTAGTTGCGGAATATCCGCCAATGGATTTTAGCATCCTATCAGTAAAAATGCAATATTTTAATCATTTTAGCGGCAGTTGTGGTCTGGTAAAAATGACGAAATGGAGCGAAAGTAACAGAAAATACGCGAAAATTTGAAAAAAGTCTTGGAATACGCGAAAAAATATGATAGTATCTTGCGTGTTAGTCAAGAAAAGAAGACGGTTAAGAAGAAGTTTTGAAGAGGGAAAGGAAAAAAATCATGACCAACATCGTAGTGATTGGCGCCGGTTACGCAGGCGTGCTGGCGACGAAAAAACTTGAGAAAAAACTCCGGAAGAAGGGAGTAGCGAATGAGACACAGATCACGATCATCGACAAGCATCCGTACCACACGATGCTGACAGAGCTGCACGAGGTTGCAGCCTGCCGTGTGGGAGAAGAGAGTGTCAAGATGAACCTTGACCAGATTTTTGCAGGGCGCAAGGTCAATGTCGTTTTGGATACCGTAACGAAGATTCATTTTGAGGAAAATAGGATTACCGGAGAGAACGGGGAATATTCCTATGATTATCTCGTTCTGGCAGCAGGCTCCAAGCCGACCTTTTTCGGCGTGGAGGGAGCAGAGGAACACAGTTACACACTGTGGTCTTATGACGACGCCGTGAAGTTGAGAGACCGTATCCACGACTGTTTCCGCGTGGCGGCGGACGAGCCGAATGAGGAGAAGAGACGCGCGCTGCTGACTTTCTATGTGGTTGGCGCAGGCTTTACGGGTGTCGAGATGATCGGAGAACTTGCGGAGTATGTGCCGGTTCTCTGTGAGAGATTCCATGTGAAGAGCGAGGATGTAAAGCTTGTGAATGTGGACGGGCTGTCACGTCCGGTGCCGGTCCTTCCGGAGAAGCTGTCAGGCAAGGTGGAGCGCCGTCTTAAGAAGATGGGCGTTGAGATCGTGATGAATGCCAGCGTGGTCGGCGTGGGTGAGAACTTCATCAAGATGAAAGAAGGAGAGGAAGTCAAACAGTACACAGCGGGCACTGTTATCTGGACGGCGGGCATCGAGAGCTCCGAGATCACAACCGATGCGGCAAAAGAGGTCAAGAGCGCAGGAAGAGGAAGAATTGAAGTTGACTCCTATTTGAGAAGCGTAGACCATGAAAACGTATACGTGATCGGCGACAATATGTTCTACACGGCTCCGGGTGAGGAGCGCCCGGTTCCGCAGATGGTTGAGAATGCGGAGCACAGTGCAGGCACGGCGGCGAACAATATTGCGGCAGCCATCACGAAAAAAGGCGAGATGGAGGAGTACGATCCGAAATTCCACGGTATTATGGTGTGCGTCGGCGGACGCTGGGGAACGGCGAGAGGCGGTATGGCGAAGCACCAGATGAATCTGCCGTCCTTCTTTGCCATGTTTGCAAAGCACTTTATCAATATCATTTACTTTATCCAGGTGATGGGCTGGGCGAAGGTGAGCAGCTATCTGAGACATGAGATCTTTACGATCCGCAACCGCAGAAGCTTTGTGGGTGGACATTTCTCCAACCGCACGCCGAGTTTCCTTCTCGTACCGCTGCGCGTATGGCTTGGCGCTGTATGGGTGTTTGAGGCTGTGATGAAGATCGTCGAGGGCTGGTTCCAGAAACCGATGCTGAATGAATTTTTTGGCGGGGCGAACGCATGGTATAATTCCATTATCGCAAGCTACTTCGGCGTTGCTCCGGCGCAGTCCGTAGATGCAGTTGCAAGCGCAACCTCGGCGGGGGCAGACGCGGCAGCAAGCGCGGGAACACTTCTTTTAGACTGGGATTTTGGACTGTTTGAGACAATCTTTGTCAGCGGAAAAGAACTCGCAAGCTCTACACTGGCGGATTACGCGTTTAAGCTGGATATCCCGTTTGTAAACTGGTCGGTAGACAACATCGTTCTTGCCAGCGACGGTATGCAGATGTTTATGCAGATCGTGATCGTGCTCTTAGAGCTGGCGATCGGTCTGGGACTGATGAGTGGTCTGTTTACATTCCCGTCCGCAGCGGTATCCATTATCCTTCAGTTTATGTTCCTGAGCACAACCGGACTGTACTTAAACGGTATGTGGATGGTATTTGCAAGTGTCGCAGTACTCATCGGCGCAGGACGGACCATCGGATTTGACTACTATGTTGGACCATTCTTAAAGAAGCACTGGAAAAATGTAAAATGGGTAAAGAGGTGGTATCTCTACAATGACTAATTTGTCCTTGAATTTTGAAACCGCGATGGAACAAACCAGAGAGGAAGTAGACCGTGTGCTGTTATCGGCGCCACTTTTGCTTCGTACCTACACGTCACATCTGACCTTGACGCACGGAAAGTTCATCCGTGCGAAGGCAGTGCTGGCGTGCGCGATGGATGCGGAGGGCTGTGTGCATGCGGATGCGGTCGTTTTTGCGGCGGCGATCGAGCTTCTTCATCTGGCGACGCTGGTTCATGATGACATTATGGACGATGCGGCTTTGCGCAGGGGAGTGGCGACGCTCCAGAAGAAGTTTGGAAAGCGCACAGCCGTGATCTGTGGAGATTACCTTCTGGCGGCAGCGCTTAAGGAGTTTGCGAAGGTGGAGGATACGGACAGCTATAAGAACCTGAACGTATCGAATTATGTGGAGCAGATCTGCATGGGGGAACTCAGACAGAGCGCGAATAATTTTAATTATCATCTGTCGATGTTCCGCTACTTAAGCATTATAAACGGAAAGACGGCAGCCTTGTTTGAGGCGTCCTACTTTGCGGGAGCCGTGGTCGCCGAGCGGGATGAGAAACGTCTGAGGCTGTACCGCCGGCTTGGCAGATATACGGGAATTATTTTTCAACTGACCGATGACTGCATCGATTATGAATGTGACACAAGGGTAGCCGGGAAAAATGTGCAGTCGGATTATGAGCAGGGAGTGATCACGCTTCCCGTCATCCATACGTTTGACCATAACCCGGAACTGAAAAAAAGGGCAGAGGTGGGAGAGCTTCCGACGGAGGAGCTCCTTGATGCAGTGAAAAAGAGCGACGGCGTCGGCTTTACCCATCAGACGGCAAAAAGATATTATGAGAAAGCAATGGCGGCGTTAAAAGATCTGCATTTTGCAGAGCCAAAGGAAGCGCTTTTAAAGGAATTGCTGGATAAAGCCTATTATGGGCTGAAGAAATAGTTATTTTCAGATCGTATCATCACTGATAGGATAAAAAATGAGAGGTGAATAATTCATGAAAAAGAGAATCGCGTTAATATTGGGAATGGTACTGACGGTTTCTGCACTTGCAGGCTGTACCAACAAGACGGCGGAAGAATTTTTGCAGGAGCAGGGCGGACAGCAGAATGCCGTTGCAGAAGAATCAAAGGATGACGTCGTGCTGGCAGAAGGAGAGCTAAAGACAGGACTTGCCGTTGTGACGAAGGTTGGAAGCTCTACGGATGCGGCGGCGGACGCAGAGGGTCTTGCGCAGACAGATGTGATGATCGCCGCAGTGACCGTGGATGCGGAAGGCAAGATCGTACAGTGTGCGATCGATTCTGTACAGAGCATTGTGAACTTTGGAACCGACGGAAAGATCACAACAGATACGACCGCAGAGGTGCAGACCAAGAACGAGCTTGGCACAAACTACGGGATGCACAAGGCTTCTTCCATCGGAAAAGACTGGAATGAGCAGGCGGCAGCTTTTGCAGAGTACTGCGTCGGAAAGACGGCAGACGAAGTGAAGGGCATCGCAGTAGCGGAAGGCAAGGCGGCAGACGCAGACCTTGCGGCAGGCTGTACGATTTATATTGGTGATTTCCAGGCGGCAGTTGCACAGGCGGCAGAAAATGCAAGCGCGCTGGGCGCGCAGGCCGGCGATAAGCTGGGACTTGGCGTTGTGACCACGCTTGCAGATTCTGCAGATGCAAGTGCAGAGGCGGAAGGCGTTGCGCAGACCTCTGCCACGATTTCCGCACTGACCGTAAACGCAGACGGTGTGATCACGAGCGCCGTGATCGATGGCGTTCAGGCGAATATCAACTTTGATACGACCGGAAAGATCACAACGGACATTACCGCAGCCGTGGATTCCAAGAATGTGCTCGGCACGAATTACGGCATGAGCAAGGCTTCCGCCATCGGCAAGGAGTGGAATGAGCAGGCGGCGGCATATGCGCAGTATGCAACCGGAAAGACCGTTGACGAGGTGAACGGCACTGCGGTGACAGAGGGGGTTCCTTCTGACGCTGATCTTGCAGCTTCTGTGACGATTCATATTACGGATTTCAATACTGTGATCACAAAGGCTGCCGGAAATGCAAAATAAGCAGGCAGAAAAAAGGATGGGGAGTGTGCGTTTACGCGCGCTCCCCTTGTCTATGAAATAGGAAAAGAGTATGAGCCGAGGAAAGAAAACAGGGATTTTTGTGGCAGCAGTGGTACTGCTCGGAGTGTTTGCGGCATGGTACGGAAAAACGAAAGAACCGCAGCGCTATACGGCGACATTTTTGGATGTGTTTGATACGAAAACAGATATCATCGGATATGGGACGAGCAAGGAGGCATTTACGGAGGAGGCTTCGCTGCTCAAGGAAAAGCTGGTCTATTACCATGAACTCTACGATATTTATCACGAGTATGAGGGCATGAACAATATAAAGACGATCAACGACAACGCGGGGATTGCCCCGGTTGAGGTTGACCCGGAGATTATCCGTCTGTTACAATTCAGTAAGGAAATGTACGCACGCACAAATGGGCAGGTAAATATTGCGATGGGAAGTGTGCTTTCGATCTGGCATGATTACAGGGAGACTGGAAATGCGAATCCGGCGGCTGCCAAACTGCCGTCTGCGGACGAGCTTCTCGCCGCCGCCGAGCATACGGATATCGAAAAGATCATCATTGAGGAGGACTCTTCCACGGTGTATCTGAGCGATCCGGAAATGTCTTTGGATGTGGGAAGTATCGGCAAGGGTTATGCTGTACAGCGCGTGGCAGAGTATGCAAAAGAGCTTGGAATAGAGCATATGCTCCTAAGTGTCGGCGGAAATGTCTGCGCGGTGGGAGAGCGGCTGGACGGCACGGACTGGCGGCTTGGGATCCAGAATCCCGATTTTGAGAGTGAGGAAACCTACGTCAGGAAGGTGGATGTGGCGGATGCCTGCGTCGTTACGAGTGGGAATTACCAGAGATACTATGTCGTAGACGGGGAGGTATACTGTCACATCATCGATCCGGATACGCAGATGCCGGCGGATTATTTTGCATCTGTCTCCGTCGTTGCGGATGATTCGGGCGTTGCGGACGCGCTGTCCACGGCGGTTTACAATATGCCGTATGAGGAGGGGCTTGCGTTTGTGAATGGTCTGGAGGGCGTGGAGGCGATGTGGATCATGGAGGATGGAAGCATCCGGTACTCGGAAAATTTTGAGGCGTACGTGGCGGAATAAGGCAGAAAAGCGCTTTGGTAATACAGAGAGCAAAAGGCAGGGGATTCATATGCAGGAGAATCAGACAGAGAAGAAAAAGCGAAAGGGCGACGTCGTTTTGATCGCGGTGATTTTAGTGCTTGCGGTTGCGGCGTATGTCGGGATCAAATTTTATCAGGGCATGAGCACAGAGGAGCCGGTGGCGGTCGTCACCGTGGATGGCGCCGAATACGGGCGTTTTCCCTTGGATGTGGATGTGACGGAGAAGATCGAGCTGCCGGATGGGGCTTATAACATTCTGGTGGTAAAGGATGGAGCGGCAGACATCACAGAGGCTTCCTGCCCGGATGGGATCTGTGTCAATCACCGCGCGGTCAGCAGGCAGAGCGAGACGATCGTCTGTCTGCCCAATAAGGTGGTTGTGGAGATCGAAAACGGAGAGGAATCCGGTGTGGATTCTATGACAAACTAGAAGGCGGTCAGTATGAAAACGAGAAAAATTGCATATCTGGGGCTTCTCACAGCCCTTGCGTTTGTATTTTCTTATATCGAATTTCTGATCCCGGTCAATATCGGCGTGCCGGGGGCGAAGCTTGGGCTGGCGAATCTGGTGATCATCGTGGCTCTGTATACGCTTGGGGAGCGGGATGCGTTTCTCTTGTCCGTGATACGGATCGTGCTGGTCGGCTTTACGTTTGCCAATCTGGCGATGATGATTTACAGTCTGGCGGGCGGCTGCTTAAGCTATGTGGCGATGGTGATCGCGAAAAAAACAAATCGCTTGTCGATCACGGGGGTCAGCGTGCTCGGCGGTGTGTTCCACAATATCGGTCAGATTCTGGTGGCGATGGTTGTGCTTGAGACGGAGAGCCTGATCTACTATCTTCCGGTGTTGCTGATTGCGGGAATCGCGTCGGGTGTGGCGATCGGCGTTCTGGGCGCGATGGTCACAAAACGTCTGGGGAGGATTTCCCAATAATAGAGATGAGGATGTCAAAAGGGGAGCTTCAAAAATGGGATTGGCAAAATACACAAATGGTGTTCTGGTTTGTGAATATGGAGAAGCCTAGAACTTCTTAATGTTCTGCCAATTTCCAGCAATTCGACGGCAAGGATGCCGGCGAAAGCCCGAATTGCGCCCTGGATGGCGCATAGAGGGCGGTTGCGTTTGTACACATTACCAGTACGCAGAACATTTTAGAAGTTCTTGGCTTCGGAATCCTGAACAAAAAAGAATACCATTTGTGTATTTTACCAGCCGCAATCTGTAGGCTCCCCTTTTGACACCCGAATCGATATAGAAGAAAAAAGCCTTGTAAACACGCGGGGTGTAGCTTATAATAAGAGAAATTGGCGGCAGTTTTTGCTGACGTATGAAGGGATGCCGTTTGAGGAAAAACAGGAGGAAGATGGTTTATGAATCAGGAAAAGGTAATTGTCATTGACTTTGGCGGTCAGTATAACCAGCTGGTTGCAAGACGTGTCAGAGAATGCAATGTTTATTGTGAGATATATTCCTACAGGACGAATCTTGAAAAGATTAAGGAAATGAACCCGAAGGGGATCATTTTGACCGGAGGACCGAACAGTTGTTATGAGGAGGGAGCGCCGACTTATACAAAGGAGTTGTTTGAGCTTGGGATCCCGGTGCTCGGTCTGTGCTACGGCGCACAGCTGATGATGCATGTGCTGGGGGGGAAGGTGGAGAAGGCTCCGGTGCGAGAGTATGGCAAGACGGAGGTTTTTGTGGATCGGACGTCCGCGCTGTTTGCAGAGGTTGGAACGAAGACAGAGGCGGTTGCCGGAGCGATCTGGGATGACCATAAGTCGGACGATTATGCAACGGTCTGCTGGATGAGTCATTTTGATTATATTTCCAAGGCTGCGTCGGGATTTCGCGTGGTGGCGCACACGGCAGACTGTCCGGTTGCCGCGGCTGAAAACGGGGAAAAGAAGCTGTATGCGATCCAGTTCCACCCGGAGGTTCTCCACACGCAGGAGGGCACGAAGATGCTACACAATTTTGTGCGCGGTGTCTGTGGCTGTGCCGGAACATGGAGAATGGACTCTTTTGTGGAAAATTCGATCCAGGAAATCCGTAGGAAGGTCGGGGACGGCAAGGTGCTCTGTGCGCTTTCCGGCGGCGTGGATTCGTCGGTGGCAGCAGTGCTGCTCGCAAAAGCGATCGGCGACCAGCTGACCTGCGTTTTTGTGGATCACGGTCTGCTCCGCAAAAATGAGGGCGACGAGGTGGAGGAGGTCTTTGGACCAGACGGTTCGTATGAGCTGAATTTTATCCGCGTGAATGCGCAGGAGCGTTTCTATGGGAAGCTCGCGGGCGTGACGGAGCCGGAGCAGAAGCGCAAGATCATCGGCGAGGAGTTTATCCGCGTGTTTGAGGAGGAAGCAAAGAAAATCGGAGCGGTTGATTTTCTCGTGCAGGGAACGATTTACCCGGACGTTGTGGAGAGCGGTCTCGGCGGAGAATCCGCCGTCATCAAGTCGCACCACAATGTGGGAGGGTTGCCGGATTGCGTGGACTTTAAGGAGATTATCGAGCCGCTGCGCGATCTTTTCAAGGACGAGGTGCGCAAGGCAGGTCTGGAGCTTGGCATCCCTGAGAAGCTCGTGTTCCGTCAGCCGTTCCCGGGACCGGGGCTTGGCATCCGTATCATCGGCGAGGTCAGCGCCGAGAAGGTGCGCATCGTTCAGGACGCCGATGCGATTTACCGGGAGGAGATCGCGAAAGCTGGACTGGATCGGAGCATCGGACAGTATTTTGCGGCGCTTACCAATATGAGATCGGTTGGTGTTATGGGGGACGAGAGAACTTATGACTATGCGGTAGCACTTCGGGCGGTGAATACGATCGATTTCATGACTGCGGAGGCGGCGGAGATTCCGTTTGAGGTGCTCCAGCGGGTGATGAGCAGGATCATCAATGAGGTGAAGGGCGTGAATCGCGTTGTGTATGATCTGACGAGTAAACCGCCAGGGACGATTGAGTTTGAGTAAGTAAAAAAATTTGAGAACCCGCATAAACAGGGCGTTTGAAGCCTATCAAGGTTCTATTTGATAACAAATTGATAACACTGGCTGAAAAGAGTTTATTCATATTTCGCCGGAGGTTATCAGGTAAAATCCAACTGAAACCAATAGAAAAGGTCTTACTGAATTGAGTGAAATCAATTTAGCAAGACCTTTTTTGTTGGTATTTTTATTGCATATCTTGTTCAGCTTTTCGTTTTTCGCGCAGCGCTGCCCGTTCCCGGCGAGTTCGTTCGACTTCCATTTTGGGATAGGTATAACGCCATTGATCATACTGATCTTTTGTAATCTCGCCGGATTGGAGCTTTTGCTCCTGTTGAAACCATTGATAAAGCATGTCGTAGAGTTCCACATAGTCCATCCCAGTGCTTTTGTCCAGTCGGAGGCAGAGTTCACCGTCAATCTCTCCGATTTTCAGACCACGGGTATCTTCCAGGGTAAAGAGAGTGTGCATCAATCCTATATTGCTATCAATGTCCGGGACATCTAATGCATGGGGAGATACTTCAAGAATCTGTGCCAGTGCATTTAAATATTTTTCCTTGGGACTGCGGGTGCCTTTTTCGTATTGGGCGATTCGGACATCAGCTTGAGAGTCGCTGAAACCGAGCATTTTCCCTAAATACTTTTGCGTAAAGCCACGGAGTATCCTAAAATAATGGATTCTTTCGCCAATAGCCATAATCATGCTCTCCTATCTGTTTATTGATAGGTTGAGTATAACATAAAAGTATAGAAACAATCAAGAGAAACCCATACAAAAAAGTTTAATAATTTCTGTAAAACCACTTGACCAATACAAAAATGTATAGTAATATGTGACTATACAAAAAAGTATAGAAAACAAAGAAAGAGAGGTAGCCTATGGAGAAAATGTTTATGAGAGTAAGCGAAGTTATGGAGGCTCTGGATGTTTCCGAGTCTTATGCTTACAAATTGATCCGAAAACTTAACAAAGAACTGGAAAAGACAGGGTGTGTTACAATCCCCGGCAGGATTGACCGCAAGTTCTTTTACGAACAGTTTTACGGTACACAGTCATATGAAGGGAGGGATTAAAAATGCCGGTATACAAAAATGAGAAAAACGGAACGTGGTATGTGATGGCTCGTTACAAGGACTGGAGAGGTGAACGCAAGCAGAAATGCCAGCGGGGATTTACCACCAAACGAGAGGCGCAGGAGTGGGAACGGCAGTTTCAGTTGCAGAAACAGGCAAATATGGATATGACGTTAGAAAGTTTCTGCAAGTTGTATGAGGCAGATGTGCGTCCACGATTAAAAGAAAACACATGGCTTACAAAGGAAAGCATTATTCAAAGCAAAATTCTTCCTTATTTGGGGCAGAGAAAAATGTCTGAGATCACGGCAAAAGATGTGATTGATTGGCAGAATGCAATGCGGAGCCAAAAAGGGAAAACAGGAAAAACCGTATCTCCCACCTATCTGAAAACGATTCATGGACAGTTGAGTTCTATTTTCAATCATGCGATTCGTTATTACGATCTGAATATCAATCCGGCGAGAAAGGCAGGAACCATGGGGACGGAGGAAAGCAAAGAAATGTTGTTCTGGACGAAAGAAGAATATCTGAAATTTGCAGAAGAGATGATGGATAAACCTCTTTCCTACTATGCATTTGAAATGTTGTACTGGTGTGGCATCAGGGAGGGAGAACTGTTGGCATTGACACCAGCGGACTTCGATTTCGATAACCAGACAGTAACGATCAATAAATCCTATCAGCGATTAAAGGGCAGGGATGTAATTACCAGTCCAAAAACAAAGAAAAGTAACCGAATAATAAAAATGCCCCAGTTTCTCTCGGAGGAAATGGAGGACTGTATGAAATTGTATTACAGTTTGAAACCCACAGATCGATTGTTTCCGGTTACAAAACACTATTTATCTCATGAGATGGACAGAGGCTGTAAAGCTGCCGGGGTAAAACGGATCAGGATCCATGACCTTCGTCACAGCCATGTTTCCCTGCTGATAGATATGGGATTTACAGCATTAGCAATTGGAGATCGGGTAGGGCATGAAAGCGAAAAGATTACTTACCGATATGCCCACCTGTTTCCTTCAAAGCAGACAGAAATGGCAGATAAGCTCAATATTGAACGGATTGGAAGTGAGACTGAGAAAGGAGAAAACAAAGTATGTCAGTAAAGGTTTTGGACAGGCAAGGGCGTTGGAGAAATAAGATTGTGGCTTTCCGGGTATCACCGGAAGAAGATGAGCAGCTCGAAGCGGCTGTACGGCTGTCGGGATTAACAAAGCAGGATTATATTATCCGCCGTCTGCAGGAGAAAGAGATTGTAGTGGTCGGAAATCCCAGAGTGTACAAGGCTTTGAAAAATGAATTAGCGAAAGTACTGGAACAATTGGAACGCATAGAGGCAGGCGTCGGCGTTTCCAGAGATTTATTAGATACAATTGAACTAATCACAAATACAATGCAGGGTATGAAAGATGAAAAAAGCCTTTAAGTGTCGGCAAACACCTAAAGGCAGGGACTTGGTAAAATACCAAATTCAATCTATCTGTATTCTACCAGAGTCCCATAATGCTTTCAACCAGAAATGGAGGTAATTTTGAAAAACAGAAAAGCAGAGCCGGGACTCCGGCTGATCAATATGGAAGATGTTGCGGTGGAGCAGGTGGAATGGCTGCTCTATCCATTCATTCCCTATGGGAAAGTGACGATTATACAGGGCGATCCCGGAGAAGGCAAAACAACAATGGTATTGCAGATCATAGCAAAACTGACAAAAGGGGAGCCTGTGCTGCCAGAAAAAGATGGTGAGGAAAAACCAACAGAACAGATAGGTGAGCCAGTCAATGTGATCTACCAGACCGCAGAAGATGGGCTGGGTGATACCATAAAGCCCCGTCTTCTGGCGGCAGGCGCGGATTGTTCTAAAGTGCTTGTCATTGACGATAGTGAACAGCCGTTAACAATGTTAGATGAACGTCTGGAACAGGCAATCCGGCAGACAAACGCCCGTCTTGTAGTCTTAGATCCGATCCAGAGTTTTGTTGGAGCGGAAGTAGATATGCACCGGGCAAATGAAATCCGTCCACTGATGAAACGGGTATCTGTGCTGGCAGAAAAATACCACTGTGCGATCGTACTGATCGGTCATATGAATAAGAACAGCACTGGGAAATCTTCATATAGAGGGCTTGGTTCTATCGACTTTCAGGCGGCAGCAAGGAGCGTTCTGATCGTAGGGCGTGTGAAGAACGAGCCGGAGATTAGAGTAGTATGCCATGTAAAAAGTTCCCTTGCGCCAGAAGGAAAATCAATCGCTTTCCGTTTGGATAAAGACAACGGATTTGAGTGGATCGGGGAATATGACATCAGTGCGGATGATCTGCTGAGCGGCAATAATCGTGGACAGAAGATAAAAGAGGCAAAAGAGTTCCTGCTAGAGATATTGGCGGATGGAGCAGTCGAACAGAATCTGATTATTAGGGAGTCAGAAAGCCATGGCATTAAAGGGAAAACGCTTTGGAATGCGAAGAAGGCTCTTGGCGTTCAGTCGATAAAAACCGGCGGACACTGGTCGTGGGGATTGCCGGAACAATAAGTCAACATGGCAAGATTACCATTTCTTTAAGAATAGGTAATGTTGCCACCTTGAAAGGAGATTTGGATGAAGCAGGTTCAGATACCGCAGGAATTATTCATATTATTGCTCCGCTATCATCTGATGGAGGAAGACAGCCATGTGGATGAGATACGGATAGGATTGGAGAAAAAACTGGATGCGATGGTACTGCGTGAATTATATGGTAAGTTTAAGACTGCACTGACAGAGACAGAACGGGAAAAAGCCCGGCAGGAATATCTGGACAGGAGGGGGATACCGGACAGCTTTCGTTGGTAAAGATTTCTTTGGGGATATAGGACAGGAGCGTGGCACGCTCCTGTGATAGCGGACAAGGCGGAAGGAGGAATTTTATGATTATCCAGCCGGAACGTGGGACACGGAATATTAACGAAAAATTTTATGAGATGGAGATGAGACAGATTGCTATGCTTAATGAAATTTTTGGAGAGGTAGAGCTGACAAAAGGAGAAATGCAGACGTTGGTATGGCTTGCGGGATGGGAGG
>SAMEA3387474__coassemble_1397_pt1 | contig 17182 bp, 14 predicted proteins | sample SAMEA3387474__metabat2_low_PE_013 | metagenome-assembled genome bin SAMEA3387474 (sample SAMEA3387474) | Felis catus | biome: Faeces | place: United Kingdom | collected 2012 | reverse complement strand
AATGTGCTTGGGAGCGAATATAATAAAAAGTGTTAAATAAGTGCGAATGAAATGGGGAAGGCGAATGATCGATTTAAAAGAAAAACCGTTCTATTTACAGAATGAGGATGTTAAATGGGTGCATGAGACGATTAGAGCAATGAGTGTGGAAGAAAAGGCAGGACAACTTTTCTGTGTGTTGTTGAAGAATGACAGTCAGGAGACTCTGGATTATGTGTTTCATTTATTGCAGCCAGGTGGATTTATGTACCGGATTATGCCGGTAAAAAATGCGGTCCATGCATCACGGGAAGTAAGGCGACGAAGCCGGATCTGTCCGTTGATCGCGGCAAACCTTGAGAAGGGTGGCAATGGAATTGTGGAAGAGGGTACACTGGTTGGTTCACCGATGGAGATTGCAGCGACGGATGATGTAGCGCTGGCAGGGAGCATGGCGAAGGTTTGTGCGCGGGAGGCAGTGGCTGTCGGCGCGAACTGGGCGTTTGCCCCGATCATTGATATTGATACGAATTTCAGGAATCCTATCACCAACACGAGAACATTTGGTTCTGATCCGGAGCGGGTGGCGCAGATGGGCGCGGCTTATGTCGAGAGTCTTCAAAAGCTTGGGGTAGCAGCGACGATCAAGCATTTTCCGGGAGATGGACAGGATGAGCGGGACCAGCATTTGGTTACTTCCATCAATGATCTGGACTGTGAAGCGTGGATGGACACTTATGGAAAAGTGTACCGGGCGGGGATTGATGCCGGGGCGCTTACAGTTATGGCGGGACATATTGTGCAGCCGGCATGGGAAAAAGCGATCAATCCGGAACTTAAGGATGAGGAATTGATGCCGGGCACGCTTTCGCGGGAGCTTTTACAAGGGCTGCTGAGAGAACGGTTGGGATTCAACGGGGTTATCAGTACAGATGCGACTACGATGGCAGGATTCATGCTTGCAATGGGCAGAGAGAGAGCTGTGCCGGAGACGATCGCCAGAGGCTGTGATATGTTTCTGTTTGCCCGGAATCTGGAGGAGGATTACCAGTTTATGTTAAAGGGTATCCATGAAGGTATTATTACCCCGGAACGTCTGGACGAGGCGGTGATCCGAATTCTTGCGTTAAAGGCAGCATTGGGGCTTCACAGAGAGCAGAGAGAAATAAGCGAAGAAAAGGCAAAAATGGTAGTCGGCTGCGCAGAGCACACGCGCTGGGCGGCAGAAACTGCGGATAAAGGGATCACACTTGTGAAAGAGGAGAAGGGAGTACTCCCGCTTACACCGGAAAAATATAAGCGCATTCTCTTGTACAGGATTGAACCGTCAGGTGAGGGGTGTTCAATTTACAAAGTCAGCCCGGCGGTTGAGAAAATCAAACAGAAGCTGCTGGAAGAGGGCTTTACAGTGGATGAGTTTGTACCGCAACCATATGGAGAAGGATTTACGACAAAGTATAAAGATATGGTTTCCACGTATGATCTGATGCTTTATGTGGCGAATCTGGCGACAAGGAGTAATCAGACCGTTGTGAGAATTGAATGGAAACAGCCGATGGGAGCGGACTGCGGACTTTACATAAATGACGTGCCTACGGTGTTTGTGTCGCTGGAGAATCCGTATCATCTTCTGGATTTCCCAAGGGTAAAGACTTATATCAACTGCTATTCGGGCAACGATGCGGTGGTGGACGCGCTGATTGAGAAGCTGACCGGACGGAGTAAATTTAAAGGAAAAAGTCCTATTGATCCTTATTGTGGAAAGTGGGATGCAAAATTATAAACCATAAAGGGGAGGGGCTTCTATATGGAAAATGTAAAAAAAGAAGTCTTTTTTGAGACAAGAAAGCTGACCAAAAAATTTGGTGAAGTGACAGCGGTAAATCAGGTCGATATGCAGATACGCGCTGGAGAAATCCGGGGACTGATCGGGGAGAATGGATCCGGAAAATCAACAATATCTTCTATGATCAGCGCGATCCATCCGGTGAGTGCAGGGGAGATGCTGTTGCACGGTGAGGTATACCAGCCCCGGGATCCGGGAGATGCGAAAGCACATGGAATTACAATGATCGTGCAGGAGGCGGGAACGATCGACGGACTAACGATTGCAGAAAATATTTTCGTGGGCGATGAAAAAAGATTTTCTCATCACGGAGTGATCAGCCGGAGGGAAATGAATGAGGCGGCACGGGCGGCGCTGGAAGCAATCGGGGTCACTGATGTGGATGTGACACTCCCGGCAGCGGCATACAGCTTTGAGACCAGAAAGCTGGTGGAGGTTGCGAAAGCGCTGTATTATGATCCGGTGCTGTTTATTGTGGATGAGACGACCACAGCATTGTCGCAGCAGGGGCGGGAAATCATTTACCGGATCATTCATGAACTCAGGGAAAAGGGAAAAGCGGTACTTTTTATTTCCCATGATTTAGAGGAGCTCATACGGCACTGCGATGTGCTGACCGTTCTTCGGGACGGCAAGCTTGTGGATACGATAGAAAAAGCAGAGTTTGATGAGAGCCGCATCAGAAATTCTATGGTCGGAAGGGAAATATCGGGTGATTATTACAGAAATGACTATGACAGTACACATGGGAAAAAGGTGATGCTGTGCGCAAAAAATATTTCCAATGCAGATCTGCACAATGTCAGCATCACACTCCATGAGGGGGAAATCCTCGGGATTGCAGGGTTGTCCGGCTGTGGGATGCATCAGCTTGGCAGGGCGCTGTTTGGGCTGGATAAGATCCGGGAGGGGCGTATTACTGCAGAGAGCGAGGACGGCAGCAGTGTTTCGGTCAAAGCCGTTGGAGATGCGCTCCGCTGTAATATTGGATACATTTCTAAAGACCGTGACAAGGACGCGCTGGTGCTTCCGGCATCGATAAAAGAAAATCTGGTTCTCGCCAACTTAAGCAGGATGGGAGGATTTATTTCCCCGCGCAGGGAACGCGAATATGCAAAAAAGCAGATCGATGCACTTGCAATCAAGTGTTCCTCCATGAATCAGGCTGTTTCAGAACTTTCCGGGGGAAACAAGCAGAAGGTTTCTTTTGGAAAATGGATAGGTAATGGGTCGAAGATTCTCATTATGGACAGTCCGACACGCGGGGTTGATATCGGGGTTAAAACCACGATGTACCAACTGATCGCGAGGATGAAAAAGGAAGGGTATGCGATTTTGATCATTTCCGAGGAGATGCCGGAGCTGATCGGTATGTGTGATGAGATCATGGTCATGAAAAACGGTGCGGTGACAAAGCGTCTGAAACGCTCAGAGCACTTATCAGAACAGCAGATCATTGAGTACATGATTTAACGAGGGGACAATATGAAAGAAGAAAAAATGAAACCTATCACATTGATAGAAAACAGCCGGAATAATATCGTGTGTTACGGCAGCCTGACGGTGGTGATCGTTCTCTTTGCAATTATTACGAGGGGACAGATTTTCTCAGTGTACAATTTGAAAAGTCTTGTGGGACAGATGGTGGTTTTGATGATCATTTCCATAGGCATGATATTTATGTTTGCACACGGAACAGTCGATATTGCCTCCGGCGCTGTGGCTGGGCTCTGTACAATGGTGATCACACTAGTGTTAAATGAGACGGCGAGTATACCGCTTTCTGTTATTGCTGCGATTGTGACAGCAGTCACGCTTTACCTATTCATGTGGTATGTCACCGCATATTTCGGACTGATGAGTATTATCGCATCGCTGGCAGTGATGTTTATTGCGAGGGGACTTGTGACTTATATCCTTTCGCTGAACGACGGGAGAATTGTGATCGAACATTATGACATGATCCAGCCGCTAAAGAGTAATACCGTATATGCCCTTATTGTAATGCTTGTGATTGTGGCAGTGGGAATCCTGCTGTTTAACTATACCAGGCTGGGAAAGTACTGTAAGGCGATTGGTGATAACCCGGTCAGCGCAGAACAGAGCGGAGCCAGATTGAAAAACGTAAAATTCTGGTGTTATGTGATCGCGGGATGCTGTGTTGGTCTTGCAAGTTTGTTTTTGCTCGCACGCAGTGGGAATGTTGGAAAAAATATCGGCTCAGGCACAGAGATGGACGTTATGGTGGCAGTCATCCTCGGAGGAATGAATTTGAATGGCGGTTCAAAAAGCCGCATGGGAGCAGCGGTCTCCGGTGTCGTCACCTACACCCTGCTCTCGAACGGGCTCACGATCGCGGGCGTAGACCAGACGTATATTACGCTGGTCAAAGGAATTATTTTTATCGTTATCATTGGCATGACTCTGAGGCAGAATAAGTCGGTCGCAGAGATGCCCAGATAATATAAAAAATAATGTAATGGGAAGGAGAAAACACAATGAAAAAGAAAGTAATCAGTATGATTCTTGCCGCTGCAATGACAGCGGTGATGGCGGCAGGCTGCGGAGGCAGTGCAAATAACACGGCAGAGGGCGAAGCGCAGACGGGCGATGCCGTTGCTGAAAGTGAAGAGGAAACGGAAGGTGGCGAACAGACAGACGATGCCTACAAAATTGGTATTGTGATGTACCAGTGGACAGATGCACAGGGCACAAATATTCAGAATTTCTGTAATTATTTGGAGAAAAACCTGAATGTAGCATTTGAATATGAATCGACTTTTTATGATGATGATGCACAGGTTTCCTGCGTCGAGAATCTGATCAGCTCGGGATGTGATGCAATTATCAGCGGCTATGATACCAACCTTGTTGCGGCAATGAGCACTTGCCAGGACGCAGAAGTATATTATACGGTAGCGCTTGACCATATTACGGAGGAGGATTTTGCGGGTGTTGCTCCGGGCGAATATTTCCTCGGTGGGACAAAGCAGTTTGGCGGAGATCTGGCAGCGCTTGGCAAAGAATATGCAGATGCTGTGGCAGATTCGGGTATCAAAAATGCGGGTGGTATTTCATTCCCGGCATGGGCATTTTCAGATGCTCCGGAAATCTATGCAAGTTTTCAGAGTGAACTTACCGCAAAAGGAATCACTGTGCAGGATCTGACATTTACATCCGGTATGACGGCAGATGAAGTGCAGCAAAATGCGAAAGACCTTGTAAACCAGAATCCGGATATGGATACACTGTTTGGCATGGCTTCCGGTCTTGACTATGTCTATCCGGCAATTCAGGGCAGTGGCGTGAAGCTGATCGCAATGGGATATGACACTTCTGTCGCATCGCTGATGGAGAGTGGTGCGTTGCTGGCAGCAGGAAACAATAACCATACGCAGGCAATCGCAAGCTGTGTCGCAAGAATTGTCAATGCACTTGAGGGAAACAGTTATCCGGACGCGGCAGAGAGCGCATACAATGAGGGCAGTATTGTAAACGGAGTGGCAGGGTATCCGGTCATCGGTACGCAGGAGGAACTTGAGGATTATGTTACCTATATTGTTCCGGAAGATGGAGCAAACGGATGTGTGACCGCAGAAGAGCTTGAGAACTGTATTATATCCTCTAATCCGGATGCGACAATGGCAGATCTGAATGCACTGACAAATCGCAGTCTCTCTGAAATTGTAGAGGCACGTCAGTAAACTGGTGGTGTCTGCGGCAGTCATGTCTGCCGCAGACATTTGGGAAGGATATAAGAATATGGTCAAAAAATCAGGATATTTTAAACGATATATGATGACACTTTTATTTCCGGCAGGGATGTACGCTGTTTTCGCACTGATCGCCCTGCTGACTGGAAACCAGTCTTTTTTTGCAGGATATACGACAGAAGGCATGATCCATGATACGGTTTCTAACACGATCATTGCTCTGGCAATCGCAATCCCGCTATCCGGTGGAAGATGGGATTTCGGACCGGGTGCAATCATCATGCTTGGAGCGATCATTGGCGGTAATCTTGGCATCAGGATACAGGCAAATGCGTTCGTAATGCTGCTTTTGTGCATTGTGATATGTATTTGTCTGGCACTTATTGAAGCAGTCCTTTACGTTACACTGCGTGTTCCCAATATGATTATTTCGATGGGCGTTGTCATGATATATGAAGCGGTGAGCGGTCTGATCAACGGTGGCTGGGGTGTGAACTTTTTTGCAAATGATGCCGTATACACGGAAGAAATATTGCGTATGAACCAGTTTCCGCTGATTTATATGATGCTGGCGGCAGTCATGCTCATTTCATGGTTTCTTCTCTATAAAACAAAGTTTGGCTATGACACAAGAAGTCTTGGTTCCAATGCCAGACTGGCGGTGAATGCAGGAGTTCATGAGAAGAAAAATATTATTTTGACGTATGTACTGGTGGGCGCGCTGCTGGGATGTGCGGCGATGCTCAGTGCGTGCAGCGGCAAAGTAGAACCTGCGAGCAATTTGAGCTCTACCGGTCTGATGTTCGGCTCAATGGCGCCGGTGCTGATCGGACTTTTTATTGGTGGGTTTACAAATATGCCGTGGGGTATTTTTGTCGGTGCGCTTGGTATGGAGATCTTTACTTACGGGCTGAATGCATTTGGCATTGACAGTTCGATTCAGACCATTGTGACGGGTATCGTGCTGGCGCTCATTATGGCGTATATCAATGATGGAATGAAACTGGTACACCGTTTGAAGGAATTGTGCCGTTTCGGAAAAGCGGCAGCTTAGGGGGAGAGATATGGCAAGATTTGAGACAAAGTTTATCAGCAAAACGCTGCTGCGCTCCGTGGAGCTGACGGTGATCATCCCGTCGCCGAGCATACCGGAGGCGCTTGGGGTTGCCGACAGAGCGGCATCTTATAAGATAAATGAGCCTTACCCTATACTGTATCTTCTGCATGGACTGGGTAACGATCACAGTGACTGGACCAGTTATACGAATGTGGAACTGTTCGCAGAAGAACAGTCGATGGCGGTTGTGATGATGTCCGCAGAAAATAAATTTTACCGAAAAAACGGTGATGGGGATGACTTTTTTGATTTTCTGTCTGAGGAGCTTCCGGCGTTTGTCTGCAATATGTTTCCGGTTTCTGATAAACCGGAGCATACCTATATCGCGGGACTTTCGATGGGCGGTTACGGAGCAATGATTCACGGGCTGAATTATCCAGAGCGTTTTGCTGCCATTGGAGCATTTTCGGCAGCGATTGGTACAGAGGATGAGCAGGAGAAGAAGCTTCTTGGGAACGGGATATTTGATCCCTATGGTCTGGTGAGAAAAAATGAAGCGGAAGGGAAGCGTGTGCCGCCGGTTTATTTTGCGTGCGGCAGACAGGATATGCTGTGGGACAAAGTAAGTGCTTATCAGGATTTTATGATGGAACATGGAATTGATGTGACGTGGGTTCCGGTAGATGGATTTCGGCACGAATGGCGGTTTTGGAATATCCAGATAGAGAAATTTCTCGAGTGGATTCCGAGAACAGACGCGTATGCCAACGATCAGAAGAAGCATAGGGCGGTATAGAGATGAAAACATTTATTTTTGATTTGGACGGGGTTTTAGTTTTTACGGATAAATTTCATTATCAGGCATGGAAAAAAATTGCGGATGGGCTGGGGATTTATTTTGATGAAAAAATCAATAACCGTTTGCGTGGGGTCAGCAGGATGGAATCACTTGATATTATTCTGGAAAGAAGCACGAAAAGATATTCTGCCGGAGAGAAAGAAGATATGGCAGAGGAAAAGAATAATTATTACAAGGAATTTTTAAAGAAGATGACACCACAGGATGTAGAGCCTGCGGTCAGGGAGACGCTGGCAGAGCTTCGGAGATTGGGACATAAGCTTGCCATCGGGTCATCCAGCAAAAATACAAAATTTATTTTGCAGCAGACAAAGCTTATGGATATGTTTGATGCGATTTCAGATGGCACGAATATCACGAGATCAAAGCCTGATCCGGAGGTGTTTTTGAAAGCGGCAACCTTTGTCGGAGACATTCCTGAAAACTGCATTGTCGTTGAGGACGCCATCGCAGGAATTGAAGCTGCAAAGGCGGCAGGGATGATGGCAGCCGGAATTGGGGAGGCAGCGCATTATGGAAAAACAGACTATCGGCTGGAACACTTTGAGGATATTTTAGAGATAGAAGGAATATAGGGGATATACAAAAATCGCAGCAACCGAACGTGTAAGATACGGTTGCTGCGATTTTGTGGTGTCAGCGAGGATTTCTTGCTACTTATCCCCAATTTTTGAGATAACATCCTTATGAAGTTTTTTCATAAAGAGCAGTGTCAGGATCAGGGATACGATCTCTGCGATCGGGAAGGTCAGCCACACATAATCAACAGTAGCGATCTGGGCAAGCACATAAGCAACCGGCAGAAGTACGATGAGCTGTCTGGCAATGGAGATAAACATACTGTAAACTGCTTTGCCAAGCGCCTGAAAGGCGCTGCTGTATGCGATGCTGATCGCAGCCGGGATAAAGCTGAAGCTTATGATGCGCAGTGCCGGAATACCGATTGCCAGCATATGCTCCGAGGCGTTGAACATCTGAAGAAGCGGTCCCGGGATAGCCTGGAACAAGACGAAACCGAACGCCAGGATCACAACGGCATAGACAATGGTATGCTTCAATGTCTTGGTGACACGGGAGCGGTTATTCGCCCCGTAATTGTATGCCATGATAGGGATGACGCCGCTGTTTAGTCCGAATACCGGCATGAACACGAAACTTTGCAGTTTGAAATACACACCGAATACGGCGGTTGCCGTAGGCGTAAAGGAAATTAAAATTCCGTTCATGGCATAGGTCATGATAGAACCGATCGCCTGCATGACAATCGAGGGAACGCCGATGCCGTAAATCTGCCCAATGATCTGTCCGTCCGGGCGAAATCCTTTAAACTGAAGGTGTACCTCATGATTTCGCGCCTGGTTTAAAACAAAACCGACAATCGCGGCGATGATCTGTCCGATGACCGTCGCGACCGCTGCGCCTGTGATACCCATCTTTGGAAGTCCGAGGAGACCAAAGATCAGGATCGGATCCAGGATAATGTTTACGATGGCGCCGACGCCCTGAGAGATCATGGAATAGACAGTTTTTCCGGTTGCCTGGAGCATACGCTCAAACATGATCTGGATAAATACACCGATGGACAGACAGCAGCACACGGTCATGTACTGCTTGCCGTAAACAACGATCTCCTCGATATCTGTCTGGCTGCGGAAAAATGTCTCCGAGAAAAACAGACCGATAAACAAAAAGACGAGATAGCTTAAAAAGGCAAGAAAAATACCGTTTTCTGCGATCTTGTTTACCTTGTCAAAATCTTTTTCACCGAGTGAGCGGGCAAGCAGCGCATTCATACCGACTGCTGTTCCGACGCCTACTGCGATCATCAGATTCTGGATGGGGAAAGCCATGGAAACGGCGGTCAGCGCATTTTCACTGATCTGTGCCACGAAAATACTGTCAACAATGTTATAAAGTGCCTGCACAAGCATGGAAATCATGATTGGCAGAGACATAGAGACGATCAATTTGTCAATAGGCATAACGCCCATTTTATTCTCCTGCATAAAAAACCTCCTTTTTTTCAACTTATCTATATTATCACCCATTTTGCAAATATACAAGCACTAGTCACTATTTCAGTAAATATCGCTAAATTCGGGAGATCATGCAGAAAAAAACAGAAAAATGTGATACAATAGCCCTATCATTTGAGGGCTGGAAGGGAGCGTATCGTGGAACAAAAAAATTCTTACCAGAAAATCTACGAGGTGGTGCGGCAGATTCCAAGGGGCAGCGTGGCGACTTACGGGCAGGTGGCGGCGCTTGCGGGAAATCCCAGATGGGCGCGGGTTGTGGGTTATGCGCTCCATGTGAACCCCGATCCGGACAGCATCCCGTGTTACCGTGTGGTCAATCGTGAGGGACGGTTATCCGATGCCTTTGCGTTCGGCGGGGTGAATCAGCAGAAACTCCTGCTGGAGGATGACGGGATCGAGGTTGTGGATAACCATGTTGATCTGACGCGTTTCCAGTGGAAAAAGCTGATATATTAAAACTTACATTATTATATAGAAGAAACAGGAGTGAAACCGGATGAGAAAAAAAGAACGTGCAAAAGAGATTATCAGACTGTTGAAGGAGGAGTACCCGGATACGACGTGTACCCTGGACTACGACGATGCGTGGAAACTGCTCGTAAGTGTGCGTCTTGCCGCACAGTGTACGGACGCCAGAGTCAATGTCGTAGTACAGGATCTGTATGCGAAATTTCCGACCGTGGAGGCGCTGGCGGAGGCGGAGGTATCGGAGATTGAGGAGATTGTGCGCCCGTGCGGACTGGGGAACAGCAAGGCGCGGGACATCAGCGCCTGCATGAAGATACTGCGCGACGAGTACGGCGGGAAGGTGCCGGATGATTTTGACGCGCTGCTCTCACTGCCGGGAGTGGGCAGAAAAAGTGCAAATCTGGTGATGGGGGACGTCTTTGGAAAACCGGCGATCGTCACGGATACGCACTGTATCCGTCTTGTCAACCGCATGGGGCTGGTGGATGGGATCAAGGAGCCGAAAAAAGTGGAGATGGAGCTTTGGAAGCTGATCCCGCCGGAGGAGGGCAATGATTTCTGCCATCGTCTGGTCGATCACGGCAGAGAGATCTGCACTGCACGCACAACGCCGCACTGCGACAGATGCTGTCTGTCGGAGGTCTGCAAAAAGGTTGGAGTGAAGTTAAAATAAATCAAGTATTTTGATTAAAAGCGCACCTTGTTTGCCGGAGAAACGTATGATAGGATAGGGGAAAAGATAAATAAAATCAATTTTCTTGAATGATTTTGGAGGGGAATATGGACATAGCAGCAAAATATGGAAAATCATACTTTATGCCGCCGGAGGTGACATACGACTGGGTGAAGAAGGATGTGATCGCGAAGCCGCCGGTCTGGTGCAGCGTGGATCTGCGCGACGGCAATCAGGCGCTGATCGAGCCGATGGGACTTGAGGAGAAGCTGGAATTTTTCCGGATGCTGGTAGATATCGGATTTAAGGAGATTGAAGTGGGATTTCCGGCGGCGTCGGAGACCGAATACAATTTTATGCGCGCACTGATCGAGCGCGACATGATACCGGAGGACGTCACCGTGCAGGTGCTGACGCAGGCGAGGGAGCATATCATCCGCAAAACTTTTGAGGCGGTAGAGGGCGCGCCCCATGCGGTGATCCATCTGTACAATTCCACGTCCGTCGCGCAGCGCGAGCAGGTATTCCGCAAGAGCAGAGAGGAAGTAAAGCAGCTTGCCGTGGACGGGGCGAAACTGTTAAAGACACTGGCACAGGAGACGGACGGCAATTTTACATTTGAGTACAGCCCGGAAAGCTTCCCGGGCACAGAGGTGGACTATGCCGTTGAGGTCTGTAATGCGGTTTTGGATGTGTGGCAGCCGGATGGAGAGCACAAGGCGATCATCAACATCCCGACGACGGTGCAGATCGCGATGCCGCACGTATTTGCCTGCCAGATCGAGTATATCCACAAGCACTTAAAGTACCGCGACAATGTGATCTTAAGTGTGCATCCGCACAATGACAGGGGCTGTGGCATCAGTGACGCGGAATTTGGGATCCTTGCGGGTGCGGACCGTGTGGAGGGCACGCTTTTTGGCAACGGCGAGCGCACGGGCAATGTGGATATTGTGACGGTTGCGATGAACATGGTGTGCCACGGCGTGGATCCGGGACTTGATTTTTCCAATATTTCTGCGATCCGGGAGAAGTATGAGCGTTTTACCGGTATGCGCGTGTACGAGCGCACGCCGTATGCCGGGGACCTGGTGTTTACGGCTTTTTCCGGGTCACATCAGGATGCGATCTCCAAGGGTATGGCGTGGAGAGAGGAAGGCAAGAGCGGGGAGCGGTGGGATGTGCCGTATCTTCCGATCGACCCGAAGGATGTCGGGCGTGAATACGAGTCGGATGTCATCCGCATCAACAGCCAGTCCGGAAAGGGCGGCGTGGCTTATATCCTGAAACAGAATTTCGGTATGTCACTGCCAGACCGGATGAAGGAGGAGGTTGGCTACCTGATCAAAGGGGTTTCCGACCACCGTCATAAGGAGCTGTCCCCGGAGGCGATCTATCGGATTTTTGAGGAGACGTATATCAACCGCACGGATGTGTTTGAGGTGCCGGAGTATCATTTTGAGCGGAAGAACGGCATCACGGCGCAGGTGACGATCGAGCAGGACGGGGAGCGCAGGATGATCGAGACCACCGGAAACGGGCGTCTGGATGCGGTCAGCAATGCGGTCAAGATGTATTTTGGCATTGAGTATGAACTGGCGGCGTATGAGGAGCACGCGATTTCTGCGGGTTCTTCCTCGAAAGCGGCAGCCTACGTGGAGATCGTTGTCGGTGACAGAAGCTACTGGGGCGTCGGCATCGATGAGGATATTATCTCCAGCTCCGTTGCGGCGCTGGTATCCGCTGCCAATAAGATGGCAAAGAGCGAATGTATCACAGAGGGGCGCGAGGAGCGGCTTGTCGCCATCATGAATTATATTCAGAGCCACTATGCGGATGTTACGCTGGATGTGCTCGCAGAGGAGTTCCATCTCTCGGGACCGTATCTCTCGAAATATATCAGGGAGAAATCCGGCATGACATTTCAGGATGCGGTGAAGAAAGCGCGGATGAAAAAGGCGTGCGCGATGCTAAAAGAGACGAACCAGACAGTGGAATCCATTGCTGCCTATGTGGGATATGAGAATGTGGAACACTTTAACCGGCTGTTTAAGAAAACCTGTGAGATGACGCCGATACAGTTTCGCAGAACGTATCAATAAGAAAAATTTGTGGAAAAGACACTAAATTTGCACAGAATTACTGACAAGAATATGTGGAAATGTTATAATGATACAAATATCCTTGTCAAGGGGGAGTGGGTATGAATATGCTGGTATCCATAAGTATCAATTTATTTCCGGTACTTATGCTCCTCATAATATATGCAAACAATCACAGAAAGACAGCCGGGACAGCAGATAAGCTTCTGTTTGATATCCTGACCCTTCTTGCCATCGGGGCGATGGTGTCGGGGACAGCGGGGAAGGGGCTTTCGGGTATGTTGGGCGCTGCCGCCCGGGTAGGGCTGTGGATTTCGTATATGGTCTATGCGTGGATGATGACGGGAATTGCCGCGCTATGGTTTCTCTATATCTGTTTTCGGCTGCAGGTATGGGAAGTGGCGGGGAAGGAGAGCAGGACGCTGCGTTTCTTGGGGGTGCTTCAGCTTCTGATGACGCTTCTGATCGTCACGACACCGTGGACGCATCTGCTGCTTTTTGTCACGGAGGACAATATCTGCCGGCACGGAGGGCTGTACGGGCTGCTCTATCTGGAATGTACGCTGTTGATTCTGGCTGGCGCAGTGATAAGTATCCGAAAGGGTAGGCAGGAAAATTCCAGAGAGCGGAAGTGGGAGTGCCTCTATCTGTCGGGATGCGGATTCCTGCTTCTTGTGGGGATTCTTATCCAGTATTGCTTCGATGTGTGGTGGGGCGGATCCTCATGTCTGTCACTGACACTTCTCTTTATCTATCTGAATACGCAGAACCGCCAGATTACCACGGATGGGCTGACGGGACTGAACAACCGTAGGGAGTTTGACAAGCAGATTTTAAAGTGGGCGGAGCAGACCGCGGGAAACTGGGGGATGTTCATGCTGGACGTCGATGATTTCAAGGGGATCAACGACAATCTGGGGCACGTTGCGGGCGATGAGGCGCTGTGGGAGACGGCTGATATTTTAAGGCGTGTCCTCGGCAGAGAGAGGACTTTTCTGGCGCGGTATGGCGGCGATGAATTTGCGGTGATCGGGGCATGGAAGGACGAGGCGGAGGCAAAGCAGGCGGTCCGTCTGGTGGAGCAGGAGGTTGACCGCTTTAACCGCACCGCAGAAAAGAAATACAGACTGTCGTTTAGCATTGGCTATGCGCTCTGGGAGGAGACGGGGGAGCCGGATCGTCTCGTGGCGCTGGCGGACGAGCGGATGTACGCCGCAAAGACGGCAAAAAAACGGGCGGCAGGACAGCACATAGGATAAAGGGGGCGGCACGGTGGATACGGTTACTTATTTGCAGATCAATTTAATTCCGATGTTGGCGCTGCTTATTATGCGTGCGAATGTAAAATATACACTCACTTATTCATGGCGCAGCCGTGCGCTGCGCTTTATGATGGTGCTCCTGGTCGGAGTGTTCTTTACGAATATCACAGGCAGATATTTCGATGGGGGACAGATGCCGGGGACGCGCGTTTTTCTGTGGCTCTCTAATGGGTTTTGTCTGGGGCTGCTAGCATTTATGGCATATATCTGGTATCTGTATACTAGGGATGTGGCGGAGAACGGGATCGGACAGCGGGGCACAGGGGCGTTAAAACTTGGCATACCGTTTTTTATTTTTGCGGCGCTGCTTCTCACGACGCCGTGGACGGGGATCATCTTCTCGCTGGACGAGCAGAATTTTTATGTGCGGGGAGACGGCTACATGGTCTATGTCGTCGTAACCTTTGGCTATGTCGTGGCGTCGTCTGTGCACGCGCTGCGCTGTGCGAAGAAGGAGGAACAGGTGGAGCGGCGTCTCGAATGTAAGACGGCTGCGGGATTTGCCATTCTTCCGGTCTGCGGCGGACTGCTTCAGATGCTGTATCCGGCAGTGGAGTTTGCCGGGCCTTTTACGGCAGCGTCCGTGCTGATGGTCTATCTGGACGTACAGCAGCGTCAGGTGATCCGCGACGCGCTGACGGGGCTGAATAACAGAGGGAGACTGGACCAGTATCTTTTGGAGATGGAAGAACAGAACTGGAGAGGAGACTCCTATCATCTGCTGTTGATGGATGTGGATCAGTTCAAGAAAATCAATGACAGGTTCGGTCACATGACAGGAGACCACGTCCTGCGCCTTGTGGCGGACCAGTTAAAAAAGACCTTTGGCAGGACAAGTTCGTTTCTGGCACGGTATGGCGGCGATGAATTTGTCGTGATTTTGAAGGGAAAGAACGACGATGAGGTCGCGGCATATATCGAAGCGCTGCGCAGGGGCATCGCCGGGATGAACTGGGGAGAGCGTGGCACATGGAATATTGTGGTCAGCATTGGCTGTGTGAAAGCAGAGGAGGCGGCGGATCAGAGCATCCGTCAGATGTTAGAACTGGCGGACGCGAGAATGTACGAGGACAAAAAGAAGAATAGAAAGAAATGAATCCGGACATACTACGGATAGCCGGAAGCGGCAAGGCGGATATGGAGGATTCATATGCAGAACAATGATAATACAATCAGACCTTTTGGCTTGCGGGATAAAGTAGGGTATATGTTCGGGGATTTCGGCAACGACTTTACATTTATTTTCGCAAGCTCTTTTTTGATGGTGTTTTACACCAAGGTGCTTGGTATCAGCGGCGGTATGGTCGGCACGCTGTTTCTCGTGGCGCGTTTTGCAGACGCTTTTACAGACGTGACGATGGGACGCATCGTAGACCGGATGCCTCCGGCGGAGGACGGGAAATTCCGCTGTTGGATCCGGCGGATGTGCGGTCCGGTCGCACTCTCAAGCTTTCTGATGTACCAGACCGCAGTTGCGTCCGCGCCGATGGTCTGGCGTATCATTTATATGTATGTGACCTATCTGCTGTGGGGCAGTGTCTTTTATACCTCGATCAATATTCCCTATGGCTCGATGGCTTCCGCGATCACGGCGGATGCGGATGAGAGAACATCCCTCTCGACGTTCCGCTCCGTCGGCGCTGCGCTTGCGGGGCTTGTGATCGGTGTGGGAACGCCAGTCTTTCTGTATACCACGGACGAGGCGGGAAATCAGGTGGTGCGGGGCGGCGCCACTTTTACGGTGATCGCCGGAGTGTTTTCCGTGCTGGCGCTGCTCTGTTATCTCATATGCTACCGCCTGACGAGCGAGCGCGTGACAGTCGAAAAAAAGCCGGATACGGAAAACCTCACGCTTCTTGCGACGTTTGGGGCGATCGGAAAGAGCCGGGCGCTCCTTGGGATCATCGGGGCAGCAGTTTTTCTGCTGTTAAGCCAGCTCCTGATCAATACGATGAACAATTACATTTATCCGGACTATTTTGGAAACGCAAGGGGGATCTCGCTTTTTACACTGTTTTCAACGCTTGTGATACTTGTGATCGTAGCTCCGCTCAGTGTGCCCATAGCAAAACGTTTTGGAAAAAAGGAAGCATCGGCAGCCGGGATGTTTTTCTCGGGCGCAGTGTTCGCGCTGCTGTATTTTTTGAAACTCGAAAATATGTGGGCATTTCTTCTGCTCTCTATCGTGGGATATCTGGGGCTTGGATTTTTTAACACAGTGATCTGGGCAAACATTACGGACGTGATCGATGACCAGGAGGTGAAGGTCGGTCAGCGTGAGGACGGAACCGTCTATGCGGTCTATTCCTTCGCGCGAAAGGTCGGGCAGGCGCTCGCGGGTGGGATCGGCGGCTGGGCACTTGAGTTCATCGGCTACGAGTCTGCGGCGGCTGCGCAGAGCGACTCTGTGCTCTCCGGGCTCTATGCTATGGCGACGATCGCGCCCGCCCTCGGCTTTTTCGCCGTGGCGCTGATCCTCTGGTTTGTCTATCCGCTGGATAAGGCGCGTGTGGAAGAAAATGGCGCTGTCCTGCGGGAGAGACGTAAGGACTAAATGTTAAGAAAATGTTAAAAATTGGCGGGAGAGTTGATTTTTCCGTTAAGAAAATGTATATTATTAGGGAAAAAGGGAGTAGTTGGCATCGATAGGATGTGTGCGACGCCGTCAGTACGATTCCGCCGGAGAGCGGGATCCGGTTCGTAACGAAACAGCGAGACTTTTGTTGCAATTTCAAATGATATTGCGGCGGAGGTCTTTTTTTATTCTCCGCGGCGGAAAAACGGAGGAAGAAACATGGAACTGTTAATTCAGCTTTTACTGTTGGCATTGGGATTTATCATGCTGGTAAAGGGTGCAGACTGGTTTGTGGACGGCTCTGCAGGGATCGCGGACCGCTTTGGCGTGCCGCAGCTTGTGGTTGGTCTTACGATCGTGGCGATGGGAACGAGCGCGCCGGAGGCGGCAGTCAGCATTACCGCGGCGCTAAAGGGAAGCGCCGACATCACGATCGGAAATGTCGTTGGAAGTAATATCTTAAATATCCTCATTATTCTGGGTATCTCGTCTGTGATCGTTCCGATCGCGGTTGCGAAGTCGACGATCCACTACGAGATCCCGTATATG
>SAMEA3387474__coassemble_1394_pt1 | contig 17217 bp, 10 predicted proteins | sample SAMEA3387474__metabat2_low_PE_013 | metagenome-assembled genome bin SAMEA3387474 (sample SAMEA3387474) | Felis catus | biome: Faeces | place: United Kingdom | collected 2012 | reverse complement strand
GGTCTGCTTCATAAGTCTCTCTCTAGGCGAACGCATCAAAGCCGGAAGGATTCCCGGGATTCTGCGGTTTTCGCAGCGCCTCAAATATCGCTGCAAAGGAATCACGGTTTTTCTTCGGATGCTGCTGGCGCCTCTCCTGCGGGGTAAACCGGTCGATATGGTTTACCGGGGTTACGGGTAACACCTGGGTAAAACTGCGGCTGTATGCTGCGGTCACGCACCTCCTTTTCTTCTTTCTTCTTATTATATATATCGGCAGATATCGGCGATTGTTTATGGGAATGGGGCGTGCGTCCCCATTTTTTTGTGGAAAAGGTACAAATGTGCGGTGGGAGAAACTGATGAATTGACACCCGTTTGTGTATAGTGATAAAATATAATGAAATGTAAAATTTTAAAATCACAGAAATACGATTCAGGAGGATATTCTCATGCCAAAGAGAGCAGATATTCACAAAATACTAATCATTGGTTCCGGTCCGATCATCATCGGACAGGCGTGCGAGTTTGACTATTCGGGAACGCAGGCGTGCAAGGCGCTGCGCAAGCTGGGATACGAGATCGTTCTTGTCAATTCGAATCCGGCGACGATCATGACAGACCCGGAGACGGCGGATGTGACTTATATCGAGCCGTTAAACGTGGAGCGTCTGGAGTATATCATCGCAAAGGAGCGCCCGGATGCACTTCTCCCGAACCTCGGAGGACAGTCGGGATTAAATCTCTGTTCGGAGTTAAATCAGGCGGGAGTATTGGATAAGTATGGCGTGGAAGTGATCGGTGTTCAGGTGGACGCCATCGAGCGCGGCGAGGATCGTATTGAATTTAAAAAGACGATGGATCAGCTTGGCATCGAGATGGCGCGCAGTGAGGTGGCATACTCGGTGGACGAGGCGCTCGCCATTGCGGACAAGCTCGGCTATCCGGTTGTCCTTCGTCCGGCATACACGATGGGAGGCGCAGGCGGCGGTCTCGTCTACAACAAAGAGGAATTAAAGACGGTCTGCGCGAGAGGACTTCAGGCGTCTCTGGTCGGTCAGGTGCTCGTCGAGGAGTCGATCCTCGGATGGGAGGAGCTGGAGCTTGAGGTTGTGCGCGATGCAGACGGCAATATGATCACCGTGTGCTTTATTGAGAACATCGATCCGCTCGGCGTGCACACCGGAGACTCCTTCTGTTCCGCACCGATGCTGACGATTTCCAAGGAGTGTCAGAAGCGTTTGCAGGAGCAGGCGTACAAGATCGTGGAGTCCGTGCAGGTGATCGGCGGCACGAATGTACAGTTTGCACACGACCCGGTGTCCGACCGCATTATCGTGATCGAGATCAACCCGAGAACCTCACGTTCCTCCGCACTCGCGTCAAAGGCGACGGGATTCCCGATCGCGCTCGTGTCCGCGATGCTGGCGGCGGGGCTGACCTTGAAGGACATTCCGTGCGGCAAGTGCGGCACGCTCGACCGGTATGTGCCGGGCGGCGATTACGTGGTGATCAAGTTCGCGCGCTGGGCGTTTGAGAAGTTTAAGGGCGTTGAGGACAAGCTCGGCACACAGATGCGCGCAGTCGGTGAGGTCATGAGTATCGGAAAGACCTACAAGGAGGCGTTCCAGAAGGCGATCCGCTCTCTTGAGACAGGACGCTACGGACTTGGTCATGCGGGCAATTTTGATTCCCTGAGCAAAGACGAGCTGCTGCGCAGACTGGGAACCCCGTCGAGCGAGCGCCATTTCCTGATGTACGAGGCGCTGCGCAAGGGAGCTTCGGTCGAGGAGATCCACGAGATCACCAAGGTCAAAGCTTACTTTATCGAGCAGATGAAGGAGCTGGTGGAGAAAGAGGAAGCGCTGCTTGCATATAAGGGCAGACTGCCGGAGGACGAGCTGCTTGTCAGTGCGAAAAAGGACGGCTTCTCCGACAAGTACTTAAGCCAGATCCTGGCGGTTTCCGAGGATGAGATCCGCGAGCGCCGCATCGCGCTCGGCGTGGAGGAGACCTGGGAGGGCATCCATGTCAGTGGGACGGAGAACAGCGCTTACTACTACTCGACCTACAACGGCGAGGACAGGAATCCGGTAAATAGCGACAGACCAAAGATCATGATCCTCGGCGGCGGTCCGAACCGCATCGGTCAGGGTATCGAGTTTGACTACTGCTGTGTACACGCGGCGATGGCGCTCAAGAAGCTTGGATTTGAGACGATCATTGTAAACTGTAACCCGGAGACGGTGTCAACCGACTACGACACCTCCGACAAGCTGTATTTTGAGCCGCTGGCGCTTGAGGATGTGCTGAGCATCTACAAGAAGGAGCAGCCGCTCGGCGTGATCGCGCAGTTTGGCGGACAGACGCCGTTAAATCTCGCTTCTGCGCTTGAGGAGAACGGGGTGAGGATCCTCGGCACTGCGCCGTCAGTCATTGACCTTGCAGAGGACCGCGATCTGTTCCGCGCGATGATGGAGAAGCTCGAGATCCCGATGCCGGAGTCCGGTATGGCGACGAATGTACAGGAGGCGCTCGCGATCGCAAAGCGCATCGGCTATCCGGTGATGGTGCGCCCGTCCTATGTGCTCGGCGGACGCGGCATGGAAGTGGTTTACGACGACGAGAGCATGGAGGGATATATGAAGGCGGCAGTCGGCGTGACGCCGGACCGTCCGATCCTGATCGACCGTTTCTTAAGCCATGCGACCGAGTGTGAGGCGGATGCGATCAGCGACGGCACACACGCATTTGTCCCGGCGGTGATGGAGCATATCGAGCTTGCGGGTATCCATTCCGGAGATTCCGCCTGCATCATTCCGTCGGTACACATCTCACCGGAGAATGTGGCGACGATCAAGGAGTATACGAGAAAGATTGCGGAGGAGATGCACGTCAAGGGTCTGATGAATATGCAGTACGCCATCGAAAACGGCAGGGTTTATGTGCTTGAGGCGAACCCGAGAGCATCCCGCACCGTGCCGCTCGTATCGAAGGTATGTAATATCCGCATGGTGCCGCTGGCGACAGAGATCATCACATCGGAGCTCACCGGACGTCCGTCGCCTGTTCCGTCGCTGAAAGAGCAGGCGATCCCGAACTACGGTGTGAAGGAAGCGGTATTCCCGTTTAATATGTTCCAGGAGGTAGACCCGGTACTCGGACCTGAGATGCGTTCGACCGGAGAGGTGCTCGGCTTATCGGCTTCCTACGGCGAGGCGTTTTACAAGGCGCAGGAAGCGAGCCAGTCAAAGCTTCCGTTGGAGGGAACCGTGCTGATCTCGGTCAACAACAGGGACAAGGCGGAGGTCATCGAGCCTGCCAGAATGCTGGCGGAGGACGGCTTCTCGATCGTGGCGACCGGAGGTACGTGCGAGCTGTTGAAGGAGAATGGGATCCCGGCGACGAAGGTCAGAAAGCTGTATGAGGGACGCCCGAATATCGCGGACATGATCACAAACGGCGAGATCCAGATGATCATCAATACGCCGGTCGGCAAGGACGGCGTCAGTGATGACAGCTACCTGAGAAAATCGGCGATCAAGGCGAAGGTGCCTTACATGACGACCGTCGCTGCGGCGAAGGCTTCTGCGGAGGGCATCCGCTACGAGAAGCGTCACGGTCACAGCGCAGTGAAATCCTTACAGGAGATCCACGCGGAGATTCATGACAAATAAATTCATATGATATTGCAGCTTACCGCTCCTGCACGCAGCCCGCAAAAGGAATTGCAACGCAGGGGCGGTTTGTTTCGGAAATGTGAGGGACAGATGTCATTACAGTTTGTTTTTGGAAATTCCGGCAGCGGAAAGTCCGGCTATCTTTATGAATATGTGCTCAGGCAGGCGGCAGAGCACCCACGGCAGAATTTTCTGATCCTTGTGCCGGAGCAGTATACGATGCAGACACAGCGCGAGCTCGTCGTGCGGCAGAAAAACCATGCGATCATGAACGTGGAAGTCTTAAGCTTTGTGCGCCTCGCCTACCGCGTGTTCGACGAGCTTGGCAGGCAGGACATTGTTGTTTTGGAGGAGACCGGGAAGAATCTGGTGCTGCGCAAAGTAGCGGAACTCAAGAAAAAAGAACTTACGATGCTCGGCGGCAACATGAACAAAATGGGCTATGTCGGCGAGGTGAAGTCGCTGATCTCGGAGCTGGCGCAGTACAATATCTCGCCGGAGGATCTGGAGGCGTTTCTGGCGGGGGAACAGCTTGGAGACGCACTGCGCTGTAAGCTCTCGGACATCCTTGTGCTCTACCGCGGTTTCCGGGAATATCTGGCGGGGAAATACATCACGGCAGAGGAGGTGCTCCTGCTGCTTGCCGAGCTGGCGGGAAAATCTGCGCTGCTTCGGGAGAGCGTGCTCGTCTTTGACGAGTTTACCGGATTCACCCCGGTGCAGAACCGCCTGATGCGGGAGCTTTTGCCGCTTGCGTCCAAAGTTATGGTGTCGGTGACGATAGACGTCCGGGAGGACTTTTACCACAGCAGGGGAATCCACGAGCTCTTTGCGATGAGCAGAAAGACGGTGGAGACTTTGCAGAAGCTGGCATTTTCCCTCTCTGTCCCCGTGGAAGATCCGGTCGTCTTGACGCCCGGGGAGAAAAAGCGCTACCGCAACGCCGCAGAGCTTTTCTTTATGGAGCAGAATCTTTTCCGCCCCGTCTACGGCAGATGGAAGGGAGAGGCGTCCTGCATCCGCATCACGGAGATCTCCGACCCGCGCAGTGAACTTGGCTTTGTGGCGCGGGAGATCACGAGGCTTGTCAGGGAGATGGGCTACCGTTACAGGGACATCGCGGTGGTTACCGGGGATGTGCCGCAGTACGCCAACTATGTGCCGGAGATTTTTGCGCAGTATGCGATCCCGCATTTTATCGACCAGACGAGAAATATCCTGTTCCATCCGTTTATCGAACTGATCCGCGCGGCGCTTGAGGTGGTCGAATCGGATTTTTCCTACCAGAGCATTTTCCGTTTCCTGCGCAGCGGGCTGGCGGAGCGGATCTATCTTGCCGTGTCGGAGGAGAACGGAGAACGTCAGATTCTGACGGAGACGGATACCGATATGCTGGAAAACTATGTGCTTGCAAAGGGCATCCGCGGGAGACGGCAGTGGAGCAGACCGTGGACGTTTGTGACGGGCAGGCAAAAGGAAGGTGAGCAGGAGCGTCTGCAGGAGGAGATGCTGCGCTTAAACGCCATCCGGGAGAGTATCTGGGAGAACTTTGCGCCGCTGTTTGAGGTGTTTGGCAGGGGGCATACGGTGCAGGAGCAGACGTATGCGCTGTATGAGTTTTTAAACCGCCTGGATGCGGAGGCGCTCTTAAAGGAGAGAGAGCTTGCGTTTCAGGGGGAGAACCCCGTCCGGGCGCAGGAGTATGCGCAGATTTACCGGATCGTCATGGATCTTCTGGATAAGGCGGCATCCCTGCTCGGCGATGAGGAGATGACGGTGCGGGAGTACGGGGACATTCTGGACGCCGGATTTTCGGCGGCGAAGGTGGGCAGTATTCCGCCAGGAAATGACAGAGTGACGATCGGCGATATTGAGCGGACGCGTCTTAGCCATGTGAAAATCCTGTTCTTTGTGGGCGTCAATGACGGCATCGTGCCCTCCTCGGGCAGCAAGGGCAGCATCATCTCACAGTTTGAGCGGGAGAAGATGGCGGAGCATCATTTAGAGCTTGCGCCGGGTGCGCGTGAGAAAGTGTTTATCCAGAAGTTTTATCTTTATCTGACGATGACGAAACCGTCGGATGCGCTCTATGTGACGTTTTCGCGGGTCAACGCGGAGGGAAAGGCGCTGCGCCGTTCGTACCTGATCGGCACGCTGCTCCATATGTTCCCGGAGCTTGCCGTAGAGAGTAAGGAAGAGCTTTTGCCGGCGGAGGATGTGCTCACGCCGGAAAACGCGGTGGCATTTTTCCTTGAGGGTCTGGAAGGGCAGGAGTCCGGAGAGATCCGGGGAGAACAGGAGCGGGAACTCTGGCGCGCGCTTGCCGCGTGGTATCTCGCCGATGATTCCTACCGGGATGAGACGCTGCGGCTGCTTGCCGCTGCGGATTACCGCTACACGGGCGAGCCGGTTGCAGAGGCTGTGACGCGGGCGCTCTACGGGACGACACTGGACAACAGCGTGACGCGTCTGGAACGCTTTGCGGCGTGCGCCTTTGCGCACTATCTGGACTATGGACTCCATCTGCGCGAACGCGGGCTTTTGGAGTTCGCGCAGGTGGATATGGGAAATATCTATCACGACGCTCTGGAGCACTATGCGAAGCGCGTGCAGGCGTCGGAGTATACGTGGGCTGCTGTTCCCGAGGAGATGCAGCGGGAGTGGGTTTCCGAGAGCATGGCGGACGCGGTGGCATCGTGTGAGAATGCGGAGGCATTTTCGGAGGCAAAAAACCGCTATCTGCTGGCGCGCATGAAAAAAACTCTGGAGAAGACCGTGTGGGCGCTCTCGCTGCAGGTGCAGAAGGGAAGGTTCACACCGAGCGCCTTTGAGGTTTCCTTTGCGGGCACGGATGATCTTGCAGCAGTCCGGTTTGCACTCAGCGATGAGGAGAAAATGCGGCTGCGCGGAAGGATCGACCGCATCGATACCCTCGAGACGGACGATAAGGTGTACGTCAAGATCATCGACTATAAATCGGGAAACACCGCGTTTTCGCTGCTGAATCTGTACCACGGACTTCAGCTTCAGCTCGTGGTCTACCTAAACGCTGCCCTTGAGCTGGAGGAGAAGCTGCATCCGGGCAGGAAGGCAGAGCCGGCGGGCATATTTTATTACCACATCGACGATCCGATGGTGGAGGGAAGCGGCGCAGAGTCGGAGGAGGAGATCCGCCGCGCCGTGTTGGAGCAGCTAAAGCCGGGCGGTCTGGTGAATGAAGCCGAGGAGATCTACCGCGCGATGGATGAGGATTTTACGGGAAGCTCGGCGGTCATCCCGGTTGCTTTAAAGGCGGACGGCTCCTTAAAGGCGACGTCAAAGACGGCGGGTACGGAAGATTTTTATGCGATGTCCGGGCACGTCAACCGCACCGTGATGGAGGCGGGACGACGGATCCTGGAGGGGGACGTCTCTGTGCGCCCGTATGAACTGGCAGACCGGACGGGCTGCGATTACTGTCCGTACCACACGGTCTGCGGATTTGATGTGAGACTGCCGGGATTTTCCTACCGGAAGCTTGAGGTAATCGCAAAGCCGGAGGATATTCTGGAGAGAATGAGAAAAGAAGGGGAAGAAGGATAGAGCGATGGGAGTTACCTGGACAGCGGAACAGCAGCAGGTCATAGATTTGAGAAACCGCAATATACTGGTGTCTGCGGCGGCGGGATCGGGAAAGACGGCGGTGCTTGTCGCGCGCATTATTCAGATGATCACGGACAGGGAGCATCCGGTGGATATCGACCGCCTTTTGATCGTGACGTTTACCAATGCTGCGGCGGCGGAGATGCGCGAGCGCATCGGGGCGGCGATCGAGAAGGCGCTGCTTCCTGAGCCGGAAAATGAACATTTGCAGCGGCAGCTCACGCTGATCCACAACGCGCAGATCACGACGATCGACAGCTTCTGTCTGTATGTGATCCGCAATCATTTTCATGAGATCGATCTTGAGCCGAATTTCCGCATCGGGGACGAGGGCGAGTTAAAGCTTCTGCGCGAGGACGTCTTAAAGCGTGTGCTTGCGCGCAATTACGAGGAGCTTCGCCCGGAGTTTCAGGCGTTTATGGACGGCTATGCCACGGGGCGCGGCGACGCCAGGGTGAGCGGGATGATCTTAACGCTCTACGAGTTTTCGCGCAGCTACCCGTGGCCGAAGGAATGGCTGGCGGAGTGCGCGGACGGCTATGCGGTGGAGTGCGCAGAGGATTTGCAGGACGTTTTGTGGATGCAGCCGCTGATGGAGCACACGAAGCTTGTGACAGAAGATCTGGTCAGGCTGATGGATCAGGCGCTTTTGCTCGCGCAGGCGGACGACGGACCGGATCTGTATGAGAAGGTGATCCGCAGCGACAGGGAGAAATACAGGGCGCTTGCCGGATGTAAAAATTTTGCGGAGTTGTACCGGGAGATCACAAACCTGTCCTACGACAGACTTCCGTCCAGCCGTGGCTTTGACGGGGATGTGGAGAAGCTCGAGCGCGTGAAGGAGCTGCGCGCGGATGCGAAGGAGATCGTCAAAAAGCTGACAAAGCAGTACTTTTTTGCATCGCCGGAGCTTCTCGCGGAGCAGATGAGGCAGACTGCGCCGCACGCCGGGGAGCTGGTGCGCCTGACGCAGGAGTTTGCGGATGCATTTGCAGAGGAGAAACGGCGCAGGAATCTGGTCGATTTTCACGATCTGGAGCATTTTGCGCTGAATATCCTCGTGGACGGGGAGACGAAGCAGGCGAGACGTGCGGCGGAGGAATTTCGCGACACGTTTGCGGAGATCATGATCGACGAGTACCAGGACAGCAACTATGTGCAGGAGACGATCCTGCGGACGATCTCGACGGAGGCGCGCGGGCGCAACAATCTCTTTATGGTGGGCGACGTCAAGCAGAGCATTTACCGTTTCCGTCTGGCGAGACCGGAGCTTTTTATGGAAAAGTATGACACCTACCAGACGGCGGACAGCGACACGCAGCGCGTGGATCTGCACAAAAATTTCAGAAGCCGCGAGGAGGTGCTCTCCTGTGCGAACGATATTTTTTTCCGGATCATGGCGCGCGACCTCGGCAATGTGACGTATGACGACGACGCGGCGCTCTACCCGGGGGCTTCCTATCCAAAAAGCGACGATCAGACCATGTTTGCACCGGAGCTTCTCCTCGCCGACAGCAGCGATGAACTGCTGGAGGAGGGGGAGGAGCGCCGGACGGAGGATAAGAAGCTCATCGAGGCGCGGCTCGTGGCACAGCGCATCCAAAAGCTGATGGAAGAACAGCTTGTGACGGACAAGGAGACCGGAAAGCTGCGCCCCGTGCACTACTCGGACATTGTGATTCTGTTGCGCAGCCTGAGCGGCTGGGCGGATGCGTTTGTCGGGGTGCTGGGCGAGGCGGGGATCCCGGCTTACACGGTGCTTGCGACGGGATATTTTTCGGCGGTGGAGGTGCAGACGGTGCTCGCGATGCTTCGGATCCTCGACAATCCGAGGCAGGATATCCCGCTGGCGGCGGTGCTCCGTTCTCCGCTCGCGGGACTCTGTGACGAGGAGCTGGCAAAGCTGCGCCTGACGGATATGGAGGCGGGCTTTCACGACTGCGTGCTGCAAAAATGTGAGGCGCTTGTGTGCGAGGCAGCGGAGGAGAAGGACGGGAAACGGGAGTGGGAGTCTTATGAGGAAAAGCTGTACCGCTTCTATGTGATGTACCAGAAGCTGCGCCGTCTTGTGCCGGACACGCCGATCCACGAGCTGATCGAAATCCTCCTCCGGGAGACCGGATACGGCAATTATGCGGCGGCGATGCCGGCGGGAAGGAGACGCCGCGCCAATCTGGATATGCTGGTGGAGAAGGCGATCGCGTATGAGAACACCAGCTACAAGGGCTTGTTCCATTTCGTGCGCTATATCGACGAGCTGCAAAAGTACGATGTGGATTTTGGCGAGGCGGACATGACGGGCGAGCAGGAGGATGTCGTGCGCATTATGAGTATCCACAAGAGCAAGGGGCTGGAATTTCCGGTCGTGTTTGTGTCGGGGCTTGGAAAGAATTTCAACCGTCAGGACGTCAGGAGCTGTATGGTGCTGCACCCCGAGTTTGGTATGGGCTTAGACTGGATGGACGGAGAGCGGAGGATCAAGGCGCAGACGATCGCAAAGCGCGCGATCGCGAAGCAGACAGATCTGGAAAACCTCGGGGAGGAGCTGCGTGTGCTCTATGTGGCGCTGACGCGCGCGAAGGAAAAGCTGATCCTGACGGGATGCAAAAAGGACGCCGCGAAGGCGGTGGAAAAAGCCCGCATGGCAGGGGAATTTTCCGGGGCGCTCGGCTATGCGGACAGAGAGGGTGCGTCCGGCTATCTGGACTGGCTGATACCGGCGGTGTGCTCCTACGGAGAGCGGTATCCGCTGCGCGTCGTTCCGGTGGCGGAGCTTGTCGCAGGCGAGATCTGCGCGCGCGTGGGAGAGCACATCTCACGCGCGGAGCGCATGGAGGAGATCGGGCGGGCGAGCGAGGCGCTTGTGGAGGAGATCGGAAAACGTTTTTCCTTCCGCTATCCCCAGGGGGGGCTGTGGGAGCAGAAAAACAAGTATTCGGTGTCGGAGTTAAAGCACCGTGCCATGCGCAGGCTGATGGAGCGGGAAGAGGAGGAGATGACGCCGCTCTTTCCGCAGGAGGAGCTTGTGCCGTATATTCCGCCGTTTGTGCGAAAGCTGCGCGAGGAGGAAGAGCCTGTCAATCAGGGCGCGCTGCGCGGTACGGCGGTACACCGCGTGATGGAATGTTACGATTTTGCGTCGGAGCTTTCGCCGGGGGAGCAGCTTGCACAGATGCTTGCGGAGGGCAGCATCACGGAGGAGATGTACCGGCTTGTGAAGCTTCCGCTGATCGAGGCGTTTGTGGATTCTGAAACCGGAGCGCGGATGCGCGCGGCGCAGAAGGCGGGAAAACTCCACCGGGAGAAAGCGTTTGTGATGGGATTTACCGGGGAGGAACTGGAGCGGTTTGGTTTTGGAGAGGGATCCGCCGCGTCAGACGCATCAGCCACAGCGGAGGAACTGACGCTGATACAAGGAATCATCGACGTGTTCTGGGAGGAGGACGACGGCATCGTGGTGCTCGACTACAAGACCGACCGCGTCGATACGGCGGGACAGCTCGCGGAGCGTTACGCGGCGCAGCTTGTGCTCTACGGCGAGGCGCTCGAACGCCTCTTTCAGGGAGACGGAGCGCGCAGGGTGCGCGTGAAGGAACGGCTGCTCTATTCGTTCCGGCTGGGCGAGATCGTACCGATAGAGAGAAATGGAGGAGAATAAAATGGGACAGATTATACTGGCGTCCGCATCCCCGCGGAGAAGGGAGCTGCTGGAGCAGATCGGCATCCACTTTGAGGTCTGCCCGGCAAAGGGGGAGGAAGTCATCACGAAAAAGCTTCCGCACGAGGCTGTGGAGGAGCTTGCAGGGCAGAAGGCAAGAGAGGTCGCCGGGATGGTGAAATCTTATGGGGCTTCCCATGAGGAGCTGGTGACGCCGCAGGATATTTTGATCATCGGAGCGGACACGGTTGTGGCGTATGGGGACGAAATCCTCGGAAAGCCAAAGGACGAGGCGGACGCATTCCGGATGCTCTCGATGCTGCAGGGAAAGATGCACGAGGTCTATACCGGGGTGTCGCTCGTGCTGCTGGACGCATCCGGCAGGGCGGGCGAGCTGACCTTCCACGAGAAAACAGCGGTGTCGGTGTGCAGCATGACGGAGCAGGAGATCCGGCGCTATATCGCCACGGGCGAGCCGTTTGACAAGGCGGGAGGCTACGCGATCCAGGGAAAATGCGCGATTTATATTGACAAAATCGACGGCGACTATAATAATGTTGTAGGACTTCCGGTTGCAGCGGTTTACCAGAAGTTAAAGAAGCTTGGAATTGACCTTTATTTATGGTAGAATTTAAGAGAAAAATCATAGGGAGGGTATCTGTATGTATGATGAGATGTGTCTGGAGACTTTTTTGGCACAGCAGGGAAAGCTGTTTCCCGAACCGGTGGCAGAGACTGCGGAGGAGGCAGAGGAATTTTTAGAGGACTGCATGGCGGTGGTTGCCGGAAACATCAGGGAGGTCCGCGCCTATTTCGAGGAAGAGGGCGTGGATATTGCAGGTATGGATGATGAGGAACTGGAGGAGTCGCAGGAGGTGTTTGCACTTCCGGACGGCAGATACCTGATCGTGGAAGCATAGAACAGATAGAAGTGAGGAATGACGATGAAAAATTATGATGTGATTATCGTGGGGGCAGGACCATCCGGTATTTTTTGCGCGTATGAGCTGATCCATGCGAAGAAGGATTTGAAGGTGCTTATGATCGAGAAGGGCAGACGCATCGAAAAGCGCGAGTGCCCGAAACGGAAGACAAAGGTGTGCGTGGGCTGTAAGCCGTGTTCGATCACGACGGGCTTTGCGGGCGCGGGGGCGTTTTCGGACGGAAAGCTCTCCCTCTCCCCGGACGTGGGCGGCAATCTGCCGGAGATCCTGGGCTATGACAAGACCGTGGAGCTGTTGAAGGAATCGGATGATATTTATCTGAAGTTCGGCGCGGACACGAAGGTGTACGGCGTGGACAAGGAGAAGGAGATCCGCGAGATCCGCAGAAAGGCGATCATGGCAAACTTAAAGCTGATCGAGTGTCCGATCCGCCATCTCGGCACGGAGGAGGGCTACAAGATCTACTCCAGACTTCAGGAGCATCTGCTTGCGGAGGGCGTGGAGATGGAGTTTCACACGATGGTTGACGATATCATCATCGAGGACGGCTGTGTGAAAGGTGTGATCACGGACAAGGGTGAGACATATCTTGCGGGCGAGGTGATCTCTGCGGTCGGACGCGAGGGCGCGGACTGGTTTTCCCACATCTGCAAGCAGCACGACATCGAGACGCAGGTCGGCACGGTGGACGTGGGCGTCCGCGTGGAGGTGCGCGACGAGGTCATGGAGTTTTTGAATGAGAATCTCTATGAGGCAAAGCTTGTGTACCACACGCCGACATTTGACGATAAGGTGCGTACCTTCTGTACGAATCCGTCGGGGGAGGTTGCAACGGAGTACTATGACAACGGGCTTGCCGTGGTGAACGGACACGCCTACAAGTCGAAGGACTTAAAGACGAACAACACGAATTTCGCGATTTTGGTTTCAAAGAATTTCACAAAGCCGTTTAAGACGCCGATCGAGTACGGCAAGCAGATCGCGCAGCTCTCAAATATGCTCTGCGACGGAAGGATCCTGGTGCAGACCTTCGGCGATTTCCGCCGTGGCAGAAGGACGACCGAGGAGCGCCTCTGCAGAAACAACCTGATCCCTACCTTAAAGGACGCGGTGCCGGGCGATCTGTCGCTTGTGTTCCCACACCGTATCATGGTGGATATCGAGGAGATGATCCTCGCGCTTGACAAGGTGACTCCGGGTATCGCGAGCGACGAGACGCTGCTCTATGGCGTGGAGGTCAAATTCTACTCGAACAAGGTCGTTGTCGATCAAGACTTCCAGACGAGTGTGAAGGGTCTGCGTGCGATCGGCGACGGGGCGTCTGTGACCAGAGGATTGCAGCAGGCGTCCGCAAACGGTATCTCCGTTGCGCGCAGTATCCTGCACGCGATGGAAGCATAATAAGGGTAAATTACATGAGAAAAAAGAAGAGGGTTAAGGGATGGCTGCGCGCGGTGTGCGCAGCCGCCTGCATGACACTTCTGCTGTCGGGCTGCCGGATCGGAGACAAAGAGTTCGTCCTGTCGAAGAATTTAAACAACCGTCAGGTGTTCCGGATTGACAGGAGTATCTGCGAACTGAAGGAGGCGAAGGTCTATCTCGCCAATTACCAGAATATCTACGGGACGGCGTACACCGTGAATCTGTGGGAGCACGATTTCGGCGACGATTCCCTGACAGACTATGTCAAGGATATCACGCTGGAGGAGCTGACGACTGTGTACTGTATGGATCTTCTCGCGAAATCGCAGGAGATGGAGCTCACGGAGGAGGAGCAGCAGAAGGTGGCGGATGCGGCGGAGGAATATTATGATTCGCTCTCGAAGGAGGAGCTCTCCTATCTGGGAGTCTCCGAGGACGATATCGAGGAATATTACGGGCATTATGCGCTGGCGCAGAAGCTCTACCATTCGCTGACTGCAGGAGTCGATGAGGAGGTCAGCGACGACGAGGCGCGCGTCATGGAGATCATGCAGATTTTCGTGACGGACGCGGGACAGGCGGGTGTGGTGAACCAGAAGCTTGCCGCGGGGGAGGATTTTGCCACGGTGGCAAACAATTACAATGAGCTGCCTGCGATCCAGGTGATGGTATCGCGGGACGACTTCCCCGAGGAGGCGTCGGAGATCGTGTTCCGTCTGGAGAATGACGAGACGTCACAGATGATAACGACCGAGGACGGATACTATTTTATCCGGTGTCTGAATAAGTATAATGTAGAGCTGACGGAGGAAAATAAGAAAAATATCGTGGCGAAGCGCCAGAAGGAGGCGTTTGACGATATTTACCGCGAGTTTGCAGGAACGAGGGAAGCGCAGCTGAATGAGGAACTGTGGGAGGAGCTCACCTTAGAGACGGGGGGCGAGATCACCACGGACAGTTTTTTTGCGGTTTTTAAGAAGCATTGCGGGGACATCTGACCGTCACAGTGAATGGAATTGGGAGAGCTTATGTTAGAATTACTGAAAGCAATTATTTTTGGTATCGTTGAGGGCATCACGGAGTGGCTGCCGATCAGCAGTACCGGGCACATGATCCTATTAAATGAGTTTCTGACGCTCGACGTCAGCAAGGCGTTCTGGGATATGTTCCTCGTTGTGATCCAGCTTGGGGCGATCCTTGCGGTGATCGTGCTCTTCTGGGGCGAGATTTGGCCGTTTGGACTTTCCGGCGGCAGAAAGACGCCGCGCGGCGTGAGCGTCTGGCGCGAGGAACACTGGTTTTTCGGACCGCTTGCAGTGAAGATGCCGATCATCATCAACTGGTTTAAGATCGTGGTCGCGTGCCTGCCGGCGATCCTCTTTGTCGCGCTGGGACTGGACGACGTGTGCGACGAGCTGTTTTACAATCCTATCGGCGTGTCGGTGGCGCTGATCGTGTTTGGTATCGCCTTTCTCGTGGTGGAAAACCGCAACGCGGGAAAGACGCCGAAGGTGGAGACCATGTATGAGATCACCTGGAAGATGGCGGCGGCGATCGGCGTGTTTCAGCTTCTGGCGGCGGCGTTTCCGGGCACCTCGCGCTCCGGTGCAACGATCGTGGGCGCGCTTTTGATCGGGATTTCCAGAAAGGCGGCGAGCCAGTTTACATTTATCCTGGCGATTCCGGTGATGCTTGGCGCAAGCCTTCTGGAGATCCTCGACTTTGGTCTTGCACTGGGCGGCAACGAGTGGATGATCCTGCTTGGCGGAATGGTAAGCGCCTTTGTGGTCTCCATTGTGGTGATCAAGTTTCTGCTTGGCTATATCAGAAAGCATGACTTTAAGGTGTTTGGCTGGTACCGCATTGTGCTCGGTATCGTGGTGTTACTGTATTTCTGGATAAAATAAAAATACAAGGAGTTTTATGAGTATTTTAAATGTAGAGCATTTGACGCATGGATTTGGCGACCGGGCGATCTTTGACGATGTGTCGTTCCGCCTGCTAAAAGGGGAGCATATCGGACTGGTCGGCGCGAACGGCGAGGGCAAATCCACGTTTATGAATATTGTGACCGGGAAGCTGATGCCGGACGAGGGCAAGGTCGAGTGGGCGAAGCACGTGCGCGTCGGCTATCTCGACCAGCATTCGACGCTGACGAAGGGCATGACGATTGAGAGCGTGCTAAAGTCGGCGTTCGCCTGGCTCTTTGAGATGGAGGAAAAGATGAATGAGATCTGCGATTCCCTCGGGGAGGCAGAGCCGGAGGAGATGGATGCGATGATGGAGGAGCTGGGTGTGATCCAGGATGCGCTCACACTCCATGATTTTTATGTGATCGACGCGAAAGTGGAGGAGGTCGCGCGTGCGCTGGGACTTTTGGAGCTCGGTCTGGAGCACGACGTGACGGATTTAAGCGGCGGACAGCGTATGAAGGTGTTGCTGGCAAAGCTCCTTTTGGAGAAGCCGGATATTTTACTTCTGGACGAGCCGACAAACTATCTGGACGCCGAACACATCGCATGGTTAAAGCGTTACCTGACGGAGTATGAGAACGCTTTTATCCTGATTTCGCACGATATTCCCTTTTTAAATGAAGTGGTGAATATCATTTACCACATGGAGAACCAGCACCTCGACCGCTATGTGGGCAACTACGAGAAGTTCGAGGAGGTTTATGCGGTGAAGAAGGCGCAGCTTGAGGCGGCGTACCGCAAGCAGCAGCAGGAGATCAGCGAGTTGAAGGATTTTGTGGCGCGGAACAAGGCGCGCGTGGCGACGCGGAATATGGCGATGTCGAGGCAGAAGAAGCTGGACAAGATGGACATCATCGAGCTTGCAGCCGAGCGTCCGAAACCCGAGTTTTCTTTTCCGGTGGGGCGGACGCCGGGGAAATATATTTTTGAGACGAAGGATCTTGTCATCGGCTACGACGAGCCGCTCTCCATACCGCTCAATATTTCGCTGGAGCGCGGGCACAAGGTGGCGCTCGTGGGCGCAAACGGAATCGGTAAGACGACGCTGTTAAAGAGTATTTTGGGACTGATCCCTGCGCTTAAGGGAAAGGTGGTCACGGGAGAAAATTTAGAGACCGGATATTTTGAGCAGGAGATCAAGGGTGAGAACAAAAACACCTGCATTGATGAGATCTGGGAGGAATTTCCGGCTTTCACGCAGTATGAGGTGCGCGCGGCGCTGGCGCGCTGCGGTCTGACGACGAAGCACATCGAGAGTCAGGTGCGCGTGCTAAGCGGCGGCGAGCAGGCGAAGGTGCGCCTGTGCAAGCTGATGAACCGCGCGACGAACGTCCTGCTTTTGGACGAGCCGACGAACCATCTTGATGTGGACGCGAAGGAGGAGTTAAAGCGCGCGCTAAAGGAGTACCGTGGAACGATCCTTCTGATCTGTCATGAGCCGGAGTTCTATCAGGATATCGTGAGTGAGGTCTGGGACTGCTCGAAGTGGACGACGAAGATCTTGTAAAATGTATGATGCCGTCAGGGAAGTTTGTAAAGTGCAATGTCTCTGGCGGCATTTTGGGTTGATAAGTCTTGTGATGATGTGGAAATTTTTCAGAAAACTGGAAGTTGTCTTTTATTCAATAACTAATTTTACATAAACATTTCCGGCTTCTTCATATTTTTTATTGTAAACGTGTTTACCAATAATACTTCTTAAATTTTTTATATCATCCATTTCTGAAGCTGCAAATTCCAGATAGCATTTTTCAGAATTAGGAACATTTAATTCTTCATAATAATCAGAGATATGGCAATAAAACTTATCTAACAAATCTTCTAAAGGGTATTGAGAAATTTCACTTGCACATTTTCCTTCCTGATACCCCGTCTCTTGTACAAAAGATAATGAAGTTACATAGAATATTTCATTCTTT
>SAMEA3387474__coassemble_1390_pt1 | contig 17271 bp, 12 predicted proteins | sample SAMEA3387474__metabat2_low_PE_013 | metagenome-assembled genome bin SAMEA3387474 (sample SAMEA3387474) | Felis catus | biome: Faeces | place: United Kingdom | collected 2012 | reverse complement strand
ATAATCAGTCATTCTGGTTGGGAGTTCTGCGGACAGAACTGCGGAAACTCAAGGAAGAATAGGGCTTGTATTTTTAGGGGATCTCATGTAGAATAGAGATAGACGCGGCTTAGTGGCAGGCGTCGGATTATAGATGGGAAAGGAGAAAAGATGTATCGGTTTTACTGCAAATAAAACGAAGTAAATAGTCATATCAAAAGAGAGAGGCAGGAAGTAAAGCGGCGTCCTTTGGGATGTTTCTTTTGGTATGTGTTTTGCAGGAAACGAATATCTTTTCATGGATAGAAAACTTATGTGCGGGATCGGACTGCACCGGAAGAGGCGAAAGGATGTGAGGAGACTTGCATCCTTTTTTGTATGGAGGAGTTTATGATACAGGTAAAAAATCTGACGATTACACACCGCAAGGATATGCGGGTGATACTGGAAAATTTTTCGATGGTGTTAAACGACGGCGACAAGGCGGCGCTGATCGGCGAGGAGGGGAACGGCAAGTCCACGCTGTTAAAGCTTTTGTACGATGAGAGGCTGGTGGAAGATTATGCGGAGTACAGCGGAGAGATCATCAAAAATCATGCGCGCATCGGCTATCTGGCGCAGGAGCTGACAGAGGAGCAGAAGGCGGAAAGCGTCTACGAATTTTGTGCGCAGAGCGATGTGTTTTATGAGCAGTCGCCGAGGGAGCTTGCGGCGATCGCGGGGCAGCTTGGGCTTGCCGCGGACATTTTTTATGCGGACCAGCGGATGGGACAGCTCTCCGGTGGGGAGAAGGTCAAGCTGCAGCTTGCAAGGCTTCTGATGGAGCAGCCGGACGCTCTGTTTCTGGATGAGCCGTCCAACGACATCGACATTGAAACGCTCGAGTGGCTGGAGCGTTTTATCAGCAGAGCGTCTGTTCCGGTGCTCTTTATCTCGCACGACGAGACGCTTCTTGAGCGGACGGCAAACAAGATCATCCACATGGAGCAGTTAAGGCGCAGGACAACGAGCCGCTGGACGGTCGCGGCGGTGGATTACCGCACCTATGTCAGCGAACGGGCAGGCGCTTTTTTGCATCAGGAGCAGGTTGCGCGCAAGGAGCGCAGCGAGTATGAGAAGCAGCAGGAGCGTTTCCGAAAGATCCAGCAGAAGGTCGAGCATCAGCAGAGCGCCATCTCCAGGCAGGATCCGCACGGGGGCAGGCTGCTGAAAAAGAAAATGCACGCGGTCAAGTCGCTGGAGCGGCGTTTTGAAAAGGAGCACAGCCGGATGACGGAGCTGCCGGAGACGGAGGATGCGATTTTTATTAAGTTTGGCGAGAAGGTTTCCCTGCCGCAGTCTAAGCGTGTGCTGGATTTTTTGAGGAGTGAGCTTCGGGCGCCGCAGGAGAACTCTGTGGAGGGGAAGCTTTTGGCGCGGGACGTCCGTCTCGCGGTCATAGGGCGGGAACACGTCTGCATCATCGGGAAAAACGGCGTGGGAAAGACGACGCTGCTTCGGGAGATTGCAGGAGAACTTCTGGCGCGGGAGGATGTGAAGGCATACTATATGCCGCAGAATTATGAGGAGCTGCTGGATCTGGAACAGACCCCGGTGGAGTTTTTGTGCGGGGAGGGGAGTAAAGACGAGATCAGCCGCGTGCGCACCTGGCTTGGCAGTATGAAGTACACGGCGGAGGAGATAGCGCATCCGGCGGCGGAGCTCTCCGGCGGACAGAAGGCGAAGCTTCTGCTTTTGAAAATGAGCATGGCGGGCTGCAACGTCCTGATCTTAGATGAGCCGACGCGGAATTTTTCCCCACTGTCAAACCCGGTGATCCGCGGGATGCTGCGGGAGTACGCAGGCGCGGTCATCAGCATTTCCCATGACAGAAAATATATAGACGAGGTATGCGATACCGTGTATGAGCTGACGGAAACCGGACTGAAAAAACTTTCGTAATTTTGTGATTGACATTTTTGACGAACTTTTGTATTATTACAATAACACAGATGAAAAGTGAAAGGAAAACGGATGGAATTCTAAAGATTTCTTAAGATTCATTTAAGTACGTTTTTTTCACAAAAAAGGTGTGGTACAATCACCATAAATTGTAAAAACAAATAAGGGAGAGACGAGAATGAAGGACAAAAAGGCAAAAAATGAACAGAATGGGACTGTGGCGGTTGTGCAGTCCGGGAAGAAGAAAAAGAAGGTTTTGATCATTGTGCTGGTGATCGTGGCGCTTTTGGCGGTGGTGATCGGCACGGCGGTACATAATATGACAAAGACGATCGAGACAGTGGCGAACACCGTGGAGGTGGAGCCGGTACAGCTTCGCGATCTTTCGGATACCATTTCCTTAAAGGGAACGATCGCGGGTGCGAGCAGCACGAACGTCACCTCCAAGGCGATCGCCGAGATCACGACGATGAACGTGCAGGCCGGCGATATGGTGAAGGAGGGCGATCTGCTCTGCACACTGGATTCCGCATCCATCGAGGAGAAGCTGGCAGACCTTGAGAAGAACGTTTCCAATGCCCAGGCGGTCAGCGATATCAACAGCCAGCAGACGCAGACTGCGATCGAGCAGGCGTTAGAGGACCAGCAGACGCAGCTTGAGGCGGCGCAGAAGGCGGTGGACGATGCGCAGGGCGCTTTCGACTGGGCGGAGATGCAGTATGAAGGCGGACAGATACCGTTTCAGGAATACCATGCGGCAAAGAGCGCGTTAGAGACGGCGGAGACGGCATACGAGACGACGCTGGAGACGACAAACCGTGCGGTGGAGAATGCAAAGATCACGGCGGAGCTTGAGAAATACAAAGATTCCGGTTCCGATGCGCAGGATACGCTCAAAAGTTTGAGAGAGCAGCTTGCGGACTGTGAGATCAAAGCTCCGTGCGACGGCGTTGTGACGTCTGTCAATGTGCGCGTCGGAGACATCAACGGGGAGAAGACGACGATCCTGACGATCGAGGATACCAACAGCTTAAAGCTTGTCGCAACGGTTGCGGAGGCTGATATCTTAAAGATCCAGGAAGGCATGAAGGCGTCTGTGACAGCGGATGCGACCGGCGAGGAGGAGCTGTCAGGAACCGTGACGCGTGTGGTTCGTGTGAAGAGCCAGTCCGGCGGCGGTGCGGAAGGGGCACCGGCGGCAGCAGGCGGCTATTCCGTGGAAATCAGCATTGACAGCAATGAACTTCTGGTTGGTATGGCTGCCAAGGCAAAGGTGATGCTCAAGGAGAAGGGAGAGGTGCTCGCAGTGCCGTACGACCTGATCCAGTATGATGAAAATGGCGGCGCATTTGTGCTTGTGGCGGAGCCAAACGATGACGGTTCTGCGGTGGCAGTCAGAAAGAATATCGAAGTGGGTGAGGAAGTCGACTACTATACGGAGATCACAGGCGGCGATTTAAAAGAAGGCGATATGCTGATCTACGACTATACATTCTCAGTAACAGAAGGACAGAGCTTTGCACCGGAGCAGATGTATTCCAATCAGATGATGGGAACAGGTGACGGAGCGGAAGCAGGAGCATCGGCAGCTCCCGCAGCGACAGGCATGGAGGTTGCAGAATAGTGAGTGAACCAGTAATCCGAATGGAAAAAATAGTTAAGACATATTATCAGGGTAAGCCGAATGAATTAGAGATTTTGCACGGCATTGACCTTGTGGTGAATCAGGGTGAATTTGTTTCCATCGTCGGTGAGTCCGGTTCCGGAAAAAGTACATTGATGAATATCATCGGGGTGCTGGACAGACAGACGTCAGGAAATTACTACTTGGAGGGGCAGGACGTCAACAGTATGACGGATGAGGTGCGCAGCGCTGTCCGCAACCAGAGGATTGGTTTTGTGTTTCAGAACTTTAATCTGCTTCCGCGTGCGAATGCGCTGAAAAATGTGATGGTTCCGCTGATGTACGGGCAGACGCGCGTAAAGACACAGAAGGAGCGCGCGATGGAGATGCTGGCGATGGTCGGCATGGAGGAGCGTGCAATGCACCGCCCGAATGAACTCTCCGGTGGTCAGAAGCAGCGTGTGGCGATCGCGAGAGCGATGATCAATGATCCGGCGATCATTCTTGCCGACGAGCCGACCGGAGCGCTTGACTCCAAAACGGGACATATGGTGATGGATCTCTTCCACAAACTCCACGAGGAGCAGGGCAAGACGATCGTGCTGATCACACATTCCCAGGAGCTTGCGGCGGAGACGCAGAGGATCGTAACCATCCTGGACGGAGAGATCGTGGCAGAACGGGGAGGTGAGCACTGATGTTTTTTGAAAATATCAAAGAGGCAATTACCAGCATTTTTTCCAACAAGATGCGCTCGCTCTTAACGATGCTCGGAATTATCATCGGTATCAGCTCGGTGATCATCATCACGACCATTGGCGGCTCGATCCAGAGCACGCTGACAGCGACTTTAAACTCTATGGGCGGCAATACTGTATCGACCTATGTGGAGCCGCGGTATCCGGAAACGGAGGATGAGTGGGCGACATGGGTAATGCCTGAGATGGAGGACGAGGATTATGTGTCGCAGGAGATGCTGGACGGCTTGGTTGAGGCATATCCCGATGAGATCAAGGGCTTTGCTTCACAGACGTATCTTGGCTCAGGACAGATCAAGGATCCTGCCGATGCAGAAAATTATGCCAATGTCAATATCCAGGGCGTTACGCCGGAAATGATTGAATATATGAAGCTTGAGATGCATGCCGGACGAAATATGACAAGTGAGGACAATGCAACGCAGAAAAAAGTCTGTCTCATTGCAGACACGATGGCGGACCGTTATTTTCACGGGGAGAATCCGATCGGAGAGAAGATTTCCGTCACGACCTCGGACGGCGGCATTTTTGATCTGGTAATCGTCGGAGTCTACAAATACAATCAGGCGCTCTTTGGAAAGGTTGATACATCGATCCCTGAAAAGGACCGCTTTACCGAGATGATGATTCCGATCCAGACCTGCTTTAAGCTGCAGGGAGCGGACCGTACCGGATATGAGTACTTTAACGTACTGCTTACGCCACTCGCAGATGTAGAGAAAGCAACAGCAGATATTACGGCTTATTTTGAGAATGTCTATGCAGATAATGAGGACTACCATGTGTTTGCATATAACATGCAGTCTGATATGGGAATGATCAGTACCGTGCTCAATGTGATCACGATGGCGGTATCGGGTATTGCGGCAATCTCGCTTGTGGTGGGAGGTGTCGGCGTTATGAATATCATGCTGGTGTCGATCACAGAGCGGACAAAGGAAATCGGTGTGCGCATGGCGCTCGGAGCAAAGCGTGGGATTATCCGTCAGCAGTTTGTGATCGAGGCGATCATGCTCTGTCTGATCGGCGGTGTGATCGGCATCCTGATCGGCGTCGGCGTCGGCGCATTGCTCGGTCAGGTTGCGGGCTTTGTCATCCAGAATATATACTCGGAGTATGCAAGCTACATTATTATGGAAGTGCATCCGTCGGGAATGGCGATCATGCTTTCATTGTTCTTCTCTATGCTTACGGGTGTGTTCTTCGGATATTATCCGGCAAACAAGGCTGCCAAGATGGAGGTTATCGACGCACTCAGATATGAATAACAACGGTCATCACGCTTTGTGAGATGTCTTTATGTCAAAAAAGGAATGGGAAATAGCAGGCGCACTGCATTCCCGTTCCTTTTTTACTTTATCAAGATTTGGCGTCAAAAGGGGATTTTACAGATTGCGGTTGGCAAAATGCACAAATGGTATTCTTTTTTGTTCAGGATTCCGAAGCTAAGAACTTCTAAAATGTTCTTACATATCGGTAACGTGCAGGAACGCAACCGCCCTCCATGCGCCATCCATAGCACAAGTCGGGCTTTCGCCGGCATCCTTGCCGTCGAATTGCTGGAAACTGGAAGAACATTAAGAAGTTCTAAGCTTCTCCATATTCACAAATCAGAATACCATTTGTGTATTTTGCCAATCCCATTTTTGAAGTCCTCTTTTGACACCCGAATCCTATAAAGCAAAACTCTCCGGGGGATCGCACTGCGGCGGAGAGTTTCACAGGCGAAATTCTTTTTATAATTTAGTGTAATGGATGAGTATGCGACAAAATAAACTTCCTATAACGGCAAAAATATAATGATTTTTGAAAATGTGTTGATGTTTTTGCCGATGATGTGATATACTATACAGTAGATTCGTGTAGTTTTCTTGATTCGATTTATGACGGAGGAGAGCAGATGCGATACCTTTCAGTTACTGAAATAGCAAAAAAGTGGAATGTGTCGGAACGCAGCGTTAGAAATTACTGCGCCCGGGGACGTGTGATTGGTGCATTCCTTACCGGCAAGACCTGGAACATTCCTGAAAATGCAGAGAAGCCGGAGCGAACCAACAAGAGGAAGGAAGAACCGATTACTCTGTTGGATATTCTGAAAGAGCAGAAGGCAAGCCAATACTCCGGTGGAATTTACCATAAAACACAGATTGATTTGACATACAATTCCAATCACATTGAGGGTAGCCGTCTGACCCACGATCAGACCAGATATATTTTTGAAACCAATACCATTGGTGTGGAAAATGAAGTCCTCAATGTGGATGATGTGATCGAAACGGCGAACCATTTCCGTTGTATCGACGTGATTATTGAGAACGCCAAAGCAGCGTTGACCGAGAAATTCATCAAGGAACTTCACTTGATTTTGAAGAACGGAACCAGTGATTCCAGAAAAGACTGGTTTGCTGTTGGTGATTATAAGAAATTGCCCAACGAAGTCGGTGGTATGGATACCGCCCTTCCGGAAGAAGTTGCAGGCAGGATGAAAGCACTGCTAACGGAATACAACTCCAAAGAAGAAAAGACCTTTGAAGATATTCTGGATTTCCATGTGAAGTTTGAACGGATCCATCCATTCCAGGATGGTAACGGTCGTGTGGGCAGGCTGATTATGTTCAAGGAGTGCCTGAAATATAATATTGTTCCGTTTATTATTGAGAATAATCTGAAACTGTTCTATTATCGTGGACTGAAAGAATGGAATCATGAGAAAGGCTATCTGACAGATACCTGCCTGACGGCACAGGATAAATATAAAGCGTATTTGGATTATTTCAGAATTGCGTATTAAGAGACTGCAATCGGCTTGCAGGCGGTAGATGGTTTGAAAACCTCTGCTTATCTGTTAGATACTGTAAAGGAACATTTTTTTGAAATACAAGTTCGTTTGTCGCTCGCTGTTTCACACATATGCTTGCTGAACGGAAGTCATCATGTTACAATGACAAGCGACAAGGAGAGTAAAAACGTCCGTCGGCTGACGGCGAAAAAATAGGGGAGGAAACATTATGACAGAGACAGAGATTTTATTTGACTTACTGAAAAAAGGCGTATCTCCGGTGCAGGCGGTCAGCGCGTGCGAGGAGCGTCTGGAACACGCGGGATTTGAGCGCCTGGAATACAAGGAGGAGTGGACGCTTCGTGCGGGTGGCAACTATTATGTGAACCATCACGACACGACGCTGTTTGCATTTACGGTGGGAAAAGAGTGGGGCGAGAGCCTTGCGCCGCAGATCCGCATTGCGGCGGCGCACACGGACTTCCCATGTCTGCGCATCAAGCCGTCTGCGGATGTGAGAAACGGTGGATATGCCCAAGTGAACGTGGAGGTATACGGCGGGGCGATCTTAAATACCTGGCTCGACCGCCCGCTCGGGGTTGCCGGACGTGTCGCGGTCAAAAGCGACGATGTATTTGCTCCTATCATCCGCGAGTTTGTCTCAGAGAAGAGTCTGCTCACGATCCCGAATCTTGCGATTCACATGAACCGCGAGGTCAATAAGGGCGTGGAGCTGAACAAGCAGACCCAGATGATTCCGGTGCTCGGGCTTGCGGCAGATGAGATTCTTCCGGCAGAGCAGCGCGGGACGGATTACTTTTTAAGTTTTCTGGCGGACGAGCTTGGCGTTGCAAAAGAGGATATTCTGGACTTTGAACTGACGGTATTCTGTAAGGAGGAGCCAGAGTATATCGGACTGGCAGACGATTTCATTTCCAGTCCCCGGCTTGACAATCTGACTTCCTGCGCGGCGCTTGTCTCTGCGCTTTTGGACGGGACGCGTGCGGAGGGGCTGAACCTGATCGCACTGTTTGACCACGAGGAGATTGGAAGCCGTTCGAAGCAGGGCGCTGCATCCATTCTGCTCCACGACATGCTGCTCCGCATCTTAAAGGAGCTCGGCAGGGAGAAGACGGCGGAGAGCGACATTTACCAGAGCATGATCCTTTCGGTGGACGTTGCGCACGGACTGCATCCGAATTATGAGGGAAAGATGGATATCACAAACAAGCCGGTGCTCGGAAAGGGTTTCTGCATCAAGGAGGCGAGCTCCCAGTCGTACGCGACCGACTGCGAGGCGGTTGCCATTATCCAGCAGATCTGTGAGGCGAAGCACATTCCTTACCAGAAGTTTGTCAACCGTTCCGATATGCCGGGAGGCGGTACACTCGGCTCGATCGCGTCGGCGCTTCTCCCGGTGCGGACTGTGGATATCGGGATTCCGCTGCTCGCCATGCACTCGGCGCGCGAGCTGATGGGAACGGCGGATCAGCAGGCGTTAAAGGATCTGACTGAGGCATATTTTTCGCTGTAAGGATTCGGATGTCAAAAGTGGTTTTTACAAATTGTGACTGCAAAATGCACCGATGGTATTCTTTTTTGTTCAGGATTCCGAAGTCAAGAACTTCTAAATGTTCTGTGTACCGGTAATGTATAGGGACACAACCGCCCTCTATGCGCCATCCGTGGCGCATAGAGGGCTTTCGTCGGCATCCCTGCCGCCGAATTGCTGGAAATTGGCAGAACATCAAGAAGTTCTAAGCTTCTCCATATTCACAAACCAGAATACCATTGGTCATTTTGCAAATCCCATTTTTGAAGATTCCTTTTTGACACCCGAATCCTATAAGGAAAAGAAATGCAGTCACCTCTATACAAGTTGCGGCATTTATGATAATATCATGTAGTAATAAAAACCATATATAGCAGAATGCAATAATATATGGGTAAATCGAACGAATGACAGCCGGATCAATTTGTATGGAGGTAAGACAATGTATAAAATTATAGTTGACAGTTGCGGGGAACTTCCCGGGGAGCAGAAACAGGACGGTCATTTTCAGACGGTATCGCTGGAACTGGAGGTGGACGGATACCGGATCCGCGATGACGAGACGTTTGACCAGCAGGATTTTTTGCGCAGGGTGAAGGAGAGTCCGGTCAGCCCGAAGTCCTCCTGCCCGTCACCGGAGCAGTACATGGAGGCGTGCATGGGCGGGGCGGAGCACGTCTATGTGGTGACGCTCTCCTTGAAGCTGAGCGGCTCATACAACAGCGCGGTGCTCGGCAGGAATCTCTTTTTTGAGGAGCATGAGGACGCCGGAAAGCAGATCCATGTGTTCGATTCAAGGAGCGCGTCGGTGGGGGAGACCCTGATCGCGCTGAAGATACAGGAGCTGGAGGAGCAGGGGCTTTCCTTTGCGGAGGTCGTAGAGCAGACGGAGCGCTACATTGATTCCCAGCAGACCTATTTCGTGCTTGAGACGCTTGAGACTCTGCGCAAATCGGGGCGCCTGACGAATTTAAAGGCGCTGATCGCAAACACGCTCAATATCAAGCCGGTCATGGGCTCTACGGACGAGGGAACGATCTGTCAGCTCGGGCAGGCGCGCGGCGTCAACCGGGCGCTGGATAAGATGGTGGAGATGATGGCGGCGAAGGCGAAGGATACGCAGGAGAAGATCCTTGCCATTTCCCATTGTAACTGTCCGGAGCGCGCGGAACTTGTCCGAAAGAAGATTGAAACACTTGCAAAATTCAAAAAAATCATTATCATAAATACTGCCGGTGTGAGCAGTATGTATGCAAACGACGGCGGAGTGATCATGGTAGTATAGAAAACGTCGGAGGATACATGACATACGAAAAGGTAGTAGAAAAAATAGAACATAGCAGGAGGTTCGGCAGACTTTCCGGGGTGGAGGTGACAGGGAAGATGTTACAGACTCTGGGGAATCCCCAGGAGGGTATGCGGCTGATCCATATAGCAGGGACGAACGGCAAAGGCTCCGTCTCTGCTTTTTTGTGCAGTATTTTAAAGGAAGCGGGACTTCGCGTGGGTGTGTTCACCTCCCCGCATCTGGTCGATTTTGAGGAGCGCATCTGCATCAATGACAGGATGATCGAAAAAGAGGCGGTGGCGCGGATCGGAACGCGTCTGTTAAATGAACCGTTTGAGGAAGAACCCGCCATGTTCGACTACTGTCTTGCGATGGCGCTTTTGTATTTCAGGGAGCAGCAGTGCGACGTTCTGATCCTTGAAACGGGGCTTGGCGGCAGGCTCGACTCCACGAATGCGGTCGGGACGCCCGAGGTTTCTGTCATCACGAAAATCGGGTATGACCACATGGAGATTCTGGGGGACACGCTGGAGGAGATTGCCGCCGAGAAGGCGGGGATTATCAAGCGGGGCACGGTGGTCGTGACGGAGAGTCAGACGCCGGAGATCCTTGCCGTGCTGCTTGCGGCGGCGGAGGCGGCGGGTGCTCGCGGGTGCCGCGTGATCGCGCCGGAGAAATTTTTGCAGTGCCGCTATGAGGACGGGATACAGAGCTTTGTCTATGGTGATTACGGGACGCTTTCGATGCAGATGCTGGGCGTGCACCAGTATGAAAATGCGGCGGCAGCCGTGGAGGCAGCGCAGGAATTTTTAAAAAATGGAAAATTTTCGGAACGTATAGAGAATGGAAACGCAGGAGAAGATAAGAGACAGTGGATCAAAAAATGTGTGCAGCGGGGAATCCGTGCGGCGCGCTGGCAGGGAAGGATGGAGATCCTGCGGAAACATCCGTTTTTCATGGTGGACGGCGCGCACAATGGAAATGGTGTGGCTGCGCTAAAGGAGAGTCTTACCGCGCTGTTTCCGGGTGAGAAGTTCCACTTTTTCATGGGCGTTATGGCGGACAAGGACTATGCGAAGATGGTGGAGGAGCTGCTGCCGCTTGCCGCAGATTTTACGACGGTGACGGTGCTCTCGGAGCGCGCGCTTGCGGCAGAGACGCTCGCTGCGCATATCCGCGGCATGGGTGTGCCTGCAGTGGCGTCTGCGGACTTGCAGACCTGTCTGGCACAGGCAGAGAATGCGGCGCATAAGACGGTTGCTTTCGGCTCCCTTTATTTTATCGGTGAGATCGAAGCTCTCTTTCAAAAATATTAAGGAATCTTAATAAAGTTTATGCAACTTTTTTTACGGCTTTGTGGTCTAATTATTAAATAACAATGAAGGGACTGTAATATTGTTGATTATGTGAGAGTGCTTCCTTATAATTTAGAATGAGCAGAATAAACATATAGATGACATTTGATCAGAAAAGAGACGTAAGATGGTATTTAGCAGCTTTGATTTTTTATTTCGGTTTTTACCGATTTTTTTGATGATATATTATATCGCACCGCGAAAATTTAAGAACCTGGTTCTGTTTGGGGGAAGTATCCTTTTTTATGCGTTCGGAGAGGCGAAGTATGTGCTGCTTCTGCTGGCGTGTCTGGTGCTCAACTATATACTGGGATGCCTGATGTACCGGAACGCGATGGAGGGACGCGGCGGCAGACAGAAGTTTTTGCTGACGCTTGCGCTCGTCTATGACTTTGGCGTGCTGTTTCTCTATAAATACAGCGGGCTTACGGATTCGCTGCCGCTTGGCATCAGCTTCTATACGTTCCAGATCGCGGCGTACATGATCGATGTGTATCGCGGGGCTGTTCCGGCGGAGCGTTCGCTTGTCAACCTCGGCACGTATTTGACGATGTTCCCGCAGCTGATCGCGGGACCCATCATCAACTATTCCGAGGTGCGGACAGCGCTCCGCAGAAGGACGGTCAGACTGGCTGATTTTGAGGAGGGCTTAAAAACCCTGATCCTCGGGCTCGGCGCGAAGATCATCATCGCCGACCGGATTGGAATGTTGTGGAATTCGATACAGATGGTCGGATTTTCCAGTATCTCGACACCGCTCGCGTGGATGGGCGCATTTGCTTATTCGATCCAGTTGTATTTCGATTTTGCGGGGTACTCATTGATGGCGATGGGGCTGGGACGTATGCTCGGCTTTGAGATCCCGGTCAACTTCAGACAGCCGTATATGTCTAAGTCGGTGTCAGAATTCTGGCGGCGCTGGCATATCACGCTCGGGCGCTGGTTCCGCGAGTATGTATACATTCCGCTCGGGGGAAACCGAGGGGGTAAGGCACGCACGTTTTTCAATCTCGCAGTCGTGTGGATTCTGACGGCCTTGTGGCATGGCGCAGATTACAATTTCCTCATCTGGGGCGCGTCGCTGCTTGTGCTGCTCGCGCTGGAAAAGCTGTTTTTTGGAAAATGGCTGGAGAAAAGCCATGTGATCGGCCATGTGTATCTTCTGTTTGTCGTGCCACTTACGTGGATGGCGTTTGCGATCAGTGACGTCGGACAGCTTGGCGTTTATTTTACAAGGCTGTTTCCGTTTCTGCCGCAGGCGGCGGATGGCGTGGTGCGTGAACTGGATTACGTGAAATATATGGCAGACTACTGGCCGCTGTTTGCGCTTGGTATTATTTTTTCGACACCGGTACCGACCATGCTCTATAAGAAATTTGGCAAAAAGTGGGTCGGCAGTACTGCGGTGGCAGTGATACTGGTGCTCAGTATCTATTATCTGGCAATTTCAACGAATAACCCGTTTCTTTACTTTAATTTTTAAGGCGTGGTGAGAGGATTTGAGAAAATTTTTAAAGTGCAGGGTGACGATTTTTCTGGCATTGCTTTGGGTCGGTCTCTCTGCGATCGGTTATATGGGAAAAGACAATATTTACCGTGGTTATACGGAAGACATAAAAAAGACGCCGTATTTCGTGCTTGTTTTTGAGGGGATCCACGACGGGATTTACCCGTGGCAGCTCGGACGGACGGACATCGGCGGAAATCCCTGGGAAAATCTGCCCGGGGGCGGAACGGCAGACAATTCCGGTCCGGAGGCGCAGCCGCCGGAAACTGTGGAGGGCACGGAAACCGTACAGCCGCAGCCGCCGGAAACTGTGGAGAACACGGAGACCGCACAGCCACAGCCGCCGGAAGACGGCGGCGTGGAGGGCGAGGTTGTGGCGCCGGCAGAGCCGGAGGCGCCGCAGACAAAAGAGTTTATTGCGGTGGGCGACGACTATTTTGACGATGCGGTGTTTATCGGCGATTCGAGAACCGTGGGACTCCGCGATTACGGCGGACTGGACAAGGCGACGTTCTATGCGTCCACGGGGCTGAATGTCTATGATATGTGGACACAGGAGTTTTGCGAGGTGGACGGAGTGAAAATGACGCTTGAGGAGGCGCTGACCCGCAAGCAGTTTAAAAAGGTCTATTTCCAGATCGGTATCAATGAAATGGGACGCGGAACGGTGGATACGTTTATGCAGGCGTATACGGATTCGGTAGAGAAATTCAAGCAGCTCCAGCCGGATGCCATTATCTACGTGCAGGGCATCATGCGTGTGGCAAAGGCGAAGTCGGATTCCGATCCGATCTTCAACAATCCGGGGATCCAGGTGCGGAATGACCGCATCCGCCAGCTTGCCGACAATGTCCGGGTGTTTTACATCGATGTGAATGAGGTCGTGTGCGACAATCAGGGCAACCTGAAGGCGGAGCTTACTTTTGACAATCTCCATCTGTACGGCTCAAAGTACAACATATGGGTGGATTTCCTGAAAACAAAAGGAATCGCGCTCGAATAGAAGGGGCTGGTATAGAAATTCTTTTTCCGTGGCATACTGGATAAAAAAGTATGTATGACAGGAAAGGGGAAGGCAAAATGTCATTGAAGATCAGCATTACGGATGTGCACGCAAGACCGATTCTGGATTCCCGGGGGAATCCGACCATAGAGGTGGAGGTGACTGCGGAGACCGAGACGACGGGGAGAAAGACGTCGGCGAGGGAGTCGGTTCCCTCCGGGGCAAGCACCGGAAGATTTGAGGCGGTGGAGCTGCGCGACGGGGACAAGGAGTATTTCGGCATGGGCGTGCAGAAGGTGGCAGACCATGTCAACACGAAGATACGCGAGGCGCTGCTCGGCATGAACGTGCTGGAGCAGGCGCTCATCGACCGGCGCATGGTGGAGCTGGACGGCACGGACAACAAGGGAAGTCTCGGTGCAAATGCGATCCTGGGCGTGTCCCTGGCGTGCGCAAAGACGGCGGCGAAGGCGCTCGATCTGCCGCTGTACCGCTATATCGGCGGCATGAATGCAAAGAAACTCCCGGTACCGATGATGAATGTGATCAACGGCGGGGCGCACGCGAAAAATCCGCTTGATTTCCAGGAGTTTATGATCATGCCGGTCGGGGCGAAATCCTACACGGATGCGCTGCGCATGGGGGCGGAAATCTATCATTTCCTGCGCCAGATCCTGCACGAGGACGGACTTGGCACGGCGGTCGGCGACGAGGGCGGTTTCGCGCCGGAGCTCTCCGATGCGAGGGAAGTGTTTTCCTGTCTTGGCAGGGCGGTGGAAAAAGCGGGTTACCGTGTCGGCGAGGATGTCGTGTACGCCATGGACGCGGCGGCGAGCGAGCTCTACGACGAGGAGCTCGGAGTCTATGTATTTCCGGGTGAGACAAGAGTGGCGGCACGTGCCGGCGCAAAAGGGGAAGTGCAGATCATCGGAGAGGCTTCCGGGAAGGACGGCTGCGCAGAGAGCGTGACGCGCAGCGCGGACGAGATGATCGCGCTGTATGAGGACCTGGTGCGAGAATTTCCGCTTGTCTCGATTGAGGACGGACTATTTGAGGACGACTGGGAGGGCTGGCAGAAGCTGACGAAGCGTCTGGGCGATAAGGTGCAGCTTGTCGGGGACGATCTGTTTGTGACGAACCCGAAACGCATCAAGTGCGGCATTGAGCTTGGCGTCGGAAACGCAGTGCTCATCAAGGTCAACCAGATCGGCACGCTGACCGAGTCCCTGGACGCGATCGCAATGGCGCAGAATGCGGGGTACCGCACGGTGATCTCGCATCGTTCCGGGGAGACGGAGGACGCGTTTATCTCCGATCTGGCAGTGGCGGTGAACGCCGGACAGATCAAGACCGGAGCGCCGTGCCGCGGGGAGCGGACGAGCAAATATAACCAGTTGCTGCGGATCGAGGAAGAACTGGGCGATGTGGCGAAGTTTTTATAGGGTCATAAAAATTCGGTGAAAAACGGTTGAAAACGGGAAAAGCTTGTGCTATAATACTAAAAGTTATAAGTTGATACCGTAGGAGGGAATAATTTTGGAAATCTTAAAGACGATTTTGACCGTTGTTTTCATATTGATCAGCGTGCTGCTGACAGTCATCATTCTGGCACAGGAGGGCAAGTCCGCAGGGCTTGGCGCACTGGCAGGTTCTTCGGACACATACTGGAGCAAGAATAAAGGACGCTCCGCGGAGGGCATAAAGAAGAAGGTGACGACAATTCTTGTCGTACTGTTTATTCTTCTCTCCATGGTTCTGAATCTGGGAATTTTTTAAGGGAACACCGGGCTGTCGCATCTGCGGCAGCCTTTTTACATGACAAATAAGAGGAGCAGGAATGAGACCGGAAGTTTTAGAAGAGAGAAAAAAAGTCATATACGAATTTATCTGCGATGAGCTCTATGTGCCGATGAAGGCGAAGGAGATCGCGGCGGTGTTAAATGTGCCCAAGGCGCAGCGCGGCGATCTCGCCGAGGTGCTGGCGGCGCTCCTTGCGGAAGGCAGGATCGAGGTGTCGGCAAAGGGGAAGTACAGCAAGTCGGAGAGCAGATTTCTCACCGGGGAGTTTACGGCGCATCCGAGGGGCTTTGGATTTGTGAAGGTCGAGGGGATGGATGAGGACATCTTTATTCCCGAGTCGCAGGTCAACGGTGCGTTCCACAGGGATACGGTGCAGGTTGCGTTACAGAGCGGCGCGTCGCATGGGAAACGCCGGGAGGGAGCGGTCACGAAGATCGTCAGCCGGGGCGTAAACCGGATCGTCTGCACGTATGAGAAAAGTAAGACGTTTGGCTTTGCCGTGCCGGATGACCCGAAGTTCGGAAAGGATATTTTTGTGGCGCAGGAGCGCTCAAAAGGAGCGGTCACCGGGCACAAGGTGGTCGTGGAGCTCACGGATTTTGGCGGAAACGGCAAAAAGCCGGAGGGAAAGGTCGTGGAGATTCTGGGGCACAGCAACGACCCGGGGACGGATATTCTCTCCATCGTCAGAGCCTATGAGCTGCCCGTGGAATTTTCGGAGCGCATCATGAACCAGGTGGAACGCGTCTCCAGCGAGGTGAGTGACGCCGATATGGCGGGGCGCATGGATCTGCGCGACTGGCAGACCGTGACGATCGACGGCGAGGACGCGAAGGATCTGGATGATGCGATCACGCTGACGAAAGAGAACGGGAAATATAAGCTTGGGGTTCACATCGCCGATGTGACGAATTATGTGCAGGAGCACAGCGCGCTTGATGTGGAAGCGTTAAAGCGCGGCACTTCCGTCTATCTGGTGGACCGTGTGATACCGATGCTGCCCCATGCGCTTTCCAACGGGATCTGCTCGCTGAACGCAGGGGAGAACCGTCTCGCGTTAAGCTGTATCATGACCATAGATGAAAAAGGCAACGTGACAGACCATGTGATCGCGGAGACCGTGATCCGGGTAGATCGCCGCATGAGCTACACGAGTGTGAAAAAGATACTGGAGGATCACGACGAGACGGAGCGCCGCGCGTACGAGGAGTTTATGCCGATGTTCGAGCGGATGGAGGAGCTCGCGTCGATCCTGCGCAGGCGGCGCATGAAGCGGGGGTCGATCGACTTTGATTTTCCGGAGACGAAGATCATTTTAAATGGGCAGGGAACTCCGGTGGAGATCAGACCCTATGAGAGAAATGTCGCGACGAAGATCATTGAGGATTTCATGCTGATCGCCAATGAGACAGTGGCGCAGGATTATTTCTGGCAGGAGATTCCGTTTGTCTACCGCACGCATGACAATCCCGATACGGAGAAAATCCGCAAGCTCTCCACCTTTATCAATAATTTCGGGTACACCATCAAAGCCGGACAGGAGGAGATCCACCCGAAAGAGGTGCAGAAGCTGCTGACAAAGATTGCAGGGACGCCGGAGGAGGCGCTGATCGCCCGGCTGACGCTGCGCTCGATGAAGCAGGCGAAGTACGCGACGGTGAGCACGGGACATTTCGGTCTGGCGA
>SAMEA3387474__coassemble_1378_pt1 | contig 17453 bp, 14 predicted proteins | sample SAMEA3387474__metabat2_low_PE_013 | metagenome-assembled genome bin SAMEA3387474 (sample SAMEA3387474) | Felis catus | biome: Faeces | place: United Kingdom | collected 2012 | reverse complement strand
TTTGCTGGAGAACTATAACAGCTATTACCGTCTTGCATACAGCTACGTGCACAATGAGGCGGATGCAGGAGATATTGTACAAAACGGCGCATACCGGGCGATCTTACATAGCGGTACATTAAAACAGGAGGAGTACGCGGCAACATGGCTGTACCGTATCATGCTCAATGAGATCTTCCGTTTCGTGAAAAAGGAGCAGCCGCTCTCCCTGGATGAAATGCAGGTGGAGCATGGAAAGGAAGATTCCTACGAAAATGTAGACCTGCGCAGAGCGCTGGATGCGATGGCGCAGGAGGACAAAGCGGTGATCGAGCTGAAGTATTTTGAGGATATGAAGCTCACTGAGATCGCGGAAGTGTTAAACGAGAATGTGAATACGGTCAAAAGCCGGCTGTACCGTGGACTAAAGAAGCTTAGGCTGGAACTTTCCGATACCTGGCAGTTTGAGTAGAACAAAACATGACAACTCAAACTGTTTGTACAGAACGCAATGAAAGGATGGTGTGTTATGGATCAAAAGGAAAGAGATTTTGAAAAAATGAGTGAGGCAAAAAAGCAGTATGAGGAAATCCGGATGTCAGAGAAACAACTGGATGAGATGAAAAAGAAAATCTATCAGGCGAAAAAGGAGAAGAGAGAGATGAAGAAAAAGCATACAATGAGAAATATTGCGGCGGCAGCCGCAGCAGTGGCGGTATTTATTGCATTGCCGAACACATCGGCGACGGTGGCGGCAGCCATGAGCGACATTCCGCTGGTCGGAAAACTGGTGGAGGTGGTGACCTTCCGCGATTACCAGTATGAGAGCGACCGCCATTCGGCAGACGTTGAGGTGCCGGAGCTTGTGGCGGACAGTACGGAGCTGATCGACGGCACGGAGAATCCCGAGGTGCATGAGAACTTAAAAAAGACGACGGACGAGATCAATGCGGAGATCCAGAAGATCACAGATGACATCGTGGCGGAGTTCCAGTCCAATATCGACGCTGAGGGCTATCAGGATATCATGGTGTCAAAGGAAATCCTGACGACAACCGAGGAGTATTTTACGCTGAAGCTGATCTGCTATCAGGGTTCCGGAAGCGGCGCAGAGTGGGATTACTTCTATACGATCGATCTGACGACGGGCGAGCGGCTTGCGTTAAAGGATCTCTTTGTGGAGGGGGCAGATTATATCACCCCGATCAGCGAGAACATCAAGACGCAGATGCGTGAGCAGATGGCGGCAGACGAGATGGTACACTACTGGGTGGATGAGACCGATGAGATGGCAGGCAATAACTTCCAGGCGATCACAGACGAGACGTCGTTCTATGTCAATGGAGAGGGACAGATCGTCATCGCATTTGACGAGTATGAGGTTGCGCCGGGATATATGGGAACGGTTGAGTTCGTAATCCCGGATGAGGTGACGGCGGACATCCGCAAATAAGAAAAGGAACGGGCGAAAGGAGCAGCAGACTGCTGGGAGAGACAGATGAAGATCAGGCACGCGACGATGGAGGATCTGAAGGCGATCACAGAACTGGAGGCATTGTGCTTTCCGCCGGAGGAGGCGGCAGGATATGAGGCGTTTCAGAAGAGGTTACAGGAATTTGCAGAATGTTTCTGGCTTTTGCTGGAGGGAGACAGACTGATCGCGATGGTAAACGGGATGGCGACGGACATCCCGTTGCTGTCGGACGCGATGTATGAGGATGCCGCGATGCATAGGAAGGATGGAGAGTGGCAGATGATATTCGGGGTTTTGACGCATCCCGGGTATCAGCGTCAGGGCTATGCGAGTATGCTGCTCGGGAGAGTGATCTGTGATGCAAAGCTTGCCGGGCGCCGGGGGCTGGTGCTCACCTGCAAGGAGAGGCTGCTGCCGTTTTACTCGGAATTTGGCTTTCAAAATGAGGGCGTATCACAGTCGGTACACGGCGGCGCCGTCTGGTATGATATGAGACTTACTTTTTGACACATTGTTCTCAAAGAAATACATCGAAAATACTTGAAATTCCGCGCAGATCCGATATAATGGCACATAGGTTGGTTAAAAAATTAACGATTAGAAAAGAGCGAGGTAAAACACGATGTATGCTGATGAAAATGTGATCCGAATCAAACATGATGTGCTCTACGAGGTGGCGAAGCTTGCGTTTGCAGGCGAGCTGGAGGAAAAGAGAGACAACATCGCAATGAGCCTGATCCCGGGTCCGACACCGCAGTTTCGCTGTTGTATTTATAAAGAGAGGGAGATTATCAGACAGAGAGTCCGTCTTGCCGAGGGCAAGGCGCCGGGACTGATCGACGACGGCAATGTCATCCAGGTGATCAGCTCCGCGTGTGAGGACTGTCCGATCTCCAGTTATTCCGTGACAGAGAACTGTCAGAACTGTGCGGGCAAGGCGTGTATCAACGCGTGTAAGTTTGGCGCGATCGAGTCTGGAAGACACCGCTCCCATATCGATCCCGCAAAATGTAAGGAGTGCGGTAAATGCGCGCAGGCGTGTCCGTACAATGCCATCGCACATTTGAAGAGACCGTGCAAGTTCAGTTGTCCGGTCAATGCGATCACATACGATGAGCACGGCATTTCCGTGATCGACAAGGACAAATGTATCCGCTGCGGCAAGTGCGTGCACAGCTGTCCGTTCGGAGCGATCGGCTCCAAGACTTCGATCGTGCAGGTGATCGAGGCGTTAAAGTCCGGCAAGCACGTTTATGCGATGGCTGCCCCGGCGACAGAGGGACAGTTCGGCGACGACATCACGATGGAGAGTTGGAAGAAGGCGATGCTTGAGGTCGGCTTTACCGATTTCTACGACGTATCACTCGGCGGCGATATGACGGCGGCTTACGAGGCGGAGGAGTGGGCAGAGGCATACAAGGAGGGCAAGAAAAAGGTGACCTCCTGCTGTCCGGGCTTTGTGAATCTTGCCCGGCTTCATTATCCGGAACTCGCAGAGTGCGTATCGACAACGGTATCGCCGATGTGTGGGGTGTCCCGTCTGATCAAGGCGAAGGATCCGGAAGCGGTGACCGTATTTATCGGACCGTGCCTTGCGAAGAAATCTGAGATCGCAGACCAGAAGATTCCGGGCAATGCAGACTATGCCTTAACATACAGTGAGATCCGCGCGATCATGAAGGCAAAGAGTGTTGTCTTACAGCCGTGCGGCAATGACAGCCAGATCGGTTCGATCTATGGCAAGCGCTTTGCAAATTCCGGCGGGGTGACCGCTGCGGTACTCCAGAGCTTAAAGGAGTCCGAGGAGAATATCGAGGCAAAGGTATGCGTGGCAAATGGCGCGGCAGAGTGCAAGAAGGCGCTCTTACTGATGAAGGCAGGAAGGCTGCCAGAGGACTTCATCGAGGGTATGGCGTGCGAGGGAGGCTGTGTCGGCGGACCGAGCGCATTCAACGACCAGTTTTCATCGAAGAAGAACCGTGAGACACTGCTGTCCCAGGTGGATGGACGCGGTATCCACGAGAATCTGAGCAACTATGACATGGAGAGTATGTCGATGCATCGTGAATAAATAAAAAGACGATCAAAGAGGAGACCTCTGCGCGGGGTTTTCTCTTTCTTTTTTGGGGTGAATCTGCTAAAATCAAGAAAAACCATAGGTAATATTTGACGGGCAGGGGCACGGAAGGGCGGCCCCGGAATGGAGACGGATATGGCGAATATGATAGATTATCTGGAATGGAGAGGTGATCTCTCTTTTTGTACGGCGGGCTTTAACGAGGTGGATAATCTTTTGCTTGCGCAGCTTGCGTATGTGGATTTTGACGGGATCGTGCCGGGGCAGGACAGCGGGGCAGACATCTCCCTGCGCGAGGCGTCGGACATTTTCTGGAGCGGGCATGACGAGGAGGAGATCTTATCGCGCGTCTCCATGACGAAGTGGGCGCCGATCGTGATGCGGAGCATGGCAGAGACCGAGCGCTTTTGCAACATCCGTCTGTCGCGGTATGTCAACGATGTCAGCGACGAGGAACAATCGCAGTTTTCCGTCGTGTGCGCCGCGCTTGCGGACGGGAGCATCTATGTGGCGTTTAGCGGAACGGACGACACGATCGTCGGCTGGCGGGAAAATTTTAACATGGGTTATCTGGCGGAGACGCCGGGGCAGTTAAAAGCGGTGCAGTATCTGAACCGTCTCGACGGCGCATCGGGGCAGAAGCTGCGTGTCGGCGGTCATTCCAAGGGGGGGAATCTGTCGGTGTACGCAGCCGTGAAATGTCTGCCGAAAATCCAGAAACGTATTCTGACGGTTTACAGCAACGACGGTCCGGGTTTTAACCATGAAATGACGGAGAGCGCGGCATACCGGCGGATGCTTCCGAGAATCAAGACCATCCTGCCGGAGTCCTCGATCGTGGGGATGCTCCTTGAGCATCAGGAGAACTACGAGGTGGTAAAGAGCTCGCAGAGCGGCATCCAGCAGCACGACGCCCTGTCGTGGGAGGTGCTTGGCGCATCGTTTGTCTATGTGGAGCAGGTGGCGATGAAGAGCGTCCTGCTCGACGAGACGATGAAGGCATGGCTCTGCCAGCTCAAATCCCAGGAACGCCAGGAGATCGTGGACACAGTGTTTTCCATGCTCGAGGCGGCGGATATCCGCACCGTGGACGATTTTTACCGCAGCAAGTGGAAGAAGGTGCAGGAACTTTTGAAGGCGACAAACCGGCTGCCGGAGGAGACGCAGCAGCTTCTGGCAAAGGCAGTGAAGCTGCTCTGGACGGAGGGAAATAAGACGGTGCGCCGGGCGGTGAAGGAGAAGCGCGAGGGGGCAAAGGCACAGTTATAAAAAAAGTATTAAATCACACAAAAACGGTGAAAATATAAAAACGTGAGAAAAAATGAGAAAAATATAGAAAAAGCAGTAATATATGGAAATATATAGGAATATATTTGGTTGCAGATTGAAAGACAAAATTTTATTATATCACTATCGGTTAGCACTCGAATAGATTGAGTGCTAATAACAGACAAAAGAGTGCAATACAATGATATAAGAGAGCAGGAGGCAGAAAAATGAAATTAGTACCATTGAGTGACAGAGTTGTGTTGAAACAGTGTGAGGCAGAAGAGACAACCAAATCCGGTATCATCTTAACGAGCAGCGCGCAGGAGAAGCCGCAGGAGGCTGAGGTCATCGCGGTAGGACCGGGCGGAATGGTGGACGGCAAGGAAGTGACCATGCAGGTGAAAGCAGGACAGAAGGTCATCTACTCCAAATATGCCGGAACAGAGGTAAAACTTGACGGCGAGGAGTACATCATCGTAAAACAGAACGACATTCTTGCAGTTGTAGAGGCTTAATATTTTAAAATTTAAGAAAATAAGAAAGAGGTAGAGAATCATGGCAAAGGAATTAAAATACGGAACAGAGGCCAGAACAGCACTGGGAGCAGGCGTTGACAAACTGGCAAACACAGTCAGAGTGACACTTGGACCAAAGGGAAGAAATGTGGTATTAGACAAATCCTACGGAACACCGCTGATCACAAACGACGGTGTGACGATCGCAAAGGAGATCGAGCTTGAGGACGCATTTGAGAACATGGGCGCACAGCTTGTAAAAGAGGTTGCCACAAAGACAAACGATGTTGCCGGAGACGGTACGACGACAGCGACCGTACTGGCGCAGGCGATGGTACAGGAGGGGATCAAGAACCTTGAGGCAGGCGCGAACCCGATTATTCTCCGCCGCGGTATGAAGAAAGCAACCGATAAGGCAGTGGAAGCGATCCTTGCAATGTCCTCCAAGGTAAAGGGCAAAGACCAGATCGCGAAGGTTGCAGCGATCTCCGCAGGCGACGAGGAAGTCGGAAATATGGTCGCAGATGCGATGGAGAAGGTGTCAAACGACGGCGTGATCACCATCGAGGAGTCAAAGACCATGCAGACAGAGCTTGATCTGGTGGAAGGTATGCAGTTTGACCGCGGCTATGTGTCCGCTTATATGTGCACCGATATGGATAAGATGGAGGCAGTTCTCGACGATCCGTATATCCTTATCACAGACAAGAAGATCAGCAACATCCAGGAGATCCTGCCGCTGTTAGAGCAGGTGGTACAGAGCGGTGCGAGACTGCTCATCATCGCAGAGGACATCGAGGGCGAGGCGCTCACAACCCTGATCGTCAACAAGCTGCGCGGTACATTCAACGTAGTGGCAGTCAAGGCTCCGGGCTACGGCGACAGAAGAAAGGCAATGCTTGAGGATATCGCGATCCTGACAGGCGGCCAGGTGATCAGCTCCGAGCTGGGACTGGAGTTAAAGGACACAACATTAGACCAGTTAGGCCGTGCAAAATCTGTCAAGGTTCAGAAAGAGAATACTGTGATCGTGGACGGCGCAGGCGACAAGGAAGCCATCACAAGCAGAGTGAACCAGATCCGTGGACAGATTGAGGAGACGACCTCTGAATTTGACAAGGAGAAACTGCAGGAGCGTCTTGCAAAACTGGCGGGCGGCGTGGCAGTTATCCGTGTCGGTGCAGCAACCGAGACAGAGATGAAGGAAGCAAAGCTCCGCATGGAGGATGCTTTGAATGCGACGAGAGCAGCCGTGGAGGAAGGCATTATCGCAGGCGGCGGTTCTGCGTATATCCATGCAAGCAAGGAAGTTGCAAAGCTGGCTGATACTCTGGACGGCGACGAGAGAACAGGTGCGAAGGTGATCTTAAAGGCACTGGAAGCTCCGCTTTACTACATCGCTGCAAACGCAGGATTAGAGGGCGCTGTCATCATCAACAAGGTGAAAGAGTCTGCAGAGGGCGTCGGCTTTAATGCTGCGACCGAGGAGTATGTGGATATGGTAGAGCAGGGCATCCTGGATCCGGTGAAGGTGACAAGAACTGCACTGCAGAATGCAACCTCCGTTGCATCCACACTGCTTACCACAGAGTCTGTTGTCGCAAACATCAAAGAGGATGTTCCGGCAATGCCGGCAGGCGGTGCAGGCGGCATGGGAATGATGTAAGAGCCGTAAAAATCATAAAGAATGAAATACAGGGCTGTTGTCCGGACGGATGGAGATCCGTCAGGGCGACAGCCTTGTTTTTGTAACATAGGAAATTGCTGCGCAATCCTATGTTACAAAACACACTTCGTGTGAGAATGCGCACTCGCATGAGCGGAAGTATTGCTGCGCAATCATGCTCGGCGCGGCAAAAGTGTGCTTCATTTAGAGTTTATTACAGCGCGAGGGTGTGCGAAGCACACTTTTGTTTTCAAAAAACAGTTTACGGAGGAACAGAGGATTGTAAGGTGGAATGGAACGTGCTATAATCGAGAACAATAAAAAGAATCGGACAAATGCCTAAGAGGAGGGGAAACAAATGAGAATCCTTGCAACCTTTGACGCAAAAGACTATCAGGACACGGTCGGGATCTATGAGAAATATACGGTGCGCGGGATCATCATACGCAATGGAAAGCTGGCAATGCAGTGCAGCAGGGACGGGGAGTACAAGCTGCCCGGAGGCGGCGTGGAGAGCGGTGAGAGCAGGATCGATGCGCTGGTGCGGGAGGTGCGGGAAGAGACGGGACTCTATGTGAAAGGCGTGGAGACAGCGGAGCTCGGAGAGATCATCGAGATGCGCCGGGATATCTTTGACCCGTCGAAGAAATATATCTGCCATTCTCTGTTTTATTATTGCAGGACGGAGGAGGGACGGCAGGATCCACTGCACCTGACTCCAAGCGAGATCGCAAAGGGATATGAGCTGAAATGGGCGACGCCGCAGGAAATCTGTGAGAAAAATCGTTTGATCGGGAAAGACCCGTGGATCATACGGGATACGGCGTTCGTGGAAATGCTGGCAGACGGCAGGGTGAAGCTGCCGGAGTGATGTTGTTTTCCGCTACTTGTAAATATCCGTCAGTCTGTGGTATAATAAAAAAGTATACAATTTTACAAAGGAGAGTGTACATGGACGATAATTACATCACACTGACGATTGGCAGACAGAAAAATATTGCATTGATTGCACATGATAATAAAAAAGCGGATTTGATCCAGTGGTGCGAGGAGAATAAGGAGATCCTGAAGAACCATTTTCTGTGCGGCACGGGGACGACGGCACGCATGATCACAGACAGGACGGGACTTCCGGTGCGCGGATATAACAGTGGTCCGCTCGGCGGCGACCAGCAGATCGGCGCGAAGATCGTGGAGGGAAAAGTGGATTTTATCATCTTTTTCTCGGATCCTTTGACTGCACAGCCGCATGATCCGGATGTGAAGGCGCTCCTTCGCATTGCACAGGTCTACGATATTCCAATTGCGAATAACCGTGCATCTGCAGATTTTATGATCACATCCTCCTATATGAATGAGGAATATGAGCATGAGATCATCAATTTTAAAAAGAATATCACAGAACGTTCCAGGACATTATAGGGGGAAGATTTTATGAGCAAGGTAGCGGTTGTATCTGACAGCAACAGCGGAATTACACAGGCGGAAGCGGAGGCGCTCGGCGTAACGATTTTGCCAATGCCATTTTTTGCAGGCGATAAGACATATTATGAGGATATTGATCTGACACAGGACGAGTTCTATCAGATGCTGACGCAGAACACAGACATCTCGACCTCAATGCCTCTGGTGGGAAATGTGACGGACACATGGGACAGGCTGCTGGAGGAGTACGATGAGATCGTGCATATTCCGATGTCCTCCGGGCTCAGCGGTTCGTGCGAGACGGCGATCATGCTCTCGCAGGAGTATGAGGGAAAGGTGCAGGTGGTCAATAACCAGCGGATTTCCGTGACACAGCGCCAGTCTGTGCTCGACGCGATGGCGCTCGCCGCACAGGGAAGGGGAGCAGAGGAGATCCGCGGGATCCTTGAGCGCGAGAAGCTCAATTCCTCGATCTATATCATGGTGGACACCTTGTTTTATTTGAAAAAAGGCGGCAGGATCACGCCGACAGCCGCGGCGATCGGCACACTGCTCAAGTTAAAGCCGGTGCTTCAGATCCAGGGCGACAAGCTGGACGCGTTTGCGAAAGCGCGCACGGTGAAGCAGGCGAAGAGCCTGATGATCGACGCGATGAAAAATGATTTTGAAAACCGTTTTCAGGATGCTGCAGGGGAGCATCTCTATCTGGAACTTGCATACACCCACGACAGGGAGGCTGCCGAAGTATTTTGTGCGGAGGTGCAGCAGGCATTTCCGGGCATGGAGATCGTCATGCATCCATTGTCCCTGAGCGTGTCCTGCCATATCGGACCGGGGGCGCTGGCGATCGCGTGCTCGAAGAAGATACCGGAGCTGGAAGTATAGAAAACCATATCCCATAGCATGAGACAACACCTCTGTCTCATAAGATATACAAAAATATCTGGAAGATGCTATGAAGATTGATCTAAAAAAAGCCCTCCGACTTGTGTTGCTGTTTTCATTTTTGTTTCTGGTCGGATGGGAGACGGGGCATCTGCGGCAGGATTATGCCGTCAGCACCATGACGCTTTCCGGTCAGGCGGACAACTGGGGGCTTGGTTTTGGCGCGGAGGGGGCGCAGCCGTCCGGCAATGTGACGGCGGAGGAGTTAAAGAAGTACGATGCGTTTTATGTGGGAGATCCGGACAAAAAGGTGATCTACCTGACGTTTGACTGCGGCTATGAGAACGGAAACACGGAGCCGATCCTCGATGCGCTCAAAAAGCACAATGCGCCCGCAACTTTTTTTGTCGTGGGACATTTCCTTGAGACCGCGCCGGAAATCGCAAAGCGGATGGTGGCGGAAGGACATACGGTCGGCAACCACACCTATCACCATCCGGATATGTCGTCCATATCGGATATGACCTCCTTTCAGAAGGAGATGGACGATGTGGCGACGCTGTTTTCAGAGATCACGGGAAAAGAGATGGCGAAATATTACCGTCCGCCGCAGGGAAAGTACAGTACGGAAAATCTTGAGATGGCAAAGCAGCTTGGATATGAGACATTTTTCTGGAGCCTTGCGTATGTGGACTGGAATGTGGATGCGCAGCCCTCAAAGGAGGAGGCGTTTGATAAGCTGCTAAAGAGGATCCACCCGGGCGCTATCGTCCTGCTCCACAGCACGTCAAAGACAAACGGGGAGATCCTCGACGAGCTGCTCACAAAGTGGGAGGAGATGGGATATGAATTCCGGCCGCTGGGCGAACTGGCAGCAGGAAAAACTGCCTAGGTCATCAGAATACGCTGGATGTTTTCTTTCATTTTGTCGGACAGACGGCAGTACTCCTCGTATTCGGCTTCCGTAAAGCCGTCAAAGCGCGCGGCGTCAAAATCGACGAGCACGGTCTGAAGCTGTGGAAGAAGTGAAAGAGTAGACGGGAGCAGTTCCACCTGCAGCGTGCGCCTGGAAGACCTGGCGGCGGTATCTGTCGCGGTGGTGATCTTTACATAATTTTTGGAGGAGAGGCGCTGCAGCGTCAGGGAGAGACCGTTTTTGCTCATGCCGCAGAAATCAGCCAGATCCTTGCGGGTGTTTGGGGTATCTGTCTGGCTTAGATAGAGCAGCAGGGTGACTTCCTTTAAAGTCAGGTCATTGCGGAGCGCGGCTGTCTCCAGATAGCGCTCCAACAGCTTGCGGCTGCGGTACGCCTCCGCCAGAATCCCCTCTTTTGCCGCGGCATCGGAATTGATGGTCGCGCGCTCGTCCCCGAGCTTTAAGACGCCCGGAAGAAGCACAGGGGGGACAGCGCCGTCCCCGGCGGCATCGACAAAGAAGCGGTACACAGAGAGCCGCTTCTTTTCATAATCCTTTTCATCGTAAAGATTCTTGTAGAAATTATTGTAGTATTCAAAAACCATAAATTTCATTTTGATGGTTTTGCTGATGCTCATGCCCTGGCTGGCGAGAGAGCCTTTTCTTTTGACATAATAGTAGATGGGCACCTGCAAGGCGTAGAAAACATTGGCGTGGAGGATATATTCCAGATTAAAAAGGAAATCCTCACACCAGTTCACATCGGTATCCATCGAGAGATGGTATTTTTCCACCAGATCCCTGCGGTAGAGCTTGTTCCAGAGAACACCATAGTAAAAGTCCGCAGGATTTTCCATCATATGTTCGGCAAACTCCTCGCGCGTGAGAACGCCGTCCTCCTCAATATCCCCTTTCTGGGAAACACGATCCTCCACCACACGGTAGAAATCCGAAATGACAAGATCACAGTCATGATCCAGAGCCGCCCGAACGAGCAGCTTCGTCGCGTCCGGCGTCATCCAGTCATCGCTGTCGAGAAATTGCAGATACGTGCCCTGCGCGAGCCCAATCGCCGTGTTGCGGCTGTCCGATACGCCCGTGTTCGGCTTGTGGATGACGCGCACGCGCGCATCGGAAGCTGCATAGGCATCGCAGATAGAGCCGGAAGCATCCGTACTTCCGTCGTTTACCAAAAACAGCTCAAAGCTGCTGTACTCCTGATTTAAAATGCTGTCGACACAGCGGTTTAAATATTTTTCTGAATTGTAAATCGGAACGATGATACTCACCATAGGTTTCATAGGATTCCCTCCGTGTGTCTATTTTTTCAGATTCTTATTTGCCGTTGACAGCATCAGCTTGATGCGGTTGAGCTGGTTGACCTCGCTTGCGCCCGGATCGTAGTCGATCGCCACGATGTTTGATTCCGGATAGCGGTGGCGCAGCTCCTTGATGACGCCCTTGCCGACCACATGGTTCGGCAGGCACGCAAACGGCTGTGCGCAGACGATATTCGGAGTTCCGGTGTGGATCAGCTCCAGCATCTCCCCGGTCAAAAACCAGCCCTCTCCGGTCTGATTTCCCTCAGACACGATGTCCCTTGCATAGGATGCGAGATCATCGATGTGCGCGGGCGCATCAAAGTGAACGCTCTTTGCAAATCCATCGCGCGCCGCGCTGCGCAGCCATTCAAAGAAACGGATGCCGAGGCGTCCGACGCGTTTGGATTTCCGGCTCATGCCAAGGTTGTCTGCCTTAAAGCCCGTGTTGTAGAAGCAGTAGAGCAGAAAGTCTGTCAGGTCGGGAACGACCGCCTCCGCGCCCTCCGCCTCCAGAAGATCGACCAGATGGTTGTTGGCAGCGGGGTGGAATTTGACTAGGATCTCGCCGACCACGCCGACGCGCGGTTTTTGGATGTCAACGCGTGCGAGCTGGTCGAAATCGCGGATGATCGCACGGCACATTTTCTTGAACTTTGCGTGCGAGAGTGTCTTTTTCTGTCCGACAAAGGCGATGACTTCTTTTTTCCATTTTTCATGGAGCGCATCGGTCGCCCCCTTCACCGCCTCATACGGTCTGGTGCGGTAGACGCAGCGCATGAAAATATCGCCGAATATCAGGGCGTAGAGACCGTGCTGGATCAGCGGAAGCGTCAGTTGAAAGCCTGGGTTTGCCTCAAGTCCGCTGAGGTTTAAGGAAATGACCGGCACATCCGGGTAACCTGCCTTCTCCAGTGCACGGCGGATGAAACCGATATAGTTGCTTGCACGGCAGCCGCCTCCGGTCTGTGTGATGACGATCGCGGTTCTCGTCATGTCATAGTCCCCGGACATGACGGCAGACATGAGCTGTCCCACCACGATCAGGGACGGATAGCACGCGTCATTGTTGACATATTTCAGACCGATGTCAATGCTCTTGCGGCTTGGGATGTCCGGAATGACAAAATTATATCCGGCTGCCCGGAATGCCGGTTCCAGCAGTTCAAAATGAACCGGGGACATCTGAGGGCAGAGGATCGTGTAGTTTTTGCGCATTTCCTCGGTAAAGACCACCCTGTCGTAGCTCGACGGAACGACGGAACGTTTTACCTGCTTTTTCTCGCGCACGCGGATCGCGGAGATCAGGGAACGGATGCGGATGCGCGCCGCACCTAAGTTGTTGACCTCGTCAATCTTTAAGCAGGTATAGATCTTTCCTGATTTTGTCAAAATATCGTTTACGGCGTCCGTGGTCACCGCGTCGAGACCGCACCCGAAGGAGTTGAGCTGGATCAGATCCAGATCGTCGCGTGTCTTGACATAGTTTGCGGCGGCATACAAGCGGGAGTGGTACATCCACTGGTCCATGACGATGAGCGGTCGTTCCACCTCGTGTAGATGGGAGATGGAATCCTCGGTCAGCACCGCAATGCCGTAGGAGGTGATCAGCTCCGGGATGCCGTGGTTGATCTCCGGGTCCACATGGTACGGACGTCCGGCGAGGACGATGCCGCGCTTGTTGTTCGCCTTTAGGTAGTCGAGAACCTCCTCGCCCTTCTGCTGCATTTCCATGCGCACGACGGCGAGCTCCTTCCAGCCTTCCGAAACCGCGTCGCGGATCTCTGCCTCGGTGATCCCGAAATCGGGATTGCAGAAGGTCTTGATGAGCTGGGAGGAGAGGGTATCCTCGCCGGCAAACGACATAAACGGATTTAAAAACTTCACCTGACCGGACGTGATCTCGTCGACATTGTTTTTGATGTTCTCGGCGTAGGATGTCACGATCGGGCAGTTGTAGTGGTTGTTGGAATCTGGAAACTCATTGCGCTCATACGGAATACACGGATAAAAAATAAAATCTACGTTCTGGTGGATCAGCCATGTCACATGACCGTGGGTCAGCTTGGCGGGATAGCACTCGGATTCGCTCGGGATCGAGTCGATGCCAAGCTCATAAATCTTTCGGGTAGACTGCGGTGAGAGCACCACCTGAAAGCCCAGCCTGCGGAAAAAGACCGCCCAGAACGGGTAGTTTTCATACATATTGAGCACTCTCGGAATGCCGACCGTTCCCCGTTTTGCCTCCTCCGGGGCGAGCGGTGTGTAGTCGAAGAGCCGCTTGTTTTTATACTCGTAGAGGTTTGGGATCTGCTCCGCATTCTTCTCCCTGCCGAGACCGCGCTCGCAGCGGTTGCCGGTGATGTACTGGCGGTTGCCGGAGAAGCGGTTGACGGTGAGCAGACAGTGGTTGGTGCAGTTTTTGCAGCGGATCAGCTTCGTGTCAAAGGTCAGCTCGTTGATGGCGTCGATCGAGAGCATGGAGGTCTCATAGCCCTCCTCGTGGCGTTCCCTTGCGATCAGCGCAGCGCCAAAAGCGCCCATGATACCCGCGATATCCGGGCGCACACACTCGCAGCCGGAGATCTTCTCAAAGCTGCGGAGTACCGCGTCATTGTAGAACGTGCCGCCCTGCACGACGATATTTTGTCCCAGCTCGTGCGGGTCGGAGAGCTTGATCACCTTGTAGAGCGCATTTTTGATGACCGAGTAGGCAAGACCGGAGGAGATGTCCGCGACGGACGCGCCCTCCTTCTGCGCCTGCTTTACCTTGGAATTCATAAATACGGTACAGCGCGTGCCAAGGTCGATCGGATTTTTTGCAAACAGAGCTTCTTTTGCAAAATCCTGCACGGAATAGTTCAGGGACTTCGCGAATGTCTCGATGAAGGAACCGCAGCCGGAGGAGCAAGCCTCGTTTAACTGCACGCTGTCCACCGTCTGGTCTTTGATCTTGATGCACTTCATGTCCTGACCGCCGATGTCGAGAATACAGTCCACGTCAGGGTTGAAGAAAGCGGCGGCGTAATAGTGTGCGACCGTCTCCACCTCCCCGTCGTCGAGCATCAGGGCGGCTTTTAACAGAGCCTCCCCGTAGCCTGTCGAGCAGGAGTGCACGATTTTTGCCGATGCGGGAAGCATGGCGTAGATCTCTTTGAGCGAGCGGATCGCAGTGGAGAGGGGACTTCCGTCGTTGCTGCTGTAAAAAGAGTACAAAAGCGAGCCGTCCTCACCGACGAGCGCGATCTTCGTCGTCGTGGAGCCGGCGTCTATGCCCAGATAGCAGTTGCCCTCATAGGAAGAGAGCTCCGCTGTTTTGATGTTGTGACCGTTGTGGCGCGCCAGAAAGGCGTCGTAGTCCTCCTGACTCTCAAAGAGCGGTTCTAAGCGCGCAACCTCAAAATCCATCTTGATGCCGGATTTTAGCTGTGTCAGCAGTGTCCCGAGCGTCGTCCGGTATTGTTCCTGGTAATTGAGTGCGGAGCCGATGGCTGCGAACAGATGGGAGTTTTCCGGCGTGATCGCGTGCTCCCCGTCGAGGTGAAGGGTGCGGATAAACGCCGCCTTAAGCTCCGGCAAAAAGTGGAGCGGACCGCCCAGAAAAGCGACGTGACCACGGATCGGCTTGCCGCAGGCGAGGCCGCTGATCGTCTGGTTGACGACCGCCTGGAAAATCGATGCGGACAAGTCCTCTCTGGTCGCGCCCTCATTGATCAACGGCTGGATGTCCGTCTTTGCAAAGACGCCGCAGCGCGCCGCGATCGGGTAGATCGCCTTGTAATTTTTGGCGTATTCGTTCAAACCGGTGGCGTCGGTCTGGAGCAGAGACGCCATCTGGTCGATAAAGGAGCCGGTACCGCCGGCGCAGATGCCGTTCATGCGCTGTTCGACGTTGCCGCCCTCAAAGTAGATGATCTTGGCGTCCTCTCCGCCGAGCTCAATCGCAACGTCTGTCTCAGGCGCATAGTGCGACAGTGCGGCAGAGACGGCAATGACCTCCTGCACAAACGGGACATTCAGGTGTTTGGCGAGCGTCAGACCGCCGGATCCCGTGATCACGGGGGATACCGTCCGGTCGCCGAGCTTTTCGGAAGCCTCTGCAAGCAGATCGGAGAGCGTCTCCTGAATATTGGCAAAATGCCGCTTGTAATCGGCAAAGAGCAGAGAATCCTGTCCGTCGAGCAGGGCGATTTTGACTGTCGTGGAACCGATGTCGATCCCAAGTTTACAGAATGTATTGTTGTCCATAGATTTCCTCCATGATGCCTTGGTGTCATATTGATTTATTTCTAAGATAAGATGCTTGAGGCAGATTTTTTGGTCTGAAACCGGAAGATTGCACAAATTGTATTCTGATTTGTGAATGTGGAGAATGTTAGAGTTTCTTGATGTTCCGCTCGTTTCCAGCAATTTGACGGAATGGATGCCGGCGAAAACCCGAACCGCGCCATGGATGCCGCGTAGAGGGTGGTTGCGTCCACAAACAATACCGAAACCGGAACATTTTAGAAACTCTTGGATTCGGAACCCTGAACAAAAAGAATACAATTTGTGCGATCCTCCAGAGGCAGGTCAGAAAAACCTTTTTGCCTCCAACACCATTATATAGTAGTAAAATAGAAAGCAATGTACATTATACGACAGGATATGCCAAATGACAATGTGCAAAACGTAGGAAAAATATAAACTTTTTGTGAAGAAAAAGCGTGTGGATTGACAAAAAAATAGTGTATGGATATACTGAAAAAAGCAGTATTTATCAGAAAGGTAAGGGAACATTATGAACTGGTTAAATAAAATGGAGCGCAAATGGGGACGGTATGCGGTTCCGAATCTGATGCTCTGGCTGATCGGCGCGTACTCCATCGGCTATATACTTTTTCAGGCAAATCCGGCGATCATTGAATATTTGATGCTGAGTCCATACCATATTTTACATGGACAGGTCTGGCGTCTGGTCACATGGATTTTTATGCCGTCTACGGGAAGTCTGTTCTCCCTGCTGATCATGGCGTTATTGTATTACCAGCTTGGCTCGGCGCTCGAGCGGACATGGGGAACGTTCCGGTTTAATGTCTATATTTTCAGTGGTATGATCTTCACTGTGATCGGTGCGTTTATCCTCTATGGGATCATGTGCCTCCTCGGCGGCGGTGTGACGATGTCCGCGATGCTGTTAGGGTATGGATTCAGCACAAATTACATCAATCTGTCCATTTTTCTTGCATTTGCCGTCACCTACCCGGAGATGCAGCTTCTGCTGATGTACATCATCCCGGTCAAGATGAAGTGGATGGCGGTGATTTATGCGATTCTGACGGTGGCGCAGTTCATTGAGGGCAACTGGGCAAGCCGGATCGCGATCGTGATGTCGCTGTTGAACTTTATCATCTTTTTCCTCTCGACGCGCGATGTGAAACGCTACTCGCCGCATGAGGTGAAGCGCAGACAGCAGTTCAAGTCGCAGATGAGCAGACCGCAGAACTCCTATGCCGGGGGCGCGCACCACAAGTGCGCCGTGTGCGGCAGGACTGAGCTCGACGACCCGACGCTGGAGTTTCGTTTCTGTTCCAAGTGCGAGGGGAATTATGAATATTGCCAGGATCACCTCTTTACGCATCAGCATATGAGGCGGAGCTAGAAAATATGACCTGTGTACGGACGGATGGACTGCTGCTGCAGGATCATCCGGGACAAAAAACGCAGCGACCGAAGGAAATTTTCGGCGCTGCGTTTTTTCGTATTCAGGCTTTGGGTGGCAAAAAGGGGCTTTTCAAAAATAGGATTGGAAAAATGTACAACTGGTATTCTGATTTGTGAATATGGAGAAGCTTAGAACTTCTTAATGTTCTGCCAGATTCCAGCAATTCGACGGCATGGAAGCCGGCGAATTGCTGGAATCTGGCAGAACATTAAGAAGTTCTAAGC
>SAMEA3387474__coassemble_1361_pt1 | contig 17856 bp, 17 predicted proteins | sample SAMEA3387474__metabat2_low_PE_013 | metagenome-assembled genome bin SAMEA3387474 (sample SAMEA3387474) | Felis catus | biome: Faeces | place: United Kingdom | collected 2012 | reverse complement strand
GTATGCCTTTAAATTATAATATCTATTAATAATTTCGCTTAAAGATGCTCCGCTTAGTCCAACACTTCTAGCTATCGAATTCAAAAATGAATAAAACATGACATTATTTAAAATAGATAAAAAAATTACTATCCACAATACAATAATTGGTATCTCAATCCGCCCCCTGACTATAGGTTCAGATTTCAATTTTATTGCCTTCGGTGCCGTTACATATGCAACATAGCCAGCAAAAATAAATGATACCAATCCTAATAAAATTAAGAATGTAGAATACCCTGAAAAATCACTGATTTTCCAATCAAAGTATCTTGAAAGTCCTACGACAGTACAAAAAGTAAACATTAGAACCACAATAAATGGCGGATATAATATTTCGCCCTTAAAAAGAGCATAACAAAAGAATAATAATACTATCAAAAACATTATAAGAACTATATACATCTATCACTGCCCATCCAATCCTAAAAGATAGTCTTTATACTAAGAACAATCGCTAAACTAATTCCTTCATTCTTTCTATGCATTTTCTCCAATTATCACTTTTACGCAAATTAATATATAATAATTCTGAATTTTCCTTGCAAATTAAGTTTGAAAGATTTGAATAATCAAAATCCAACATTTCTGCAATCACTTCATCCGAAAATCTGTATCGTATCACTTTAGCAGGATTTCCCGCCACAATAGCATAGGGCGAAACATCGTGAGTTACAACTGCACCAGCTGCAATGACGGCTCCTTGCCCAATTGTAACTCCCGATAATACTATGACCCCACAACCTATCCAAACATCATCTTTTACTGTAATATTTCCTTTAGAAATAGCTTCGCTCCGCTCACCCAGTAATTTTACTTTGAATGGATATGTAGAAAAGTAATCCATAGTATGATCAGCTTGTAAAACGAATGTCACGTTAGGAGCTATTGAGCAAAAACTTCCAATGTTTAGTTTGTAGTCTCCGCCAAAATCCAAAACATTTATACCCCCATAGGATGAGTTTCCAATCTCAACAGAATTCATAGGAAACATATTCTTAGCCACGGTAAAATTATGCTTATTTCTTCTTCTCCACTGTAACCTAAATACAGAAAACTTAATAAATCCAAACATCATTTAACATCCTCTGTAAAGAAACCTTCCTTTATTTTTTAATTCAATGATTTCTTTAAAGCCTCCAAATATTGAAATCCGTGCTTATCATCAGGTTCCAAATATGTTCCTTCTGCCCATTCATTCCAGGCATCAATAAAAATAATATCTCTCTTTGCTTCTTCCTCCACTTTTTTTACCAATTTCTTCATGTAAAATTCAAATTTTTCCGGTGTGAAGCCTCGGAAAACTCTCGCTCCCTTTTTCCCTCTTCTAGGTGAATTGTCCCAATCCACAAACGCTCCCGGAATCATTTCATCTGTATATTTACGAGCCAAAATTCTTTTCCAGAATGCATCATAGTCTAATATCATAGTATTTAATTGTACACTATTACTACACAATGCCCTTCCTGCTCTCATTTTTAGTTTTTGGAAAGAAAGCGAAAGCCACATACTAGGAGACAAAAAAAATTTACCCAACAAGTTACCGCGAAAGAAACTAAATTCAGCTTGAGTATATCCCGGCTCATATAATACATAGGCGTCAATTAACTTGTTTTTTTGTTTTGTTGTACCATACACAGACCCTTGGGATACAATAAACAAACCATCAAATCCAGCTTTTATAGCGAGATCATTCCACAATTTTAGCATTTCATCAATGTTAGGGATTAATTCAATCCTATATATCAAAAACATCGGCTTTTCATCCACTTTGATATAACGATCATCCTTAAAAAAGCTAAGCAAATACTCAAAATGTTTCATCCATTCTTCCTTGTCCCCATATGCTTGTGGCATTATAACCTGTTGCGAACTTCCATCCCAGGCACGCGTCCACGGCTCATTGGCCCAGCTTAGGCAAAATGGCATATCCAGCTCTTGATCCTTAAGAAAGTTCTCAATAGGCTTTTCCATTAACTTTTTTCCATTTTCAAACCAATAATGATAGAAACAAAATCCCTCCAGACCATACTCTTTTGCAATCCGGATTTGCCAACTCATTGTTGTTTTGAATTCCTTATCTAAATCGTAATAATTATCTTGATATGGTTTTCTAGGCTGATACTGCCACGAAAAAAGCTGTTTGGCTTTTTTCACATTCGTCCATTCTGTAAACCCCTTTCCCCACCACTCATCATTTTCCGGAAAGGTATGAAACTGGGGAAGATAAAAAGCAATAAATCTCATTTTACACCTCATAAATCACACAAACGACTCCATCGTCCACTTAAACATTCTTTTAATATCAGTAACTGGTTTCCATCCAAGCTCCCGTACTTTTGCAGTATCAAGAATTGCCAGCTTGAACGGTAAATATTGCAACCCGGCTGCCTCATCCGAAAATCTCACCTTACAGGTTCTGTCAGGCAGCAAGGTCACTAACATCTCAGCCAAATCCCGGATGCTGATCAGGTTCTCTTCGTTGGCCACGTTATAAAAATCATCCTCGCCCTTATCCATGACCAGGAACATGGCATTCACTGCGTCTGCAACATAAGTATATGTGCGCATAGCGCCGCCATCAGAATGAAGGACGATATCTTTATTTTTAAGGACACAATCCATAAACTCTGCAAATCCCCTTCCATCCGTAAGACTTACGCCAGGTCCTAATGTATGACAGAGCCTCACTCCACAAAACGAGATACCATATTCTTGTTTGTATGTAGCCAGCATCGTCTCACAGAGCCTCTTCGCTTCCGGATAGCAAGCCCTGGAATTTAAATGCCGCATGATTCCCATATCAGTTTCTTTTATCTTGGCATCACTCTTCCATTCACCATAAGTCTCAACTGTAGATACGTAGAAAACACGCTTTGTCTGATGTGTTCTCGCACACTCCATCACATTATGTGTACCATTCACATGTGCCCATAGAGTTTCTGTCGGTGTATCATAGTCCCTTGGAGCAGCCGGACCCGCTGTATGGAAAATATAATCAATTCTTCCTTCGTATTTAATTGGTATATTTACATCCTGATATAAGAATCCAACATTTGGAAAATCCAGAAGGTTATCAAAAACATCCCTGGCTTTTTCTTCACTTCTGGCTAATCCAAGAAGCCTCATATTGAGATTATATTTGATATCCATGTCTGCCAGTGTTTCAAGAATGTAGCGACCCAATCGACCTGTTACTCCTGTGATCAAAACGGTGCTGTCAAGATACATTCTCCAGTTTACAACGCCATTTGTAATAATATCCAAATCTCTTTTTTCCATTCTGACATCTCCTCAATTAATTCCAAACACGTATCGGTTTTCTTCAAGCTCAATCATGGCTTTGAGAATATAATAGTCCTCCGGAGTCGTGACTTTAATGTTGTTATTGTTTTCCTTAATAATATGAATCTTATTGCCAAGGTACGTGTATGCCAAGGCTGAGTCAAGCAATGGTATCGATGTTTCCCTGCCTTCTATATCCTTATATGCTTCCGTCAATACATGAAGCTGAAACGATTGCGGTGCGGTTAAGCTGTATGTGTCATCTCGTTTCTTGAAATCCTCAAACTTAGCTTCATCATTGGCAGTGATCACTACCGACTCAATTACCGGTCTTACTGTCATGGCGCTTCCATACTTTTTCGCTACACGGACATTTTCACTCAAAATATTTTCCTGTATCAGAGGGCGGACACCATCATGGATAACTACAACATCATCAGCTACTGCCCCATGATTCTGGATATACCGGATTCCATTCAGCACACTGTCCTGCCTGTCTTTTCCTCCAGAGATTACTGCTTCAACCTTTTTTATGCCATATCTCTGTATCATGGATTCCATATAATCCTTCCATGAGGAATGACATACAATAACGACCGCATCTATGTCCTCACAGTATTCAAATTTCTGCAAAGTATATATAATGATCGGCTTGCCAAACACCTCCAGAAACTGCTTTGGCATCCCCGTTCTTCTCATTCGTTGTCCCACGCCACCTGCGAGAATTAATCCGTAATTCATAACCAATCTCCCATCGTTTATAAGTTGTAATTCAATCATAACTTAATAATACTTCCCTTTGAATCGTGTATAAGGCTCATCTACACTGAAATAGACGAAATCATGATGTGGATGACGCTTATTCTCCGGAGGCAATTCCATATATGTGCTACCATATTGAATTTCACAATATTTCTGTGGATTACCGGGGCACGGTGCTTCCATATCTTCAAATTTTAAATAGCAGGGCTCATTAAACCATTCAACCGGATAAAGAATAGCTTTTGTTAGGGTAACATCTCTTCCAAAGTAAGTCGCAACATAATGTTTCCCACCATTGTTCTTATACTCATTTTCAATTTTTTGAACCTTCTTGCTTCGTTTCTCACCCTTGTACAAACTCGAAACAACCCCACCTAATATTTTCGCTGCTTTTCCATGATTCTGTGGTCCTTTACCAGCAACAAGTACCCGATAAATAAATGAATCAAATATAATCTTTTGTGCCTTCAACTTATTATCGGGATATGGATAATAAATGTAAATGTCAATGAATATGCCATGGTTTACATCCAGTCCTCTCGTCTCCTCAAGAAAACATGAGGTCGAAGAATCACAAAGTCTGTAATGAGTAGACGGAAATTGCGAATCCGTTTTATAACTCTGCACAAAATACTTCGCATCAAAATCACTTTGACATTCTGCTAATTTCTCCGCATCTGACCAGGACATATAAACGTCAATATCATCATCCCATGGAATAAACCCACCATGACGTACTGCACCTAAACAAGTCCCGCTTGAAAGAACATACTCTAAATTATTTTTCTTGCAAACCCTATCAAGTTCATGTAGCATTTCAAGCTGTTTCCCCTGCATCTGAGAAAGTATTGTTTTTTCATCACTTATCAGCATCTTGCTTTCCTCCTAATATTATAGAAAACAATTCACTTAAAGAACTATCTGCTCTCTTTTGACATTCATTATTAATTGAATACATCCCATCTCTATTCTTAACCCACACACTCTTCATTCCAAGCTGTTGCGGTGCCTGAAAATCTTTTGCAGGGTTATCTCCCACATAAATAACCTCCGCTGGATTCAGCCTCCAACGCTTCAACATTATCCTAAATGCTATATCACACGGCTTTCTGAATTGAATACCACCCAATTCATCGGTAATGATAACATCATCCACCATGTGTTCCACTCTCAAGGCTTCTAATTTATTCCGCTGTCCGTTCGGTCTTCCATCTGTGATTATCCCAATTTTTATACCTTTGTCCCTTAATCTCTCCAGCAATTCTACAACTTCATCGTAGAGATGAAGGGACGGTTTATGACTACGATAGATATCCATGACAACATCTTTTTCATTCTCTCTACCAATCTCCGACAACAGTTCATCAATAGCTAGTTGTCCGGCTTCAAAAAATCTCCACAGTCTCTCCTCATAATCGCCGCCGAGATAGTCGGATACGGCTTTATACCCACTCCTCACATATTCTTTCTCACTGTACAGTGTATCGTCCAAATCAAAAATGACGCCCTTTATCCTACTATTCCCTTCAGTGATACATACCGATTGATCAAAACGGCTATACACAGCCCCGTCAGCAATGTCTGTACAGTATTCAACTTTCTCATTATCAAGCATTTTCAGGAGTGCTTCTGCACTCCTTGCACCTGCTTTCATAGACAGAGGCGCACCACCGCCAAACCGAGGATTTATTTCTATATAATAGTCAATACCAGTGTTCTTATCCCTAATCAATTGAACCGTCAACGGTCCGCAAGGTTTAAATGCTGCACATAACTTTTGGCTTTCTTCGATCATCGTTTGGTCAAGATCTATTTTTGTTTTCAGAACCTCCCCCGCTCTCACTTGGATTCGCTCTCGTGGTACAATAGATATAGGAATTCCATTCCAATCACAGAAAATATCAATAGTGTACTCCTTGCCATCCACAAACGGTTGGACGATATAATCCGGAATCTGAGACGCATATAATTTCAACTCTTCTTCGTTCTCAACTTTATATGCATTAATTGAACTTGAACCATCTTTCGGCTTTATAAATGCCGGGAAATCTCCATGGTATAATTTCCATTCATTCACTGGCATTGGCGCATAAAGTCCACAGTCAACAAAAAACTCTCCTGTATTGTTCTTATCCCGGCAAACTCTGATTTTATCAGGTTCACTGACCAATACTCTCGTGCCGATCGCCGCAAACTTGTCCTTGTTCTCGGACAGTATCAACAAGTCAGTATCTATCGTGGGAATAAGAAGATCAATTTTATCATCCGTGCAAATCTGAATTAGATTGTCTATGTACTCTACATCCTTCATCGCAACCACTCTTCGTGTATAATCACAATACGCAAGCGCAGGTGCAGTGCCCGCCATATCTGCGCCATATATCTTCAATTCTTTATTCAAAACAAGAGCTGCATTATGAAATGCCTGTAACAACTCTATCCTTCTCCCTACTCCCGTAAATAATATATTCATAACAAACTACCTTTTTATTTTCCTTCTAAAATAAAATTCATTCCAAATTCAGTCTTCTAATCTCCCCGCTCTCCTGGGATTTTTAAGATTATTGAAAGATAAATGTATTGTGTCATAAGGTATCAAGAACATCTTGTGGTGAAAAATATGATGCTCACGAATATAATCTGCCCTTTTTCACTTTCTGCAGTTAAATAAAGCTTTACAATATTCCACAATCTAATATAAAAATGTTCTTCATGTCATAAAAAATTTTCTAATCCCTGAATCTCCCGAAGAAGAATGAATGCTTCTGCTGCTTTGACCCCTACCGTAGTTCCCCGGTATACCGCTAACGCCCGAATACTTTCAACCGATCTCGCATTCGGGTATTCCGCAAGCTGTGACTTGAATATTTTCATTGCCTCTATTTTTTTTTCTATAAAACCATCTATCTCGTTATAGCTTGTTGGAATAAACTCATTTATTACATTTGGAACATCCCACCCAGTTTCCGACAATGTCTCATAGGCATAAATCCGCTTGACCATATGTTTATATTTAGGTCTTAATGCTACCATGGCGGCATCAACTGTCATTTTATGATCTAACTGCATATCTCCCCGATGTGGGAGGTAAACAATATCAGGCTTTATGTCCCCAATTAATCTTATAAATGCCTCATTCAATCTGTATCTTGGCACTTCCTCCAACATAACGGCAGGAAAATCCATAAAAATTGTTTTTTTTACACCCAAAAGCTCATCTGCCTTCCTGCACTCTTCCCTCACCTGTTTCACCAATTCATCAGAGAACAGCGGTTCACCCCCCTTGGTCACAATGACCACATATACATCGTCGCCTTGGCTTGTATGCTTTGCTATTGTTCCTCCACATCCGAGAACCTCATCATCTGGATGTGGGGCTATTACTACTACTTTCATGTATGTTCCCCTTCCTCGCATCGGAGTACAGGTTCTTGCCATTAAACTCTTCCCTGACTCCGGTCACTCTGTATTCCGCCCCTGCTACTACCTCTCTTAAAACGGCAAAAATCATCTTCACATCAACCCAAAAACTACAATTTTCTATGTACCAAATATCATTTTCAAACTGGTCATTCCATGACCATGTTTGAATAGGTTTCAGCGGAACGCATGCAAAGCCAGGTCTAATCTCTTGACGCATTCTGTGCCTCTCCGTATATAGAGGTACATATCTTGTCAACAGCGGTCTTGGACCAATGATACTCATCTTTCCCGTAAAGATACAGAACAGCTCCGGCAGCTCATCAAGAGATAATCTGCGGATAAGCTTTCCGAATTTCGTTACCCGTTCCTCCTCCGGCAGCAGTTCGCCGTTTTCATCCGTTTCGTTGGTCATGGAGCGAAATTTGTATATCTTAAAATTCTTTCCATGAAGTCCGGGACGCTCCTGCGCAAATAGTATTGGTCTTCCGTGAATGATAAGCTCCAACAGTGCAAGTACAAGATATAACGGGCTCAGTATGATAATGGCGATCCCACTCAGAAAAATGTCAAGCAGCCTTTTTATAAATTTTGTATAAAATGTATTTTTAACTATCGGCATATCTTCCATGTGTTTCTTGTCCTTTTCATGTAAATCTCCCATTTCTCTGATTTTTTACAACGTCCATGACTTCCGAATCTAGCAAATTATTACAATGTTTTCTTAATATAGTATTGCTCATCTTATCTTGGAAGCTTTACCATCGCCTCGCCGGCAATGACAATTCTTCCTTCTTGATTTTCTACCACAGTACTCATAACCGCTCTCCCTTTTGGAAGCAGTTCTTTGATTTCCACAGTTGCACAAATCGTATCCCCTATATACACCGGTGCACAAAATGTCAGATTTTGCTCCATATATATTGTTCCTGGACCGGGTAATTTGATTCCCAAAACCGCGGATATTAAAGAAGCTCCAAGAATACCGTGCACAACCTGCTTTCCAAATACAGACTGTTCCGCCTCTATCTTATTCACATGGACTGGATTGAAATCTCCGCTTATTCCCGCAAATTGGTATACATCTGACTCTGAAATCGTCTTTGCAAAGCTCGCTCTCTGCCCTACCTTGTAACCCATAACCATCTTTCTCCTTGCTGTCATGTATATACTTCTTACTGCAATGAATTTTGATGAACCAGTGCGTATGAATCATCTATCACGTAATACTTTTGCAGGCATACCCACTACTACTTTTCCAGCTGGGATATCTTTCGTTGCTACAGCACCAATCCCAGTATAAGAGTTATCCCCTACCACAATAGAATTATTTAGCAATGTTCCCGGAGCCAGCCACACATTTTCTCCTACAGTTGTACTACCAGAAATAACTGTATTGGCAGTGAGCATTGCTCCTTGTTTGATATGATCATTATGGGCGATGTGACACATATTATCCGTTTTGACATAGTCTTCAATGATCGTATCAGCCAGACATCCTCTGGAAATTGCATTGTTCGCACCTATCATCACATGTGATCCAATCCTAACACCTCCAAAATGAGGTACACATACAGGATGTCCTTCTTCATCATGATAATATCCAAAGCCGCATACACCAATCACTGTGCCTGATTCAATTACTGTTTCATCCCCTATAGTTACATAACCCTGAATGGTGACATTGTTCATAATCGTCACATTGTTCCCTATTACAACGTCAGGACCTATATAGCTTTGATTTCCAACATATAACTCCTCGCCGATATTTGTTGTTTCAATCACCGCAGATTTAGAAATTCCTGCTTTTCTATTTAAAGGATCTAACTCATTGAACAAAACTGATAAAACCCGAAAATACGTTCTGTGCACTTTTTCCACATATATCTTTTCGCACTGCAATTCAGGTACAGAAATACCTTTTTCCAAAAAAATCAACATATTGTGGTATCTGTTAATTTCTTCAATGTTTAAATTTTCCCGCCCTCTTGCCCAGATAATACAATTATCTTTCAGACAGTTTAGCGGACAAAAAGCTTCAAAAGAATACTCGGGATCTCCTGAATATTCATAATCTATTCCGTACTGTTGTAACACATTTATGATTTGTTTAAGCATCTTCATAGCTTTTTCCCTCTCATATGTATTGCATTCGACTCTCCTTACAAGAAACACCGCTTAATAATCTCAATCACCCTCTCCTGCTCCTCCGACGTCATCTTATTATCACTCGGCAGGCAGAGTCCGCGCTCGAATATATCCGCGCCCACATCCATCGGCATCCCGTCTCTACCACGGTTACCACCTGCAAGATATGCATTACTAAGCCCTCTTCCGTCCCCTTCCCGCGTCACAAATGGATTCATCCGGTAAATCGGCTGCATATGCATCGGCTTCCAGATCGGTCTGCCTTCCGCGTTGATGGATGCCAGCGCTTCGAGTATCTCTGTGGGGCAGCTTTTGCCATGTTCTGCGATGTAGAGCGCGTCCGTCTCGCCCCGCACCTGCCTGCACACTGCATCTGGTTCGATCAGCAGACAGCTCAGCCAGAAATTTGGCTCTGAACAATCTGCATCATAGGGATTCATGCGGACCGGCAAATCCCGGAGTCCCTCCTGATACCGCTCATAGATCGCCTTTTTCTGCAGGATGTGCTCTTTTAGATGCGGAAGCTGCCCGCGGATCACTCCGGCGACAACATTGCTCATGCGGTAATTGTAACCGAGTTCCTCATGCTGGTACCACGGCGCATTTTCGCGTGCCTGCGTCGACCATTTGCGCACTTTCTCCGCCGCATGAAGATCATCGGTCAGCAGCATACCTCCGGCGGAACCTGTGATGATCTTATTCCCGTTAAAGGAAATCATGTTGTATGCTCCAAAAGTCCCCGTCTGTTTTCCCTTGTAGGAAGCGCCGAACGATTCCGCCGCATCCTCGATCAGGATCGCGCCATGTCTCCCACAAACCTCCCGAAGTTCGTCCAGCTTTGCCGGCGTGCCATAGAGATGTGCCGCCACGACCAGCTTTACCTCCGGATAGAGTTCAAATGCCCGCGCAAGTGCAGCCGGATCCATATTCCAGGTATCGTATTCTGCGTCGATAAACACCGGAATACCACCCTCGTAGATCACCGGATTGACTGTCGCATCAAATGTCATGTCGGAGCAGAATACCCGTTTTCTTTCCAGCGCGCCGTGTCCGGTCTGCGGTTGTCCGTAGAGCTTTACGCCTGCAAGCCTGACCGCCAGATGAAGCGCAGCCGTTCCGGCAGAAAGCGCCACCGCACAGTTGCATCCCGCCATTTCTGCTACACTTCGCTCCACCTCATCAATATTCGCGCCGACGGTCGACATCCAGTTTGTCTCGTATGCCTCCGTCACATACGACAATTCCTCCCCGTGCATGGTCGGAGAGGACAGCCACACCCTCTCCGAAAAAGGACGGATTCCCTCTGGCATTTTAAACACAATTTCCACACTCCTTTCGCCGCATATCACAGCTACTGTCTTTTTCCATATCGGAGAGTATACTCTCCGGCTTATCCTCCGGTATCCCTGCCGGATGGTAGGTCGTCACGACCGCCGAGAGCATATCCCGGATATCCTCCCTGCCCTCATAGGCTGCGTTCATCAGCCAGCGGAACTGTCCGAGGAACTGATCCTCATCAAACGGAATCGGTGAACCGATGTGGATCAGCTTATTCGGCGTCGTCTTCATGCCTTCCTCAAGCATAAGCTTTTCCTCATAAAGCTTCTCCCCCGGACGAAGTCCTGTATACGAAATCTGGATATCCACATCCGGACGAAGTCCCGACAGTTTGATCAGATTTCGCGCCAGAGTGTCAATCTTCATCGGCGTACCCATATCCAGAACAAAGATCTCGCCTCCCTTTGCATAAGTTCCCGCCTGGAGCACCAGGGACACAGCCTCCGGTATCGTCATAAAGTAGCGGATGATATCCGGATGGGTCACTGTGACCGGACCGCCCTTTGCGATCTGCTCCTTAAACCTTGGGATCACCGACCCATTGCTCCCCAATACATTTCCAAAACGTACTGCCACGAAATCCGTACAGACGTCTGCCGGAGGCTTTGCTTTCTCTCCACCCTGCCGTCTTGACTCAGGATGTAAAGAGAGCTGCGGCAGCTCGCCCGCCCTTCCCGTCTTGATCATGCGGTCAAACGTCTGGATCACCATCTCACACAGCCGCTTGGATGCACCCATCACATTTGTCGGGTTTACCGCCTTATCGGTAGAGATCAGCACGAAACGCTTACAGCCGTTCATCATAGCTGCATATGCGGTCTTGTACGTGCCCACGGCATTGTTCTTGATCGACTCGCAGGGGCTGTATTCCATCAGAGGCACGTGCTTGTGCGCAGCCGCATGATAGACGACCTCCGGTTTATATTTCTCAAATACCTGGTTGATTCTTCTGCTGTCGCTCACCGAACCGATCAGCACATCGAGATTCAGATTCGGATAACTGTCCTTAAGCTCAAGCTGGATCGCGTGCGCGTTGTTCTCATAAATGTCAAAAATGATCAGATGTTTCGGGCTGTGCTTTGCGATTTGTCTGCAAAGTTCACTGCCGATCGAACCGCCTCCCCCTGTCACAAGGATGACTTTTCCCTGAAGATAGGCAAAAATCTCATCCATATTTACACGGATCGGCTCTCTGCCGAGCAGATCCTCGACATCGACCTTCTTTAGCGCGCTGACACTGACCTCACCTTTTGCAAGCTGATACATTCCCGGCAGGCTCTTTAGCTCACATCCCGTCTCCTTGCAGACGTTTAAAATATCCCTCTTGTCCTCCGCGTCCGCGCTTGGAATCGCCACATAAATCTTCTCGATCCCATACCGCTCCACAGCTACCGCGATGTCATCCCTTCCTCCAACGACCGGAACCCCGTCGATATAGCGTCTCCACTTATTCGGGTTGTCGTCGATGATACAGCACACCTTCTCATTCAGTTCTTTCGCGCGGGAAATATCGCGCAGAAGCATCTGTCCGGCAGCGCCTGCACCAACGAGCATGATACGTCTGGCACGGATATCCCTTTCATCCACTTTCTTTCTCTCACGCTCCAAAAGTACAAAACGGTATGTAAAACGGATCCCGAGCACACCCATAAACTGCACGAGCATCCCCAGTATATAATAGCTGATTGGCATACGGATAAATAAAAGGGTGATTCCCACCGTGTGGAAAATCCCCGTGATGACAGACGCCATCGTCACACGCGCCAACTCATTGTAGCTGGCAAACCGCCAGATACTCTGGTAAAGCCGCAGATACCAGAATACCGCCAGACAAAAGACGGTATAGACTGGAACAAATCCCAGCCATGCTTCCAGATATTCTTCCGGTATCAATTTGTAACGACAGTCAAACCGAAGCCACAATACAGCGGCATAAGATAAATTTGAGATAATTGCGTCATAAACCATCAGATAAATTGCAACTACCATCCAGTGTTCAAAACGAAATTTCCTTTTCATTTCATGCTCCTTTGTACTTCAACGCTCCGCGCGCCTACTGCGGGGGATAAAACCTTTCTACCCCCCCCCAAAAAAACACGCACCATGCCGTGCCTTCACACGGTTTTTCCTCTATTTGTTCAACAGTACCGCCGACACCAGCCACCGCTCAGTCGGATGATTCTTAATGCAGGTGGACAGTGTGAGGATAAAATCCCCATACTCCACACTGATGTCTGAACGCACATGGGAATTCATATCCCGCACACCCGTGATCTCGCTGACATAATCCGAAAATCCATCTTCTGTCGAATAATCATAGTTGTACAGCAGATGATCATCCGTAAATGTAGACGCCGCGAAGATTTCATAGACGAATACCTCTCCATCCGGCGTGTAGATGTAAACATACGGATGCTCCTCAAGAAAAGTATTGTCTGCGTAATCGTGCAGGCTTCCAAACATCGTCCCGTTTCCCATGTTGTGTCCGTACAGCACCGTATTCGGATCACGGAACTCCTTGCCGTTGATCGTCTGGGTATAGATACAGCCCGGATATCCGCTGCTTCCATCCAGATTTCTGTCCAGATAGTAGTCATCCTCGGTCGGATGCTGCAGCACGGGGTAATCAACCTGCGTCCCCGGTATGTAGATCCACGCATAAATATCCGCATTTTCCTCCCGGATAGCATCCCAGTCCAGATGCTTCTCCGGCACTTCGATCCCGAGTTCCGAAAGAATGTCATTCTCCTCCGTCCCGTCCGTCTCCGCCGGTTCCACTGTCTGTTCCGAAAGCTTGTCAAAATTCTCCTCCGCCTGCCTGCGATTGAGATGATCCTTTCCCATCAAAAACAGACAGACAAGCAGCGCGATTCCAAAAATAACCGCCAATATTATAAATAAACGCCTGTTCGGCTCTTTTTTTCCTGATTCATTCTTCTGGTTCATCGTAATTTTTCATTTCTCCCTTTGAGGACGGGGCGGCCAGTGACCGCCCCGCCATAAACCACCACATGCTAATGCATTATCATATTGTTGTTGTTTTTATTACTAATTAGTTGAATTTTACTTTTCTTGCGCAAACTACAACGCCTGCAAGGCAGATTGCTGCCAGTACTGGCATCATTGCTGCCTCTCCGGTCTTCGGAGAAGTAGCTGTTGTGTTGGAAGCTGCTGCTGTACCTGTAGCTGCTGCATTTTCAGCCTTCATATTCTCGTAGTACTCCGGAGAGTATGGTAACTCCTCGGCAGATGCCACAGAAGCAACTTTGATTACTGCGAATGTAGAGAAGCTCGGAGCTACGAATGTAACTTTTCCGCCCTCACCTACGGTAGCGTTAAGAACCTCACTTGTTCCGTCATCCTTGATATGAAGAACGAACACGCTGTCGCCCTTCTGAAGGCTCGGAACAGTTACGGTAACTGTTGCGCCGTCTTTTCCGTCAAGGTTAAAAACAGCAGCAACAGTACCCTTGCTTCCATCTGCCACGTGCTTGGTTGCCTCGTCTACTACCTTCTGTACCTGCTCTGTTGTTGCAGCGGTAAGAGTTGCACCCTCTGCCTCTTTCACAACAGTAGTAACATCCTGTCCTACCTCAACCTTATCGGTCGGTTTTACAGGCTCCTCAGTTGTCGGGCTGTTCGCTCCGAACACAGTTGTGCTCATAGACAGCACCATCAGCGCTGTCAGCACGGAAAGAAATTTCTTTTTCATAATGCACATTCTCCTTTCGTATATTTTGTACATGTGGTTTCTATATCAAATCCGCCTTCGGCGAATCCAATATCCTTTCATCAGCCGTCCACCGACTCATAGAAAATATCCAGGATCATCTCATACAGTGCCGTATCATCCACGTGATACTCCTCATACACGGGTCCCATGGAAACCTCCCCCGGCACACGGTACATTCCGGAAGCGTCATAGGTATACCCCTGCGTCTCCGTCACAAGCTCCACAAAATCTATGTTCGTGACCATATAGTCAGAAATCTCTTCATCAAGCGCCTTCACGACCTCCTCGCTTGCAGTGCTTTTCGCCTGCGTCAAAAATGCCGTCAGGTACTGCTGCTGACGCAGAAGGCGCCCCGACGCGCTGTCAAATTCATCTGTGTCGCGCGCGCGCAGATAGACATACGCCTCGTCCCCGGTCAGTGTCACCGTCTCGCCCTTTTTCAGGTCAACGCCACGGCTCTCATCTTTAAGATCCTCCAGCACCTCCACAGTCACGCCGCCCACCGCGTCATTGAGCGCCGGAACGCCGTCCATCCGGAGTGACAGATATCCGTTGACCGGAAGATTGTAAAAAAGTCTCGACACTGCATCCACACTGCGCAGACAGCTCGTGCGCATACCATCACCGTAGCCGTGCTGCAGACAGATCTGGTGTTCCTCCTGCCGGACGAAATTGCCTTCGCTGTCATACACATCCACCGCTGTCATCGTATTGCGGTGAATTGCGATAATAGAAAGCTTTTTTGCCGCATCATCCCGCACCAGCAGAAACATGGCGTCCGACTGACCGCCGCTGATACCGTCCTCTGCCGGCTTTACCGGCCCCGGTTTGTCAACACCCAGAAACAGATACGTCTTGATCGCCGTATTGTAGCGGTACTGACTGCCGTTATAGCTGACGACGCCCTCCTGCCATTTCTCCTCCCCGGCGGTCTCCGTACCCTCCATCTGTGCCGCATCCGCTCCCGAAACAGAAACGCCGCCCTTTCGAACCGCGAGGATAAGTACCACAACAAGCACGATCACAAGAAGCGCCACAAAAATAAATACCGGCACACGATTCTGTTTTCTTTCGATTTGTTTCATTTCCTTTTTCATCCCATGTCCTGCCTCTTATCCAAAACCTTCCGGCTGTACGCCTCCTACTCCGCAAGGGTGCCGTTCATCCGGTACTTCCTCGTCAGGATACGTCCGACGGCATTGTCGATCTGTTCCTCCGCGATCTCCCCCGCTTCTGCCGCTGCAAGCACTGCAGCATAGGCATCCGGGAAATTTTCAGGGCAGTAGATGAGGTCCGCCCCCGCCTTTACGGCGAGCACTGCAGCCTCTGCTGTCTCATACTGACCACTGATATTTTCTGCCGCAAGACTGTCGGTTAAGATCACACCCTGATATCCCGTCCCGCGCACCTGCGCCACACACTGTGCCGACAGCGCACACGGAAAATCCGCTTCCCCGGTCACCGCCTCATCGGCGTCCGCCGTAAGCATCACCCACGGCGTATCCGCTGCTGCCTGCGCCTGCGGGAAAGTAACCGGCATTGTAACTCCTGCGCTCTCCGCGTTTAATTCTTTTGCCGCAAGTACCTCGACCAGCGCATCCTCCTCGAACGCATCCGAGATCCCAATCGCGGGAGTTCCGCCGCCTCCGTCTGTGGTCGCTGCGACAAACAGTGGAAGTCCGATGCGTTCCTCACTGATACCGAGCGCGTTGAAGATCAGGTTTCCCACCTGCTCCCTTCCCTGGAAATTGATGTCGGAGTACACGATTCCTCCGACCGGATAGGTATCCATGGCATTTCTTGTCCCCTGCCCCGCAATACTCACCTGCTCAGACTGGGTCAGTGACTCCGGTGACGTCAGAAACATCTGCGCCACTTTCTCTTCCAGAGTCATCGCCGCCACCTTCTCTGTGACCTCGGGAGCAAAGCCGGTCTCCTCCGGCGTCTCCGTAACTTCCTCCTCCGGCAGTTCTGTCTCCTCCTCTGTCTCGTCTGCAATGATCTCCTGCGTCTCTGTGCGTGCCGGTGGATTCGTCTCTTCAGTTGTTGATGCACGAAGCTTTCTCACTCCGCCAAAAACGACGGCTGCCGTCAGGATCACTGCCTCTGTGAGAACCAACAGCCTCGCTGCGCCCTTCTCCGGTTTCATACGCTTTCCTCTTGTTCCTCTTTCTTATAGTAATCACCGTAGTAGCTTCCATAATAATGTCCGTAATATTTGCCGTAATGATTATTTTCCATCCGCACCTTGTTTAACACCGCGCCGAGAATCCGCACACCGGATGCCTCAAGCTGCTTTTTCACACTGCCGATCAGGCGGCTGTTCGCCATCCCCTGCGCGATCACGAGCACCGCGCCATCACAGTGCTTCGCCACGATTGCCGCATCGATCGCCGCACCGATCGGCGCACAGTCGATCAGCACATAGTCAAACTGCTCGCGTGCAAAATCGATCAACTCCGAAAAATAACGTTTCTCCAGAATCTCCGTCGGATTCGGCACAGACGGTCCTGCAAAAATCATAAACAGCTTCGGGATCTGTGTCGCATACAGGACATCTGTCAGTTTCTTCTGTCCGGAGAGATAGTGGGACAATCCCTGGATCTCGCTTTTCTTCACCGTCTTTGCACGCAGGCGTCCGACAAGCACCGACTTGCGCATATCCGTGTCGATCAGGAGCACACTCTTGCCGGATTCCGTCAGGGACCGCGCCAGATCAAACGTCACGGTGCTCTTCCCCTCATTCGGGAGCGAACTTGTGACAAGGATTGTCTTCACGTCATCCCCACAGAACTGCAAATTTGTCTTGAGCGCGCGCAGCGACTCGGTTTTTGCATAGCTGTTTTTTCTGACATTTTGTAACTCTATACTTTCCATTTCCCGTCTCCCTAAGCTTTCTCTTCTGATTTCTTACGGCTCTTCCGCTTCTTTCCGCCGGACGTCTTTCCATCGTACTCTTCCTCCTCGAGCGGCAGCGTGCCGAGCAGGTTCATGCCAAGTTTCCGCTCCACATCATCCGCGCTCATGATCGTGTCGTTCATCAGATAAGTGATCACCACGACCGCGACCGCAAGCAGCATACCCACAAGCGCGCCGATGACAACATTTTTGATAATGTGTGGGCTCACCGG